>Ga0194113_10002601_pt1 | contig 24570 bp, 22 predicted proteins | sample TA2MahC200mmetaG_FD_146193 | JGI IMG/M metagenome (GOLD analysis project Ga0194113, IMG submission 146193) | Freshwater microbial communities from Lake Tanganyika, Tanzania - TA2015017 Mahale Deep Cast 200m | ecosystem: Environmental > Aquatic > Freshwater > Lake | place: Tanzania: Lake... | reverse complement strand
GTTCCTCCCACTGTTCGTTGACGCGGTCCGCCAGGGCTGCGGCCGATTCCAAGCCCGTGGCGTCCACCCAGACGACCTGCGCCTGATGCCGAAACCACGTCTCCTGCCGCTTGGCGAGCTGGCGCGTGCGGATGACCGTGCGCTCGACCGCCTCAGCACGGGTCAAGTGACCGTCAAGCCACGCGCCGGCCTCGGCATAGCCGATGGCCGCGCGGGCGGTCTCCGACCCAATCGGGAACCGGGCGCGCAAGGCGCGAACCTCTTCGGCTAGCCCGTTGTCAAACATCCGTTCGGCGCGCTCGCGAATGCGGCGATGCAGGATCGGCCGGGGCATACGCAGCCCCACGACCAGCGGCACGGGACCCTGACCGGCAGGTTTTTCGACGGCGCCGCCCCCCGCATCGAGACGCTCCAAGGCGCGGATCAGGCGGCGCGGATTGAGCGGGTCGGCCAGAGGATCCAGCGCGTGTGGATCGCGCGCCAGCAAGGCGCGCTGCAATGCCGGTATCCCTTCCGTTTTCAGAACGCCCTGCCAGCGCGCGCGGGCTGCACCGTCGGCCGCAGGCGCGTCGAGACCGGAGAGGAGCGCCCGGATGTAAAGCCCGGTGCCGCCGACGACAATCGGAACGCCCGCAGTTGGCGCGCGGAACGCTGGCGTCACGGCCCGCACCCAGGCACCCGCGCTGTACGATTCGGAGGGATCGGCCAGATCAATGCCAAAATAGGGGACCGCGCCGCGCTCTCCGGCGGACGGCTTGGCCGTGCCGATGTCCATGCCGCGATAAACCAGCATCGAATCGGCCGAGACCACCGCCGCGCCTCGGCGTTCCGCCAGAATCTGGGCCACGGCGCTCTTGCCGGTCGCCGTCGCGCCGACGAGAATGAAGGCCGTGGGCCGGTGCAAGCCGATAACACTGTCTGGTCGTACAGGGATCTGCATGGATAATCGTCTCCCACTCTATCTTCTTGAACGCATCATACTGCAAACCTCTCCACCTGTTCAACGGCAATTTTCGTGATTAATCAGATTTATCACTGACGTGCGAAAATCATCAGAATGTGCTTGCTTTTCATCACGGAATAATGTACGAATATCGTACAACAGTGCATATCCTCTTTAGAAGAACGGAGAGGCGTTCACAACCGGCACATCTACGGAACACATCAGCCGCAGCAGGGAGATTCGGATGCCTAAGAAAGAAGCAAGCGATGTCAACGGTTTTGGCGAACGCTTGGCGACGTTTCGCAAGGCGAGAGGTTTCACACAGAAGAAACTTTCCAGCGAGATTGGCGTATCCCGTCGGATGATTGCTTATTACGAAGGTGAGACCCGACATCCGCCGACAACCATCTTGCCGCGCCTAGCGCAGGCGCTCGGCGTTTCGGTTGATGACCTGCTCAACGTCCATGGCCGACGTGACACACCCAATCGGTCGATGAGCAGCCGCTTGCATCGCAAGCTACAGGAACTGGAGCAACTCGGCACACGTGAGAAACGCCAAGCGTTACGACTGCTGAGTCAGTTCATCGCACGCGAGTATCTCAAGAGGCAAACATGAGCAAAACCACCACCTATCAGATTCCGAAAGAAAACGCGGGCCAAACCGCTTTTGTTCGAGAAGTCTATCACGAAAATGATATGCGCATCATCGAGGGGGATTCACGCCTGGCGCTAGCCACTATTCCGGACAATGTGTTTCAGTGCTGTGTCACGAGTCCACCCTATTGGGGATTGCGCGATTACGGAATTTCCGGGCAGATAGGCGCGGAGAATGATCTAGACGTCTACATAGCCGATCTAGTCGGGATCTTTCGGCAAGTGCGTCGAACGCTTCGGGAAGATGGCACGCTCTGGCTCAACATCGGAGATTCGTACACCAGCGGCGACCGCCGTTGGCGCGCGCCGGACAAAAAGAACCCTGGCCGGGCTATGAGTTATCGGCCGCCGACCCCGAAAGGTCTCAAACCGAAAGACCTGATCGGCGTGCCCTGGCGGCTGGCTTTGGCATTACAGGCGGACGGGTGGTTTCTCCGATCAGATATCGTCTGGAACAAGCCGAACTGTCAACCGGAATCCGTGAAGGACCGCCCAACCCGGGCGCATGAGTATGTCTTCCTGATGAGCAAGTCAGAGTCGTATTTCTATGATTTTCAGGCGATCCAAGAACCGTCGGCCAACGGTGCCGGACCAAAGAACCGGCGCACGGTCTGGAATATCAGCACAAACGGATTTCATGGTGCGCATTTTGCGGTCTTTCCTCCGGAACTCGTGCGTCTATGCATCCTGGCCGGATCGAAGCCTGGCGGCGTGGTGCTCGACCCGTTCTTTGGATCGGGCACGATCGGTTTAGTGTGCCGGGAGTATCAGCGCCAGTGTCTCGGTATCGAGTTAAACCCGGGGTACGTGAAGATAGCACTCGACCGGATCGGTCACATCGCGCCGACGTTGCCGCTCTATCCGGTTGCGAACAACCACTGACCATGTACCGTGCAAAGGCTCTTGCGGAGGTGACGAATCTGGAGTTTCCGCTCTGATCCGGCGTCGAAGTAAAGTTCGAACTTCAGTTCGCCTTCGGCGTCCCTGACGCGGCAGTAGCCAGGTCGGGTCTCCTGTTTGGTCTTGCGCTGGATTTCGAGTTGCCCATGTTCGGCTTCCTGCAACAGGGCCTTCGGGATCTCGACCAACTCGTACCGCCAGCCCTCGGGACTCTTGGTCAGGCATCGCAGCGTGAATATCCGCTCGTAAGCGTCCATGTGCCGAAGGAACAGGTTGCGGAGTTCTCCGAGACCGCTTGCGGTCTTGGGCCAACGTCCCTTGCCCAGCTCCATGAACTTCGAAATGTGGATTTCATGTTCCTTGATGCCTTTGTCAGCTTGGGTCTTGAGCGAACAGGATACCCCTTCAATGGTGATGTCATGACCGCGGTTGGTGCGCGAGGCGGCAAGTGACGCCGTTCTTCCGGACAAATTGAGGGTCTTTTCGAACGCGTATTCGAAACGGTCCTTCGAAAGCGCCTCTTTCGAGAAGCAATGATGAATGCGCAGCACGTCGCCGAAATCGTGCAGAAATCGGTCATCCACGATGTCGGAGTCGCAGTGGCGCTCGATCCTGAGGAACGGTCGCCGAAACTGGACGACGACGGTCTCGATCAGGCGAAGCTGCTGCTCCGTGAGTTCGCGAAGCGCAATCGCCAACGTATCGATTCGCGCCATGATTTGAGTTGTTGTCATGTGTGCGCCCTTATTGCAGCGCCTGCGGTCGGCTCCATCGTGCGCGAAACCACACGCCCCTCCGGCGGCAGATCGGCGCGGGTCTTGCCGCAGGCACCGAGCACCTGGTCGGTCGTGCGGAAATGGCACTTGCAGGCCCGCAGCAGCGCCTCGACGCCGTGCTTGCGAACCAATTCGACGGCCGCGGCGCGCACCTGCTCGGAGGCGCCCTTGGGCGCGGTGATCCCCATCTCGGTGCCCAGGCGCAGCAGGCCGCGGAGGAACGCCTCGCGCGCCAGCACCGAGGCGGCGGCCACCGCGATGTCCGATTCCGCCTTGTGGCGCTGCTCCAGAATGATCGATCGGCCTTTCTTCATGAGCGCCCGCTTGATCACCTGTTCGGATCCGAACTGGTCGGCCACCGCGCGCGGACAGTCTGCGACCGTCTCCAGCAGATTCTCGATGCAGCGGGCATGCGCCCAGGCGAGCAGGCTGTTGACGTTGCGGAACTTGGCGTAGAGGCGGTTATACGCCTCCGGACCAATCGCGACGAGCGTGTAGCGATTGCGTCCGAGCAGGTCGCGCAGCCGCGAGCCAATCGCCAGCACCTGCTTGTCCGAAAGCTGCTTGCAGTCCTTGACGCCAATCTCCTGCATGGTCTTCGCCAGGTCAGGGTTCACATAGGCGGCGCAGGCCACCAGAGGCCCGAAGAAATCACCCTTGCCGCTCTCGTCAATGCCCATGTGCGGAGACACCGCCTCGGGGTGCAGCACCTCCTCGTAGCCCACGCCCGCCGCGCCCAGCACGACCGGTTCCAGATAAAACAGGACGAAATCCTGCGCCCCCTTGCCTTGCACCAGACACTTGCCGCTGGTGTAGAGGTTGATGTGGCAGTTGGGCCCTTCGACCGCCACGACGGTGTGGGGGACCTTGCAGGGTTTGTAATTGCCCAGGGCGACGAGCTCTTTCAGGAGCCGCTGCTGGTCGCCGGTGAGCGTATAGGTGAACGAGGTCTTAAGTGGCGTCGTCATGGTTGTATCGGCGTCAGGGGCACTTTGAGGACGATGAGGTTGCGCTTCATCAAGTCTTGCGTAAAGGTGATGGCCGCCTCGCGGGTCTCCTCTTCCGAGCGGTTCATCTGCTTGCGCACGGCCTCGGCGATCTGACCGAGAGTCCGCACGCCGTCAATTTGCCGCCAGAAGAATCCGCCGTGTTCATCCAGAATGATGCGCGCGATTCGTTCACGGCCGAGAAACCGGCCCAAAAGCCGCGCATAGCGCATGGGCACGGGCATCGCGCGCACCAGAACCACCGCGCCCGACGCCCCGGTCTCCTCGTGCACGCCCTCGGCCGCCATCAACACCGCCGCAAAAGGGTCGCGGGCGGGCTTCGGCCGGGCCGGCTGCGCGCCCGTATTCGACTTCGTCTTCCGTCTCCCAAACATGCATCCGCCTTCCTGTGTCCAAGGATCGGACGGGATAATAACAAGAATCGGGAGGATGGTATAGCCGGTTTTCAGTCCAGCCAGCAATTCGGGCGCATGGCAGTTCTGATGAGGGTTACTTAATCGTAATCATAATCGTAATCGTAATCATAATCGTAATCGTAATCATAATCGTAATCTTGCTTTGCTCCTGCATGTGATCATAAAATGTCACCCGTGAAAACGGTTTTTGATCATGAGAAGCTGACTGAGGCGCTTGCAAAACCTCCCTTCGTCGGTTCTGCAAGCGCCGTATTCAGAAGCCAGAATTCAGTATTCAGAATCGTAACCTTCTCACGGGCAACGTGTTCTATTATTCTGACTCCTGACTCCTGTATTCTGACTTCTGTATTCTGACTTCTCTCTTGCAAACACCCCAGAGGGGGTTTTGCAAGAGCCTCGACTGTTTATCAGGAGTCGGTCAGATAAGAAGCTGCTTGCGCAGGCTGAACCGGGAAAAGAGATCCTCGTTCGAATTGTCTCCATGCTGGTCGGATTGATCCGCAGCACATCCCCTGATCGTGTGCATGAGCCGGGAGCCGTCTACGAGCCGGATCGGCAAAGGGCGGGGGATTACGATTACGATTACGATTAGGAATTAACGACCTCATCAGAACTGCCATGCGCCCTATCGGGGCGAATTCCCATTTAACAGTGGAGAAGCCGGTGCGGTTGGGTTATTATGGTGTGCATACCACCGGGGTTTCTTCAGAACGAGGGAGGCGCTTGCAAAACCTCCTTCGTCGGTTCTGCAAGCGCAGGTTTCAGAAGCCAGCATTCAGAATTCAGAATGGGAACGCTCTCACGGGCCGCGTGTTCTCATAGTCTGACTCCTGTATTCTGACTCCTGACTTCTCTCTTGCAAACACCCCGGAGGGGTTTTGCAGGAGGCTCGAGGGATTATGGCACACACATCAGCACAGCATGCGGCGCGGTTACGGGCGTTTCTGGCAACGGATTATCACGGCATGTACCGCGAGCCGGGCGGGGAGATCGGCCTGCCGTTTCTCACTCCCGGCAGCGCCCAGTACTGCGATGTCCTGTGGGACTGGGACTCGTGGCTCACCAACGTGGCGCTGCGGCAGATCGTCGCCGCCACGAACGATCCCGCCGAGCGTGAAACGCTCGCGGGCTATGAGAAGGGGTGCATCCAGAACTGGCTGCTCTATGCCCGGAAACACAGCGGCTGGATCCCCATCTGGATCAACCGCTCCGGCAATGCGGCGCCTGCGGATATCTACGCGCAGAACATGCACAAGCCCTGCCTGGCCCAGCATGCCGCGTTTATCGTGCAGCAGGCGGGTGGTGATGCCGAGTGGCTGCGCGAGGACCTGATGTATCTCCAGTACTTCGTCAACAACTACCGCAATCACCACCGCCACGCGTGCGGACTCTACTTCTGGCAGAACGATGCCGCCATCGGCGTTGACAACGACCCCTGCACCTTTGGCCGGCCGCCCCGCAGCAGCGGCTCGATCTATCTCAATTGCCTCATGTATAAGGAATTGCTGGCCATGGCCTACCTCCTGGACCGGGTGGGGCTGGATGAAGTCGCCGCCCAGTACCGGCAGGACGCCGACGCGCTGCGCGAGGCCGTCCGCGAGCATTGCTGGGACGAGCGCGACGGCTTCTATTACAGCGTCGATCTGAATCTGACGCCCGTCGCGAGGCAGCGGAGCGCCGCGCACTCGGGTCAGCCCCGGGACTGGCCGTGCCTCATCCAGCGCATCGGCGTCTGGTCCGGCTTCCTGGCCATGTGGGCGGGCATCGCCACGCCCAGGCAGGCCAAACGGATGGTGCGGGACCATTACCGCAACGCGGCCACATTCAACGCGCCGTTCGGCGTCCGGACGCTCTCCAAGATGGAGAAGATGTATAACCTGCGCGCGTCGGGAAACCCGTCGTCCTGGCTCGGACCGGTCTGGGGCATCTCCAATTATCTGACGTTCCGCGGCCTGGTCACGTGCGGGTTTGAGGACGATGCCCGCGAGCTCGCGCAGAAGACGATCGCCCTGTTCGGCGCGGATCTGGAAAAGACGGGCGCGCTGCATGAATATTACCAGCCCGAGAACGGCGCGCCGATCCTCAATCACGGTTTCCAGAACTGGAACTACCTCGTCGCGAATATGATGTGCTGGATGGATGGCGGAACCCCGGTCGCGGAGTTCTGAAGAGAAGTCAGAATTCAGGAGTCAGAATAAGGGTACACGTTGCCGGTGAGAGGGTTCCCATTCTGAATACTGAATACTGGCTTCTGAATACGGCGCTTGCATAACCGACGAAGGAGTTTATGCAAGCGCCTCACGGGAAAGGTGGAGACAGGCATGACGAAACGACCCTTCATTCATGACGATTTTCTATTGGAGAATGAACCGGCGCAGACGCTTTACCACGGCTATGCCGAGGCGATGCCGATCATCGACTACCACTGCCACCTGCAGCCGCAGGATGTGGCCGAGGACCGGCGCTGGGAGAACCTGACGCGGGTGTGGCTGGGCGGCGATCATTACAAATGGCGGGCGCTGCGCACGAATGGCGTGGCCGAGCGCCTCATCACCGGGGATGCATCCGACCGCGAGAAGTTTGCCGCGTTCGCCGCCACCATGCCCTACCTGCTGCGCAATCCGTTGTATGATTGGTCGCATCTGGAGCTGTCGCGCTATTTCGGGATCAGCGACCTGCTCGATCCCGCCTCGGCCCAGGCGATCTGGGACCGGGTCAATCCGCAGCTTGCCACGCCGGCCTGTTCGGCGCGCGGCCTGATGACGCGCAGCGGCGTGAAAGTCGTCTGCACGACGGACGACCCGACCGACACGCTCGAACATCACCTGAAGGTGGCGCGCGAAGGGTTTGGGGTACGGATGCTGCCGACCTGGCGCCCCGACAAAGCGCTGGCCCTGGATCGCTCCGCATTCTGGAACGCCTGGATGGATGCGCTGGGCGCGGCCGTCGGCACCGGGGTGCGGACTTGGGACGACTGCCTCTGCGCACTGCAGAAACGCCACGATTTCTTTTCCGCCGCCGGCTGCCGCCTCTCCGACTATGCCGTGGAGACGGTCTACGCCGCACCCTACACGGAAGCCGGCGTGCGCGCGATCTTTGCCAAGGCTCGCAGCGGCGGGACGGTCACCGCCGGAGAGATCGAACAGTTCCGTTCAGCCGTCCTGTTCGAATGCGGCAAAATGGATGCGGCGGCGGGCTGGACCTGGCAGATCCATTACGGCCCGCTGCGCAATACCAATACGCGGATGTTTCGGGCGCTCGGCCCCGACACCGGGTTCGACTCGATCGGCGACTGGCCGGTGGCACAGGCCCTGGCGCGGCTGTGGGATCGGCTCGATCAGATCGACGCCCTGCCCCAGACCATCGTCTACACGATCAACCCGCGCGACAACGAACTCCTCGCCACCATGCTCGGCAGCTTCCAGCGCGGCCCCGTGGCAGGCAAAATGCAGTTGGGCAGCGGCTGGTGGTTCAACGACCAGCGCGACGGGATGCTGCGCCAGCTCGAGGCGCTCTCCCAGCTCGGGCTGCTGAGCCGCTTCGTGGGCATGCTCACCGACAGCCGCTCATTTCTCAGCTACACCCGCCATGAATACTTCCGCCGCATCCTCTGCAATCTCCTCGGTTCCGACATCGCCGCCGGGCGTATTCCCAACGACATCGCGTGGGTTGGCGAGATCGTTCGGGACATCTGCTACCGCAACGCGGCGCGGTATTTCGGCTTTGGCGAGCAGGGGGGAAAGCAGGGGCGTGAAAAAGTTTAAATCCAAGCTTGATTCTTTGGCAACGGAAGCGCAAAATCAATTCTTTTTTGGGGTCCCGGCGCGGCCTGGCCGATGTGTCGCGGCGCCCGTTTCGCTCCGGGCCGTTGATGCCCCAATCGGCGTTCTGTAAGGATGGACATGTCAAAACAAGCTGTTGACAAGATTCTGGTGATCAATTCGGGAAGCTCGTCCCTGAAGTTCATGCTCTTCAGCATGGCTACCGAGACCATGATGGCCAAAGGCCTCGTCGAACGGATCGGCATGCCCAATGGCAATCTCGCCTATCAGCGCGACGGCGAAGCCAAGACCGAGCAGACCATCCATGCCGAGAATCATGGCAAGGCCCTCGCCCTGGCTTGCCGCATGCTGGTCGATCCCGCCTGCGGCGTCATCAAGGCGCTCACCGAAGTGGACGCCATCGGCCACCGTGTCGTGCACGGCGGCGAGAAATTTTCGGCGGCGGTCATTGTGGATGATGTGACCAAGGCCGGGATCGGCGAGTGCAGCCCCCTCGCGCCGCTCCACAATCCGGCCAACCTCGGCGGCATCGTCGCCTGCGAAACGGTCTTCCCGGACACGCCCAACATCGCGGTGTTCGACACCGCCTTCCACCATACGATACCCAAGCACGCCTTCCTGTACGCCATTCCCAGCGCCTATTACGAGAACCTCCGCATCCGCAAATACGGATTTCACGGCATCTCCTATCAGTTTGTCGCCGCCGCCGCCGCCCAAATCATCGGCAAGCCGCTGGAGCAAACCCGTTTGATCATCTGCCATCTCGGCAACGGGTCGTCAATCGCCGCCGTGGCCGGCGGCAAGTCGCTCGATACGACCATGGGCATGACCCCGCTGGCAGGCCTCATCATGGGAAGCCGCTCGGGCGATCTCGATCCCGCTGTGGTTCTCTACCTCGCCCGTGAGGGTAAGCTCTCGCTCGACGAGATCGACACGCTCCTCAACAAGCAGTCGGGGCTGCTGGGGTGCGCGGGCACCGGATCCGGCGACATGCGCGAGCTGGTCGCCGCCGCAGCTGCCGGCAAGGAGGTGGCCGTGACCACGCTCAACATGGTGGGCCACCGCGCCGCGCTCTACATCGGCGGCTATTACACCCTGCTCGGCGGCGCCGATGCGATCATCTTCACCGGCGGCATCGGCGAGAACTCCTTCCCCGCGCGCGAGGCGATCATCACCCGCCTCGCCGCCATCGGCTGCCGGCTCGACCCCGCGCGCAACCAGGCGACCAATTTTGGAAAGTCAGGCCCCGTCTCCACCGACGATTCCTCCCTGCCGGCGATTGTCATCCCTACCAATGAAGAACTGATGATTGCCCGCGAGACTTTCGCCATCCTCTCCCGTCAAGGACACTGACCCATGCAACTGCTCGAACGCCTCACCCCCGTCGTCAGGGCCGCCCGCAAAACCATCGTCCTCCCCGAAGGCCACGACCCCCGCGTCATTACCGCCGCGATCCAGGCCAAGACCCGCGGCCTCTGCGCGCCCGTCGTCCTCGCCACCCCAGCCGAGCTGGCCGCGGCGGAGGCCCGGGCAGGCGGAACCCTCGCCGCCCACGGCATCCCGTGCATGGACTACACCGCCTCGAACCTGCTCCCCGCGCTCGCCGTGGCGCTTCATGCGCGCCGAAAGGCCAAGGGAATGACGCTCGAGGAGGCCTCGGCCACCCTTTCCTCCAAGCGCCTCTTCTTCGGCAATATGCTGCTCGCGTGCGGCCATGTCGACGGCCTGGTCGCCGGCTCGATCGCCTCGACCCCCGACATGCTGCGCGCCGCGTTCACCTGCGTCGGAACCGCCCCGGGTATCTCCCTCGCCTCGGGATGCTTCCTCATGGACCTCCCGCGCCCCACGCCCTCCGGCGACGATGTCCTGATCTATGCCGACTGCGGCGTCAACATCTGCCCCACCGCCGACGAGTTGGTCGATATCGCCCAGGCCACCGCCGCCACCTGCCGCTCCCTGCTCGGTAAACGGCCCAGGCTCGCGTTCCTCAGCTTCTCGACCAAGGGATCGGCCAAGCATCCGCTGGTTGACAAGATGCGAGAGGCCATGGAAAAGACGCGCGCGCGTTTCGCCGCGATCGGTCTCGACGCCGTCGTGGACGGCGAGCTCCAGGCCGACGCCGCCCTCGTGCCGTCCGTGGCCGCCTCGAAAAACCCGGCCGGCACGATCGCCGGCGACGCCAACGTCCTGATCTTCCCCGACCTCCAGGCTGGCAACATCTGCTACAAGATCACCGAGCGCCTCGCTGGCGCCATCGCCTACGGCCCGATCCTCCAGGGCACCGGAAAACCCGTCAACGACCTCTCTCGCGGCTGCACCGCCGACGATATCGTCGGCGTGATCTGCATCACCATCTGCCAGGGGCTGGCGTAGGGGCGCATGGCAGTTCTGTTGAGGTTACTTAATCTTCATCTTCCCCACACTCCCACACTCCCACTCCCACACTCACACTCCCACACTCTCCCACACTCTCCCACTCTGTCGCTAACCGACTACGGCGAAGCTTGTCCCGGGATTGCCGAATTCGCCCCAGATATGGTATAATGGCGGGCAATGAGCAATTTCAGGCACTGCGCGTTATCTCGTCTGGCCTGCCGGGTTCCCGTGTTTGCTGCCGCAAGCGCCCTCCTTCTCAGTGCGCGCCCGCTGCCGGCCGGCGAAAGCGGGGGGGCGTGCTCTATGCGGCGGACGCCGAGATCGCCCGTTTCGAGGCTTCGGCCCGAGCGGCGGACGGCGAGGTCCGCGTCTCCTGGCAGACCACAGCCGAGCTCGGCGTGGGGGCGTTCCGCGTGATGCGCCAGCGTCCCGATCAGGCGCCCGAGCCGGTCGGGTCCGGTTACGTGCGGGCACGGGGCGACGAAGCGGGCGGATCCTACGAACTGGCCGACCCGCTCGCGCGGGCCGGCGACTCCGTGCGATACGACCTGCTGATCGTGTCCCGGCATGGCGCGGACCAGCCGGTGGCCGCGTGGGAGGGCCTCATCCAGACAGCCGCCGCGCCGCGCAAAGTTCCGTCGGCCACCCTCGCCTCCGTGATCGGGACGCAGGCCTTGGCTGCTGACGCGCCGCCGCCCAAGTCCTGGATCGGGACCGGAGACCGCGTGCGCGCCTGGACCAACAGCGTGCCGGCGGACCGTGTGCGCCTGAGCCTGCGGCACGAGGGCCTCTACCGCGTGACTGCCCAGGAACTCGCGACGGCCGGCGGTTGGAACGCCGCCGCCGTGGCGGCGGCCATCGCCGGCACCAACCTCGCGCTCGCCTGCTAGGGCGCCCCCGTCGCCTGGCTCGCCGACGGCGACGCGCTCCTCTTCCACGGCCTGCCCGCCGCCTCGCGTTTCGCGCCCGAAAACGTCTACTGGGTCTCCCAGGCGCCCGGCTTGCACATGGCGCCTCTGGCGATGACGCCACCCGATCCGGTCATGACGAATGCGTGGTTCACCGATGCGATCACGCTCCAGGGCACCACCTATCTCTCCCGCGTCTCCTTCAGCTCGTTGGCCGATGCCCCGGCCTCGTATCTCGCTTTCAATCCGGGGTTTCTGCTGGGAAGGGATGGTTCTCGTGTCGTGCAAATCAATGCGCCACTCGATGACTGTGCAACGAACCTATGGACCGGCTCGGTCACCGTCAATCTGATGTCCGTCTACGAGGTGGAAGAGTCGTTGGATGCACACGTGGCGCAGGTGTCGGTTGGCGGCAAAATACTCGGGCCGCCGGCGACATGGCCGGGCGAGCAGTACCAGGCCTTCACCTACCCATTCTCATTCACCAACCTGACGGGCAATGCGGCTGTTTTGAAAGTTGAAAATCTCGCCACGGAGCCAGCGGAATCCGTGGCGCTCTACGATTACACCCGGTTTCTCTGCATGTCCTGTACGTTCACGTATCCGCGCCTCTACCGCGCGCGCAATGGCGCGCTGCGCTGCACCGGCGGGGAGAGCAACACGGTGGCGGTATCGGGATTTGCCTCCAACGATGTCGCGGTGCTGGATGTGACCACGACCCACGCGCCGGTGGTTGTGGAGCCGGTTACGCTCACGCGCGACGGCGCGGCCTCCAATTGGATCGCGGCCTTCCCCTGCGGCGGCAGCGGACAGGTCTATCAGGTTTTTTCCAAGTCCGCTGGCGTCCGGCAACCCGCCGTACGCGGTGTGCGCGACGTGGACTGGGAATCGTCGGCCCACGCCGCCGACTACGTCATGCTGATTCCGCCCGAGGGGTGGTGCGTCGGCTTTCGCGCGGCGCTCCAGGATCTGGCCGCCTTCCGCAATGCGCAAGGGTTGCGAACGGTGATCGTGGATGTCGAGTCCCTCTACAATCGCTACAGTTTCGGGCTGGTTGATCCGCTGGCCATCCGCGCTTTCTGTGCGACCGGTCTCACCGCCTGGGGAGAACGCCCCCTGCGCTACCTCCTGCTCGCCGGCGCCGGCGCGCTCGATTTCAAGCATCAGCGATTCTCGGTCAACGATTACACGGCCTGCCTGATCCCCACAATCATCGCCGGGCAGCGTTTCAACAATGGACTGGGCATGACTGCGGCTCTTGACGCGGCGCTGGGCGATGTGGATAGTGACGGACTCGCGGACGTGGCCATCGGCCGCCTGCCGACCACCCGGACCCAGGAGGTGGCCCTCGCGGTACAAAAGACGAAAGCCTACGAAGGGGCCTGGCTGCGGCGCGACGGCACGCTGGCCAAGCGCTATGCCGCTGTGGCCCCCGATTGGTCCGACAATCCCGATCCGAACAAGGACTACCCGTTTGACATCGCCACCGACAAGCTGATCGCGCCGCTTCAGGCCGCAGGCCGGACGTTCGTCTCCAACTACCCCCATGCGAGCGACCCCAGCAACTTGATCATCGTGAAGACGAACAGCTTGATTCCGGCGCTGAAGGCGGGTTCGGGACTCTTTCATTTCTTCGGACACAGCAACAAGTCATCCATCGGTTTTGATCCCCGGAAACTCTTGAGGGCCAGCACCACCGTGTCGGTCAATGACATTAAAGCGAGCAACTGGACGAATCCGATGATCGCCGTCATGATCGGGTGCCAGGTCAATGTGTGGCAGTTTCTGACCTCGTCCATAACCATCATCCCTTATGGATTGTTCGAACCGAACACCGGGTTTGCGGCCGCGATCGGCACGACGGGGTTTTTCCTCGATGACGAGGGGGACGTGGTGGGCGTGGATCTCTATTCGCAGGCGACGGCGGACGGCACCGTGCGGCTGGGCGATGTGCTCCGCCTTGGGGTGCGGCGGGCGGCGCAGAATCCGCTGATTTCAAGCCGCCCCGGTGTCAGGGAGCGGTTGATGTGTTTGAGTCTTTCAGGCGACCCGGCGCTGGTCTTCCGCCACGACGTGACCGCCCGGGGCACGGAAGTCGCCGGACTGGTGCAGTATGGCCAGTTAGCCCCCAACGCCGATCTCGCCGATCCGGATCTGGATGGCTGGCGAACCTGGCAGGAGCTTCAGGCCCGTACCGACCCCACCAATTTCGTGCTCCGGATCACGGACGCGCGCCTGTCCAATGGCGAACGCCGGACAATCGCGTTCGAGGCGGCGTCGAACCGCACGTACCACATCGAACACAACGCATCCCTGCTGGCCACGGACGACTGGCAGGCCGTCTCCTGGGCGTTCACAAACGCGACGGACTGGGCTGCGCCCGGGACAGCCATCGCACCCCAGGCGCCGCTCTCCACCGTGGCTGTTCCGGTCTCCACCGTCACGACACAGGGATTCTACCGCTTGCGCAGAATGGATTGAGCGATGACGTACCTCCAGAAGAAAGACGTGGTGGCCCGCTCGGTGGCCGGCGAGCATCTGCTGATCCCCGTGCAGGGGTGTACCGCCAGCGTGTATACCTTGAACGGCGTCGGCCGATGGCTCTGGGCGCTGATTGAGACCCCCCGCACGGAGGAGGATCTCGATGCGGCGATCGTCGCACGGTATCACATTCCGCGCGAAACGGCCTGCGCGGACGTGCGGCGATTTCTGAGTGATTTGACGCGGATGGGGCTGGTGGAGAAACAGGGTTGAAAAAATCAGATATTCCTCGAATGAAAGGTTGACAGCAACGGCCGGGGTGGTTTAAAATGGCCCCCTAAATGGGAGAACGTGTATGGGCTGGCAAGATCGTGCTAGAGAGTATAGTGGCGAAGAGTACGTCGCGCCCGAGGTGAACAAACTCGACTTGGACGGCGGTGGCAACTATGTCAGTCCGGCTTTGGCTTTGACAGGCAGCGAGAAACTGGGAGGCCCCGGCAGCGTCGGCACACTGGAGTCAACCAAAGAGTTGTGAGATCAGGGCGTGGAATTGACGCCTGTGTGAATGTCTGTCGGCGCCCCGGGCGCGTTGTCTTGAGTTGATCGCACACGGTACAGGGACTTGACGTCTCACCGGTCACTGCCATGAAGGATCCCAATCTGTCGCTTGCCGACGTCCGTTTCTCACTCACGGGCGATTGGAATGAGTCGGAGTTCCCACGTTTCTTCGCACCCTTCTGGATTGCCGCCGACGGCGCTGACCTCGACTGTGCGGTCTCCTGCCGCGGCCCGGACGACGCCGTGATGGCGGTCCCCCTCGCCCCCGACGCTCCGTGGGAGTTTACGGTGCGCGGGCGCTCCTGTGAGGTGATCCGACGCAACCGCGCAGGCGAGACCCTCTGGCACATCGCCGCGCCTCTCACCTTTGAACAGGCCGAGGTGTCTTGGAATCCTCGGCTTTTCTCCGATTATTATGAGTCCTATGAGCGGGCATGGGGCAGCAGTTTTGGCGTGGCCATGCTGTGCTTGCGCCTGCGCGCGCATGGCGGCCTTGTCCTCCACGGCAATGCGGCGGTTGTGGATGGTCAGGCCATTCTGTGCGTGGGGGTCTCGGGCCGCGGCAAGAGCACCCTCGCGCGGCTGCTCGATGCCGCAGGCGCCACGGTGTTGACCGACGAGCGCCCGGTGCTGCGGCAGTGGCCGCCGCCCGCAGCGGGCGCAGCGCCGGCACGGACCTTCCGCGTCTACGGCTCGCCCTGGCCCAGTTCCGCCGGTTTCGCCCGCAACGCATGGGCGCCGCTGCGCCGAATCTACTTTCTCGAACACGGCGCCGAGAACCGTCTGACGCCCCTCGCGCCCCGCGAGGCCTTCAACCGCCTCGTTCATGTCGCCACCATCCCCTGGCAGGACCCTGTGCTGTTCGATCCCTGCCTCGCCACCGTTGATGCGCTGCTGGCCGCCGTACCGGCCTCGATTCTGGCCTTCCGACCCGATGCCTCGGCCGTGGATCTGCTGCGGCGCGACCTGGCCGCCGACAGGGGAGGCGGCGCATGACGCACCCCCCCCGTTTGCGCGCGATGGCCGCCGCCTGCGGACGCGCCCTGCGCCTGGCCTGGCGGAGTTCGCCCCGTCTGGCGCTCCTCCAGACGGGACTGGTCACCCTCCTCGCGCTCCTGCCTCTCTTCGCCTTGTATGCGCTCAAGCGGGCCGTGGATGCGGCGGCGGCGATTGTGCAGGCGCCGGATCAGCGCGGGCTGGGATTGCAGGATTTTTGGGCGCGTCTGGCCGACGATCCCGCCAGCCGCGCGGTGGTGATCTGGTTCGTGGCCGGGGCCGCCGTCATGGCGGCGCTCGCCGGTCTGCGGACGCTCCTTGCCTGGGTGGCCGAGCAGCACGCCATGGCCGTCAGCGACCATGTCCACGGCCTCCTGCATCGCAAGTTGTCCGAGGTGGATCTCGCCTTCTTCGAGAACACCGGCGAGCAAAATCGCCTCCATCTGGTGCAGGAACAGGCGATGACCCGCCCCGTCGGCGTTTTGAGCGGCCTGTACCAACTCATCCAGAGCGCCGTGGGGCTCCTCGGCGTGCTCGCCCTGCTCGCCGCCTTGCAGCCGCTGCTGGCCCTGGCCCTGGCGCTCGCCGGCCTGCCGGGCCTGGCGCTGCGGCTGCACCGGAGCCGCCGGCTGTATGACTGGCGCCGCAGGCTGACGCCGCTCGAGCGCGAGGCCGGCTATTTCCACCGGTTGCTCACCACCGGCGAATATGCCAAGGAGGCGCGTCTCCACGGCCACGGGGATTTCTGCCGCCGGCGTTTTGATGCCGTCCGCCAGCGCCTGCGGGCGGCGCGCCTGGTCTGGCGCAAGCAGGTGCTCGGTGAGGAGTTGGCGATGCAACTGCTCACGCTGGTGGTGGCCGCCAGCCTGCTCCTGTGGATGTCCGGACGGCTCCTGGCCGGCGGCATCACGCTGGGCGCCCTGGTGATGTATGCCCAGGCGGTGCAGCGCGCCCAGGGACTCGTCGGCGCGCTGGTGACAGCGCTGGTCGACATGCACCAATCCGCCCTGTTTCTGACGGCCTTTGATGAACTGCTGGGTCTGCCCGCGCGTGTGCAGGCGCCTCCGACGCCGCGCCCGGTCCCCTCGCCGGTTCGCGCGGGGCTGGTGTTTGAGAACGTCAGCTTCGCCTATCCCGGCACCGGCCGGCCCGCGCTGCACGGGGTCTCGTTTACGGTGCATCCCGGCGAGCGGCTCGCGCTGGCGGGCGCCAACGGCGCCGGCAAGTCCACCGTCGTGAAACTGCTGGCCCGGCTGTACGATCCCACCGACGGCCGCATTCTCGTGGACGGCATCGACCTGCGGGATTTCGATCCCGTGGCCTGGCGCCGGCAGGTGGGCGTGCTGTTCCAGGATTTCGGCCGGTATCAGCTCACCGCCGCCGAGAACATCTGGATCGGCGATCCGAGCGGTTTCCCCGAAGACCCCCGTGTTGCCGCCGCAGCCAGCCGGGTCGGGCTTGACGACACCGTGCGACAGTGGCCGCAGGCGCTCGCCACGCCGCTCGGCCGCTGGCTCCACGAGGGCGTCGAACCCAGCATGGGCCAGTGGCAGCGCCTGGCCATTGCCCGCGCCGTTCTGCGCGACTCCTCCCTGCTCATCATGGATGAACCCACCAGCGCGCTCGACACCCGGACCCAGAACGACATCTGCCGCCTGCTCCAGGACGCCGCCGCCGGCCGCATGACCGTGATCGTGAGCCACCGGCCCGAACTGCTGGCGTTTGCCGACCGCGTGATCGTGCTCGAAAACGGGACGGTGACGGAACGCGGCTGGACGGCTGAGGGCTGTTCATAGAGGAGGTGCAACATGCGCATTCTAATAACGGCGGGGCCGACCCGCGAGCATCTCGACCCGGTGCGCTTCATCAGCAACCGCTCCACCGGCAAGATGGGTTTCGCTCTCGCGGAACGCGCGGCCGCGCGGGGTCATGCGGTCACGCTGGTCGCGGGGCCGGTCGCCTGCGACACCCCAGCCGGCGTCCGCCGCATTGACGTGGTGAGCGCGTGCGAGATGCTCGATGCGGTCCGCCGCGAGCTGGCCGCCGCCCAGGCGCTGATCATGTGCGCGGCCGTGGCCGACTGGCGTCCGAAACGGCCCAGCCCCGTCAAACTGAAGAAGCGCGACATGGCGCCTGTCCTCGAACTCGAGCCCAATCCCGACATCCTGCTGACCCTGCGGCCGAACAAGGGCGAGCGTCTCTTCGTCGGCTTCGCCGCCGAAACCGGCGACCCGCTCGCCGAGGCGCAACGCAAACTCGTCGCAAAGGGGTTGGATCTGCTCGTCGCCAATGACGTCTCCCGGTCCGACGCGGGTTTTGCCGTTGACACCAACCGCGTCACGCTGCTGGCCCCCGGCTGTGATCCCGAGTGCCTGCCATTGCTGACCAAACACGCAGCCGCCGACCGCATCCTCGACCGCCTGGAGCGTCTACACCCCCTGAACCCTGAACCCTGACACCTGACACCTGAACCCTAAACCATGCAGACCTTCCGTTGGGGAATCCTCGCACCCGGCCGCATCGCCGGACAATTTGCCGAAGCCGTGACCGCCCTTCCGGACGCGGCCGTGGCGGCGGTCGGCTCGCGCGACCTTGGCCGGGCCGAGGCATTCGCCGCCCGCCACGCCATTCCGCGTGCATACGGCAGTTACGCCGCGCTCGTGGCCGACCCGGATCTCGATGCCATCTACGTCGCCTCGCCGCACAGCTACCACCGGGATCATGTCCTGCTGGCCCTGGCGGCGGGCAAACCGGTGTTGTGCGAGAAGCCGCTGGGCGCGACGCTGGAGCATGCGGCCGCCATGATCGCCGCCGCGCGCCGCGCCAACCTGTTTCTCATGGAGGCGCTGTGGACGCGCTTTTTGCCCGCGCTGTCTGCGGCGCGCGGCTGGATGGATGCCGGTCGGATCGGCCCGCTGCGACGCCTCGATGCCGATTTCTCCTTTCGCTGCGGCTGGAACCCCGAGTCGCGCCTGCTGAATCCCGAGCTCGCGGGCGGTGGCCTGCTCGATGTCGGCGTCTATGTCCTGTCGCTCGCCCAGTGGGCCTTCGGCAGCCTGCCCGACCCGGCGGCCAGCTCCGCCGCGATCGGCAAGACCGGCGTGGACGAACAGGCGGCGATCATCTTCCAATGGCCGGACGGCGCCCAGGCGGTGCTCACCTGCGGCGTGCGGACCCCCGGCACCGCGCACGCGCGGCTGGCCGGTACCGACGGCAGCATCGAAATCCCATCCTTCTTCAGCGCCCAGGAGGCCATCCTCCGCGCGGGCGGCGCCGAGGAGCGGGTCCGGACGCCGCACCTCAAGAACGGCTTCGAGTACGAGATCGCGGAGGCGATGGCCTGCATCCGCAAGGGCCTTCTGGAAAGTCCCGTACTCCCGTGGCGCGACACCCTGCGCCTGGCCGAAGTGTCGTCAGGCCTCATCGGTCAGTGGGGCGTCCGCTATCCGTTCTGACGCACTCCGAATCACGCCCGGAGCGCGGTGCGCGCGGCCTCGCAGTCGGCGCGGATCTGCGCGGCGAGAGCGGCGGGGGAGGGGAAGACGCACTCATCGCGGATGCGCGCGATGAAGGCGATGTCAATGCGGGCGGAGTAGAGGTCGCCGGCGAAGTCGAAGAGGTGGACCTCGAGGATCGGGCTGGGGGTCTGGGCTTCGGGGAAGGTGGGACGGAACCCGAGGTTGGCGACGCCTTCAACCGGACGGTCGCCGATCGCCGATCGGACGGCGTAGACGCCGATGGGGGGGAGAACTTCGGCTTCGGGCTGGATGTTGGCGGTCGCCATCCCAAGCGTGCGGGCGACGCCGCGGCCATGCCGCACCGTTTCACAGATCGCGTAGGGCCGTCCCAGCATGGTAGCGGCCGCCGCAAGGTCGCCGGATCGAATCGCCTCTCGGATGCGGGTGCTGGAGACGGCCTGATCCGCGTGGCGCGCGGCCGGGACGATCGTCACAGCGATGCCGTGCGCGCGCAGCCAGTCGGGTGTGCCGGCGGCGTGCCTGCCGAATCGCCAACTGGCGCCGCAGCAGACGGCGCTTACGGGCCGGCACGGGCCGTCGGTGATCTGCGCGATGAAGTCGGCCGGCGTGCAGTCGGCGAGTTCCCGCGTGAAGGGGATCATCAGGCAGCCGTCAATGCCGGCGGCCCCGAGCAGGCCGAGGCGGTGTTCGATCGGGGTCAGCAGCGGCGGCCGCCGCTGCGGATCAAGCACGGCGAGCGGGTGCTGGTCGAAGGTCAGCGCCCACGCCTGGCCGCCCGAGGCCCGGGCCTGCACAATCGCGGCGTCGAGCACGCGGCGGTGGCCGAGGTGGACACCGTCAAAGAAGCCCGCAGCAAGAACGACCGGGGCCGCAAGGCCGCGAAAAACATCGGGTTGGATCAGCGTGTGCATCGCGTCACGAGGGCCTCCGGCGTCGGGTGTAGAAGCGCATGCGCAGTGAGGGCATAAGGGTAACCGATGCGCCGGCAGGATGCAAGGGCGGGATCATCAGCTTTCAGCATTTCAGCTTTCAGCTTTTCTCTTCTCACAGTCCGCGCAGGCGGGCCGTCGCAAAACGCGTCCGTCCCGACCAGTCGTTGCAAATCGCGACATCGCCAAACCCGTGCGATTCAAGAATATCGCGCACGGCGGGCCCCTGATCATCGCCGATCTCGTAAAAAAGACACCCGCCCGGCTTGAGCACCATGGCGGCATCCCGGGTGATCGCGCGGATGCAGGTCAGACCGTCCGCTCCACCGTCGAGCGCCGCGAGCGGCTCATGGTCGCAAATCCAGCGATCAAGCGTCGGCACTACGCCGCTGGGGATGTAAGGGGGGTTGGACACCACGGCGTCGATGCTGCCGGCCCGAAAGGCGCCGCATCCCGATCCCTCGCGAAAATCAACCCATGCCGCGAGGCCGCAGCGGTCGGCGTTCTCGCGCGCCAGTTCGAGCGCGTCCGCGCTGCTGTCAATCGCCACGAGGCGCGCCTGAGGCCGCTCCTGAGCCAGACTCAGCGCGATGCAGCCGCTGCCGGTGCCCACGTCGACCACCCGCGGCCGTTCGTTGCGCCAGAGCGCAGGTGTGGCCAGGACGTGATCAATGAGCTGTTCCGTCTCAGGCCGGGGAATCAGCGCCCGGCGATCGACCGTGAGCGTCAATCCGCGGAAATCCCACTCGCCGAGCACATACTGGACCGGTTCGCCCGCCGCTACCCGTGCCAGCCCCCGGCGCAAAGCCGCGGTGCGCGCGGTGCCAACCGGGAGCGGCAGAAAATCATGAAGCCCGAGCCGGGGCGCACCCAGCAATCGCCCGGCAAGCAGTTCGCACACCACCCGGGGTGACGGGATGCCCTTGCGCGCCAGATAGGCGCTGCCCGCATCGATCAGCTCCACCAGCGGCTGACCGCCGGCATCCGGCCGTTCTTCATTCTGCTGCATAAGAGGCGATGCCGCGCACGGCCAGAATTTCACCGAAGAAGACGCAGTGATAATCCCGCGATGGATAGTTCGCCTCGATGGTCGGGGATTGGAAGCCCTTCGGATCCAGAAACTGCGCGTGCATCGTGCTGCATTCGAAAACCAATTCCGCCTCGGCAAACGTTGGCGCCGCAACCCGCTTGGCCGCCACCGGAGTCAGCCCCGACTCCGCGATCTTGTTGCCGTCTTTTCCAGACTTGGAGCCTAGGAGTTGCAGCGCGTCACGGCAGGCCGGACGGAAGGCGCTCAGCGTGAAGGTCGGGAACGTCTTCATGAACAGGTACGTGTGACGCTGCGGCCTGCAGAAGACTTGCACGAAGGGCTTGTTCCAGACCGTGCCCAAACTGCCCCAGGATACGGTCATGGTATTGAAGCGCCCAGCGGCGAAATCACCGGATGTCAGCAGCAACCACTGCTTGTCAAAAAGCGCCATCGGGTCGATCCGCAACGAGCCGGGATTCAAATCATGCAGCACAGGCTTTTCCATCGCGTGATTCCTTGTTTGCTCCCTCTCCCTCTGGGAGAGGGCCGGGGTGAGGGTTGCGGGCGCAAGCCCGCATTAGAAAGGCATCGGCTCGTCTTCGGTTGGCGCGGGCTCGGTTTCGTTGTGGGTCACCGACTGGCCCTTCCCGTCCAGTTTGTCGATCTGGAACGCCTGAAGGTCTACAAAATACCGCTCCCCGTTCTTGGTGCTCAGACTGCCGCGGATGTCAAACCGCACTTTGACGCGGTCGTTCGGCGCGAGCCCCGCCAGCAGCGCGCACCGCTCGTTCACGGTCTGGAATTTGATCATCTGCGGGAACCGCTCGTCCTCGGTCGTGATGACAAACTCCCGCTTCGTGAAACCGCTGGCAAAGGTCATCGGCTCCATCACGACCTTGACCGTGCCGATCAGCTCAAAACTTGTGGACATGGCGCGCCTCGCTTAGTGTATGGAAGAAATGCAGTTGGGGCCATTATGCCAGAAGACCCGCCACGGGACAAGGTGTAATCGGTCAGCGCCGTATTCAGAAGCCAGAATTGAGTATTCAGAATTGGAACCTTCTCACGGGCAACGTGTTCTATTATTCTGACTCCTGACTCCTGTATTCTGACTTCTCTCTTGCAAACACCCCAGAGGGGTTTTGCAAGAGAGAAGTCAGTTCTTGTAGAACAAATACAGGCCCACCGGGATCTTGCTCTCGTCCATTTCACTGCCCGGCTTGAGCAGGCCGTGGGAATAGAGGAAATAGGTGTCGGGTGCCTTCCACTTGGCGCCGCAGATCTCGTAGACCCGGGTTCCCGCGCGGATCGGGCCGATCCGCTTGTAGCCGACCAGCACCCGGGTGCCGCGCGGCAGCGCCGCGATCGCCGCCGCGCTGAGTTCCGAGCCGCTGAAGCTGCCGCCCGCCGGGTAGATATAATAGGTCGTGTCGAGCCGTGTTTCCTCCCCCGCAAAATCGGCGGCGGTCTTGCCGTCGGTGCCGATGGTCTTGAAGGATTCCACCGGCTCCGCGTCGGCGCACGCCTCGTTCAACAGGACCCGGGTTCCGGTCGGAATCGCCCCCCAGGCACGGATTCCATTGCCGGTCCGCCTGGAACCATCCGGAAACACGTAGACCGTGTTGGTGCTGTTGTAGGCGTCCCGGGCGATGTCCCATGCCGTGCGTCCCGGGCCGATGACGGTGGTTTCCTCCGCTGTGTATTTTGCCAGCGCCTGGTCCTGCTGCGCGGCCGATCCGAAGAGCACCTGCGCCAGATAGGGGTCGGCATTCACCAGCCGGCGCGCGCGGACGTCGGGGTCGAACCGCGGTTGCGCCGTGAGGTTCAGCTTCTGACGCACCGCCCAGGTTGCAAATTGCATGCCGCACCGTTTGCGGCCCCGGTGACTCCGCTTGTGAAAGCGGTTGGGCGCGCCATACGCCACCATCGAATGCGGCAGCACCCGCTCGTCTGGAATCTTGTAGATGCTCTGGATCTCGCCGATCAGCGCCGCCAGCGTGATCGTTTGCTTCGCCGTCATCGGCTTGTTGTGATAGCCGACAACTTCGATCCCGACCGCGAAATCATCGACCTGCGTCCTGCCGTTCCACATGCTGCGGCCGCAGTGAAAGGCGATGCGGCGATGGTCAATGACCCGGTAGACCATGCCGTCGGTGTCCACAACATAGTGGATCTCCCCGCGCTCGCTCAGCTTGTTGAGGGCGCTCTTGGCCGGCGCCTCGGTGGTGTGCAGGATGATCAGCGTGGTGCTCCTGCGCACTTCGCGTTCGCTGTTGCGCGGGCTGCGATAGGCGTTGCTGAATGTGAATCCGCAGGCGACGAGTGCGGCTGCCGTGATGCTGGCGAGTCGCGCGAGGCGCAGCGAGGTGAGGGGCGCCCGCCGCACAGGCCCTGCCGGGGCATCGCTTCGCGTCGGCTCCGGCCGTGTGCATGGGCGCCTGCGGATGCGCGACCAGCGGCGGGTCTCCGTCGCGTCTGCAGGGTCCGATGGAACGGCGCCCCCCCGGAAACTCGGCCATCGGCTATCCATCCGTGTCGTTCCTTGCCAGCAGGTTCTGAGCCGTCATTTCGGCGGGAATCGGCAGCCCCAGCAGCGCCAGCGCCGTCGTCGCGATGTCGCAGAGCTTGCCCGATGCGGCGAGGCGCTTCCCCGGCGCATCCCGCGCCACGTAAATGCACTCCACCTCGTTCAGCGTGTGGCTGGTCTTGACCATCCCGGTGACGTAGTCGAGCATCTGCTCGGCGTTGCCGTGATCGGCCGTGATCAGGATGTGAGCATCCAGCTCCAGAAGCCGGGCGACAACCGTGCCGACACACGCGTCCACGATCTCCACCGCCCGCCGCGCGGCGTCCAGAACCCCGGTGTGCCCCACCATATCGCAGTTGGCGTAGTTGACCACGATGAGCCCGTAAGGGTTGTGCTCAAGCCGCTGGAGCAAAGCCTCTGTCACGGGGTAGGCCTCCATCTCGGGATGGAGCGCGAAGGTCGCGGGATCGAAGCGACTGGGCACGTCCACCTGGTCTTCGCCCGCCGAGGGCTGCGTCGACTTGCCGTTGAAGAAGCTGGTGACGTGTCTGAACTTCTGCGTCTCCGCGATGCGCAACTGACGCAATCCCGCCGCGCTTACCACCTCGCCCAGCAGATGCTCCATGCCGCCGTCGCCGCCCATCGCGCCCAGCAGGTACTCGGTGAATTCGTCCCAGTAGCGGGTGAAGCCGAGATAGGCGACCCGGGGGCGCGCCTTGCGTTTCCCCGCATAGCCGTCCAGCACGAAGGCCTGCGTGAGCTGGATGGCGCGGTCCTGCCGATAGTTCGTGTGCATCACCGCGTCGCC
>Ga0194113_10002599_pt1 | contig 24578 bp, 24 predicted proteins | sample TA2MahC200mmetaG_FD_146193 | JGI IMG/M metagenome (GOLD analysis project Ga0194113, IMG submission 146193) | Freshwater microbial communities from Lake Tanganyika, Tanzania - TA2015017 Mahale Deep Cast 200m | ecosystem: Environmental > Aquatic > Freshwater > Lake | place: Tanzania: Lake... | reverse complement strand
TTGAAGCATTGGAGCCTTGGAGTGCCATGTCTCCAACGCAGAAGTGCCCCAATGCCCCATGTCTCCAGTGCTCCAATGCCCACTTACCCACTTACCAAAACCGGAAGCATCAAGCCTAAACCAGTATGAGGGGAAAAGGGGCGAGAGGGCGAGGAGACAAGGGGGCAAAATAGATAATTATTCCTTGTCATCTTGTCTCCTATCCATCTTGCCATTTTGCCATCTTGCCATGCACAAGCATACTATTGTAAATATTAAATTTAATAATCAAAATTACCTGAATTAGGTTAGATATGGATTGGATACTTGCCATCGTTAAAGGCAGTTTCCAGCATCGTCATGAAGTTATCATACCTGGTAGAAATCATGATGTTGTGGCTGCTTCCCAGGATAAATCCTCCTCCGTGCGCGCACTGTTTGATTAAACCTCGTACCTGTTGTCGGATTTCTTTTGGCGACGCTGTGGATAAATCGTGGCAATCTACCGCTCCCCACAAAGTCAACTTATCCCCATAAAGCTGTTTATAGAGAGCTATCGGTTCGTACTTTTGGATTGCCTGGTAGATGTCTACGCCGGCTTCCACAAGCTGATTAATCAAAACATCCACGTTGGAGTCGCAGTGCAGCAGCAAAGGCAGCCCACCAGCGTGCAGTTCCTCACAGCACGCTTTCAAACCGGGCAAAAATGCCCTTCTGAACAGCGCCGGGGAACAATATGGTCTGTGATAACCGTAGTCTGGCGACATACGGATGGCATCGAGTCCTCTCAGGGAGAGCATCTTGACGGTTTCGCTATACCCCAAAGCGCTTCTCACTTCCGCTTCTGCATGGGGTTCAGGATTTTCAAAAATTTCGATTAACCGTTGTTCAAATCCTGTGAAGCGGTCTTCGGCGCTGGTATAATAGCCGCCGATTCCCAGAGCCGGTCCGCCGTAGGAGGCGATAATGAAATGAGTTTTTCCCAGTTTTGCCACGACATAGTCCCATAGCTCCCATTCGGAATCATCTGGTGGAGGTTGCGCAGGAGTCGTCACGGTCTTGTTTCCCTTTTTGACCAGGACAATATCTTCTGTCTCCTCGTAATATTTGAAGATGTTTCCGGCGTTATCTTCCCAGGTTCTATCGTCTAATTTTGTCGGCGGAAGGATGATTTGATTTTTCGGCGGCACCAGATAGACGGTGACAACATCGACACCCACTTTTTGTGTAAACTCGACAGTATCCTTTTTTTGACTCTCTACTACCTCATCTCGAAAGCCTCCCCAGAGAGCCTTTATGGTTCTGGCATGCGCCCAGCAGAAAGTCTCCCGGCCAAGCACTTTCTCGACAATGGGATAGTCAATATACACCTCTCCGACCGGAACACGGTCAGGTTCTTCATGACGTAAAACGGTCTTCACTCGCTCTTTTGAAGTCATTTTTGAAACCCTCCAATTGACTGCGAAAACACAGTTATAATTTCCGTGACTTTAGTAGATTTGTTCATAGAGCCTTTCCTTCATAAAAGATTTTGCCAGAGATTTTAACACATATTTTCCCTCCGGTCAACCCAAATTGGGAAAATGTAAAATAGGCTTGTGAAATTGGAGACGGAATGTTATAATATCATTATGGGATATTGCAAAGAAAAAGGAGATGTATAATGCTTATAAGAAACTATCGAGATGTTGCGGCAGAGGACGTAGAGGAGGAAGATGCTGAATCTGTAAAAATTCGGCAGGTTATCTCAAAAGGCGATGGCACTCCGCATTTTGTTATGCGTGTTTTTGAATTGCGTCTAAATGGCCACACGCCTCGACATTCGCATGAATGGGAACATGAAGTTTTCATCTTATCAGGAGAAGGTTCAGTGCTTGATTCAAATGGACAAGAACACAAAATCCGTAAGGGGGATGTAGTTTTTATTCCCAGTAATGAGATGCATCAATTTAAAAATACCGGCAGACAATTGTTTGAGTTTATCTGTTTGATTCCAATCTAAGTGGTCTAAGCGAAATACTGTTACTAAATTTTGAAAGGGAAGATGATGTTGTGAATCGAAATATTAAAGATGGTGGGGATGCTTGGGTCGCTGTACATACAACTGCCGATGAATGGAAAGCCCGGCTGATTCAAACAGCGTTGTTAAATGAAAAAATTCGGTGTCGTATGCAGCATTCGAGAAGACCTGATGGGAGTGTTCCTTGGGTCGTAAGGGTATTAAGTTCGAAACAACTGGATGCGCTGGAAGTTACAAGCAAAGTTGAGTTAGCAATTGCAGCGGATAATGATGCGCGACAACATGAAGCATCACCGGAGGCACAAAAGAATGAGCCGGAAGCAGATATTGAAGCGGATGGCGAGGATAAGCCCCCTGCAATAAACCTGGAAGCGGTTCAGCCAACGCTTATCACCAGCAGAGAGGGTATTGGTGAAATTATCCATTATGCGGGCGTCGGTTATGAACTCAGGGTGGGGCCTCAACCTTACTATATGGTACAAGAGGAGCGTTGGGAGGAATTTATCGACTTTAGCGCACAGCGGCAGGAATTTTCTATCCTGTTGCGTGGCGAGTACAAAAGATTGTTCAAATGGCTTAAAGAGGAAAAGCTAATGCCTGAGTTTATCAAACTTGTAGAATCCACCTATCGGGAAGTTCCGCCGCCAAAACCGAAAAAGCGGAAAGAGAAAACTAAAAAACAAAACGAAGCTAACCACTCATCGTCGTGGTTATCGCGTTTATTAAATCGGTGATTTCACTGATTTTAAGAGAGATAAGTGGGTAGTTGTATTTCGCCGCAATCAGTAACTACAGCTACCCCATTGGCTACAGCAATCCGTTTTCCCACCACGTTCATTCCTACCGTTCCAATGTGAGGTAACTGCTTGCTTCTTGATTACTTATCTCCGTGTCCAGAAATTCCCCACGCGTAGTTTAAAACTGGCATCACGGAGGAGTGTTCGCTTCGCTCAGTAGTTTACTTCGTAAACCACCCGCTACTAAAGATAATCTCCGTAGAGTCATCCCTCTGTGGTGACATGGCGGGACAGAACCACGCCGCTACCCCAAAAATTTCTCATGGGGAATTTCTGGCCGTGTCAAAAGTTCTTGACAATAGCACAATAATATGATAGTTTTTATACCCAAATTTGGGCAAAAAACATGCCCACATGGAGGAAAATCATGAATAAAATTATCATTACAATCGCATGTATTATCGGTATTGCCAGTTATAGTCAAGGTAAGGAAATTCGCATCGGTGGAATATTCCCGATGACTGGTGGTGCAGCGACCTTTGGGAAGTCTTCAAAGGAAGGGATGCAGATGGCGGTGGATAGCTTTAACGCCAAAGGTGGAATCAATGTAAAGGGTCAAAAACTTCTGGTTAAAGCTATCTACGATGACACCGCCGGACAACCTGAACAAGCTGCTAATGCGGCAAGGAAGCAGATTGACCTTGACCGCGTTGTTGCTATCGTCGGCGCGGTAATGAGTAAAAATAGCTTAGCAATCGCGCCGATATGTCAATCCAAGCAGATTCCGATGGTGTCTCCAGCTTCAACGAATCCCGAAGTTACGAAGAAGGGCGATTACATCTTCCGGGTTTGCTTCATAGATTCATTTCAGGGTACTACCATGGCCAATTATGTATATAAAGACCTGAAACTGACTAAAGCGGCGGTGATATACGACAATGGAAACGATTATAACAAAGGCCTGGCGAAATTCTTTGAGACGCAGTTTAAGGCTCTTGGCGGAGAAATCGTTGCAAGCGAAGCCTTTACAGATGAAGATAAAACAACGGATTTCAGGGCTTTATTAACCAAAATTAAATCCAGGAAACCCGAATTTTTGTATTCTCCGAACTACTACACGGCATCAGCGCCTATCATGATGCAATCGAAAGAGCTTGGTCTGGATGTTCCTACTGGTGGCGGCGATGGATGGGACTCGCCGACATTGGTTCAAATCGGCGGCAAGAATGTGGAAGGCGGAGTGTTCACCAATCATTTTTCAAAAGAAGACCCGCGTCCAGAAGTGCAAAATTTCATTGAGAAATACAAAGAAAAATATGGTGCCGAACCTGACGCGCTTGCAAGTTTAGCCTATGACGCCGCTTTCGTTTTGCTATCTGCGGTCGAAAAAGCCGGTTCGTTGAAAGGCTCTGATATCAGAGATGCTCTGAAAGCAACGCGTATCAATGGTGTTACGGGCAACATTAGCTTCGATGAAAACCGGAATCCGGTAAAGAGCGTTGTTATTCTTCAAATCAAAGATGGTCAGCAGAAATATCTGACAACGATAAATCCGTAGTGATGAGTGATAAGTGATGAGTGATAATTTACGTATCACGTATCACGTTTCACTTTACTTTATTCTTCTTATTTCTTATGATGGAACTTTTCTATTCCAATTATTTCTTTTGATCAAACTTTTCTTTCTTAAAGAAAAGTTTGGAAAGAAAAGTTTGGTTACGCCTATTAGCCATACAATGATTAAATTTGATGAAGTCAAACTTGCACAATTATGCTATGATTTTAATTTGTCCCTTGTCGCGCTCTTTGGCTCTCAAGCAACAGGGAAGACAAGAGTGGGTAGCGATATCGATATTGCTGTACTTTCGGACAGGAAGGCAATTAGTCCCGAATATGAATTTGAGGTTTTTCAGGCTTTTCTCTGGTTTTTCCACAGAGCAGACGTAGATGTGATTATGCTTAACCACGTGTCACCGCTACTGGGATACAAGGTAGCGACCACCGGTCAGGTGCTATATGAAGCCCGATCTAACGTCTGGCGTGATTTCAGACTCCTCGCTATCAAAAAACATGCCGACGCCAAAAAGTTTTATGAGTTGAAAAAAGAATACGTCCGCCGAACTGTAAGGAAAATTCTCAATGATTGATGATGCTTTTGTACGTGAAAAATTAACAGAGTTATCTCGCTATTTACAGGATTTACAACAGGTCGCTGCTCATTCGCTCGACGAATATACAAATAATCTGTTTGTGAAACGCACCGGCGAACGAACTATAGAATTGATAGTCGAGTGCGCCGTTGATATCAACAATCATTTTATTTTGGAGATAGGTTCAGCTACACCCTCCGAATACTTCCAATCCTTTTTGGATATGGCTTCTTTGGGTGTCGTTTCTGAACCGCTGGCGCACGCATTAGCGCCAACAGCCGGATTACGAAATAGATTAGCGCATGAATATGAAACGGTGATTGACAGAATCGTCTATAATGCCATTCATCTCATCATTACTAACTATGCTGAGTATATCAACCAAATTCAAGAGTGGTTGTCAGCTCATGAATTTGATGAAAACAAATCCTGAAAATTTCCCGGGATTTGTCAGAGGATGTTGGAAAGTTGAAGGTTGTGAATTTTGTGGCTGAAATTAGTTGACATTTTTTGGGATGGAAGGATGGATGGGCTCCTTCCATCCTTCCAATCCGCCGAAATGACAACCCCCTACCCCCTTTTTTTAAGGGGGACGGAGTGTGGAAATTGTAGGGGCGGTGCGTCCCTGCCAGCCCAAAGTGTCTAAAGTTGGCAATTCATCTCCACGCCTCTTTTTTTTTTAAAAGAAAAGTTCCATCATAAGAAACACTGAGGAAAAAGGTAAGAGTGTCAGAACAAACTAACTTAAAAGTGGTAATAGATACTAACATTTTCATAAGTGGTTTAATTTCTACAACAGGAAGATTATTTCTCAAGAACACCTATCTAAAGATGCAATCTGAAGACAAGGTGCTGGTCTTTAAAACCAACACCGAATTTTTAGATTTTGTCTTTAGACCGGTGCCTTTATACAGTTGATAGTTTAAATAAGGTAGAAAGGAGGCTTCATCATGGAATGTCCCAAATGCCATCATCAAAATCCGACCGGCGCCAAATTTTGCATGGAATGCGGCGCAAAATTAGAAAACGTCTGTCCAAAATGCGGGGCAAAACTACCGCAAGAAGCGAAGTTTTGCATGAAATGTGGCGCCAAAGTAGTAGAACGAACTGTTAGTTCGTTAGAGGAGGCGTCCAAAGAGACAAAAGCGACGCCGCCTCCTAAACTTGAGGAGATGCACGCCCAACTTCAGCGCTTCATCCCGCAATCCCTTGCTGAAAAAATGCACATTGCAGAACAAGCAAGCGAAGGGGAAAATCGGCTGGTGACCGCGCTCTTTGCCGACATCTCAGGTTTTACCCCAATGTCACAAAGGCTTCCTACAGAAGCCGTCGTGGAGAAAGTCAATCAATGTTTTAAGGCGGTCATTGATGCTGTCTCACGTTGCGAAGGGAACGTCAATCGGTTCATCGGCGATTGCGCGCTCTGCTTCTTCGGAGCGCCAATCTCTCATGAAAATGACCCAGAAAGAGCAATCTTAGCGGCGCTGGACATGCAGAAAGAAGTCCAAAAACTCGAGCTCAATATCTCCGTCGGCATCAACACTGGTCTGATGTATTTCGGCCCCATCGGCACGCCTAAGCATCATGAAATCAGCGCTTATGGTATGGACATCAACCTTGCCAAACGGTTGCAAGAAACCGCAAAACCAGGGCAAATCCTTGTCGGCGAAGGGACATATCGCTTGACGCGCCGGGCGTTTGAGTTTGAACCACTGCCCCCCTTGACGCTCAAAGGGATTCCAAAGCCCGTTTCTGCTTATCTTGCGCTTTCGGTATTGCCCAAACCAGAAAAGTTGCGTGGCATCGAAGGCTTAAAAGCGCCGATGATAGGTAGGGATGAGGAGTTTACAAAACTCACAGGTTGCCTTGAAGATTTGATGAAAGGAAGAGGACAGATTGTCTTGATTATCGGCGTTGCAGGGGTGGGGAAGTCAAGATTGGTTGCGGAACTGAAGGCTCTCACCCTCACCCCCGGCCCCTCTCCTATCAAGGGAGAGGAGAAGCTCCCTTCTCCCTCTCCCCTCGTGGGAGAGGGCCGGGGTGAGGGGGCAAAACCCCTCTGGCTGGAGGGTCGTTGTCTTTCCATCGGCGAATCCGTCGGCTACTGGGTGTTTATCGATATGCTGAAAAGTTACTTTCAGTTTGAGGCAATGGACGATGAAAAAGCGATGGGGGAGAAAATCACATCCGCTGTCAAAGCACTTGTGCCACAACAGGCTGACGAAATCCTTCCTCTCTTTGGCAATCTCCTCTCCATCAAATTTGGAAACGAGTTGGATGATAGGCTCAAATTTGCCAGCCCCGAACAGATTAAGCATCAGACATTCATGGCGCTACGTGACTTCCTCTTTACTTTGGCGCAACGACAGCCGCTTGTTTTGGTATTTGAGGATTTGCACTGGGGTGATAACCTCTCTTTAGACCTGATTTCGCTTTTGATGGAGATGCTCAGCCTTGCGCCATTGATGCTGATTTGCGTCTATCGCCCTGAACAAGACCACAAAAGCTGGCGCATTAGCACCATAGCTTCAAGCAAGTGCCTTGAGCGATATACAGAGATTCACCTGCGAGAGTTGCGCCCACAGGAGAGCCGACGCATGGTGGAAGAATTGCTCTGGATAGAAAACCTGCCAGAGCAAGTGAAGGAATTGATTTTACAGAAATCCGAAGGGAATCCCTTCTTTGTGGAAGAGGTTATCCGTTCGTTGATAGACAGCGAGATAGTCGTCAAAGAGGGGGAAATCTGGAAAGCGAAGACGGAGATTTCCTCCCTCATGGTTCCAGATACCATCCAGAGCGTCATCATGTCACGGATAGACAGGCTGGAAGAGGAAGTCAAATATGTCCTGCAATGCGCATCGGTGATAGGTAGGCTGTTTCGACACAGACTTTTGGGATACACCAGCCAGCGTGAGCGTGATTTAGACAAGTATCTATGGCGGTTAGAGGACAAGGAGTTAATCTACGAAGAGCGAGCGATGCCTGAGTTGGAATACAGCTTCAAGCATGTGCTGACGCAGGAGACAGCGTATCAGAGTTTATTGCAGCGCCGTCGTCAAGAATTTCATCGGAGGGTTGGCGAGGGGATAGAGACGCTTTATAAAGAGCGAATTGAGGAATTTTATGGGGAGTTGGCGTATCATTATGACAAAAGTGGCAACGTTGAGAAGACAGTGGAATATCTGCTTTTGGCTGGCGAGAAGGCGCGGAGAGCCTATCTGAACGACGAGGCAATCGGCTATTTCCAACGAGTATTGGAAAGGCTAAATGTTTCTAAATCCGAAATCCGAAATACGCAATCCGAAATGGAATGGCGGCTTGCGGCACTGAAAGGATTGGGACAGATTTACCAGGGGATTGGAAAAGCATCGGAAGCGGAGGAACGCTTCCGACAGGCGATTGCTTTAGGGAAGGAGATGGGGTTGGCCCCTCGTGAGTTAGTGCGACTCTATTACTGGTTAGGTGCCGCGCTGTCGTGGCAGAGTCGATTTGACGAGATGCTTCGTGTCGGGGAGGAGGGACTGGCCCTTTTAGAGGAGGATACGGAATCGGTAGAAGCCGCCTTGATGAACTCCCGCATAGCGCTAGCTTATGGCCACAAGGGGGAGTGGGAAAAGAGGCGAGAGTTTACTTTACGAAATGCGCAATTCCTCCAACACTTGCCCTATTCAGAGGAACTCAGTCATGCTTATGCACACATCGCTATGCAGTATGTATTCGATAAAAACGTAGAGGAGGCGTTGAAATGGCTGAAAGCCCTCGAGCGAAAGGCGGAACAACACCACGATTTGAGGGCATTGGCGGAGATGCACGGCTATGCGGGGGGATTTATCGCATCCAATATAGGCGACTTACTTGGGGCCCTTTCGCGCCTTCAACAAGGCTTGGAACTAAGCACGAAAGTAGGGGATGCCAAGCACATGGGTTACTTGAACGGTTATATATGTAGCGTGTTTCTATCACTTGGAGACCTTCAAAAGGTCTCGGAGTACGTCTATAAGGCGCTGAAAATCACAGAGAGCGTGGGAAATAAAAGGGATACAGCCTCGTTGTATATCGGCAGGTCATTGAGAAAATATTCAACGAATATGCCCAGATTCCCTATGCTTATGGAGATGTTCAGACACAAGTTTGCATCGACCGCAAGGGCGACCATTATCTATTGATGGCAATGGGTTGGGATAGCGCAAGACGAAATCACGGCTGCATTGTCCACATAGACATTATTGACGGAAAATTGTGGGTGCAAGAAGATGAACTTTGCACCCGTTTGGGAAATGTCAGATATCGAATGCTCTATTTCTTTCACGGCACAGCCCAAGCTGTGATTTCTCACGGAATCGCGAAAAAAACAGCAGAAGTCCCACCGATAGAAATCTCAAGGGCAATTGAACGAAAAAAGAAATTTGAGCAAAATCCACAACGTCATACGCAGGAGATGGAGATATGAGCGAAAGACGGAAAACTCAAGATGCAGTGGAGATTCTCTACCACCTTTATGTCAAAGGTGACCCCGAGATGCAGAGAATGCTTGAAGCAGAGGAAATCAAATCCAATATCGCCCAACAAATCTATGAACTTCGTGAAGCCGCAGGACTGACGCAAGAGCAGCTTGCCAAGAAGGTCGGAACAACCGAAAAGGTGATTGATAATCTTGAGATGACTGACTACGAAGACCTTGAACTTGGCGATGCGGTGTTGATGCTTCAACGGATTGCCAAAGCTGTTGACAAGCGGATTGAGATTAAGTTTCTCGTTGTGCCGCTGGAAACGAACCAATCTGAGTTTGCGGATTAGCAGTAGAAAAAAGTTTTGAACAAATTATAGCTATTCCTGGCATTTTTGTCAAGAAGCAAAAGAAACACTCAGGAAAAAAGTAAACCATGGATTACTTTCTTCAACAACTCATCAACGGTATTCAGTTAGGTACAGTATATGCTCTCATAGCGCTTGGATATACAATGGTATATGGCATAATCAAACTCATCAATTTCGCGCATGCAGATATATTCATGATAGGTGTATATACTGCTTATTTCACGGCAACATGGCATCGGATGCCTTTTGGACTGGTGATAATTATTTCGATGGTTGTGTGCGCCATAATCGGCATATCTATGGAAAAACTCGCTTACAAACCTTTGCGTTATAAACCCAGGCTATCTGCCTTGATAACAGCCCTTGGTGTATCACTCTTTCTGGAAAATTTCTGTTCGCTGCCTTTTGTCTTTGGACCTGAATATCGAAATTTTCCTGAAATCATCGAAGTCAAAAGATATATACTATGGAAAAAATACGACATTGTTGTGACCAATGTGTTCATATTAAATTTATTCGTTGTTGCGATTTTATTGGGTGGATTATTCTATTTAGTTCATTACACGATGATGGGCAAGAAGATGCGCGCAGTTGCGTATGACAAGGCGACCGCCAGTCTTATGGGCATTAATATTGACCGGACGGTGAGTTTTACCTTCATGGTCGGCGCGGGATTGGCGGGAGCATCTGGGGTGCTGTATGGATTGACTTACCGTTCCATTCAATCCCCATATCTTGGCATCTGGCCAGGATGGAAAGCATTTATCGCCGCGGTCATCGGCGGCATTGGCAACATCCCAGGCGCTGTCGTTGGCTCCTACCTCATGGGGATTTCAGAAGTATATGCTAACTCCATCAATTCCAATCTCGGCTTCGGAATAGCGTTTGCAATTCTTATTATCGTTCTTATCGTAAGGCCAGCGGGGATTCTTGGCAAAAAAGAACAGGAGAAGATTTAGACGACTGAAACGTAAAACGTGAAACGTGAAAAATGATTACGCATCACGTTTCACGCATCATGCATCACGTTTCACGCTTCACGTTATGATAACATTTATTAAGCGACATCCAGTGATAACCACACTTGTGCTAACCTACATCGCTATTGAAATCCCGTATCGGTTAGAAATGCTAAATTCATACATTGTTCAGTTGGTAATGTTTGTAGGCCTCAACATTGTCATGACTGTCAGCCTTGGGGTTATCAACGGTTTCACCGGGCAATTCTCCATCGGACATGCGGGCTTTATGGCTATTGGAGCTTATGTCGCGGTATTTTTTACCACTATCATCTTTGAGATAACAGGTTTAAGCGCGCTTTCAAGACTATTGGGATACCCACTGTTTTTTATTGCCGTTGCCATTGGTGGAATTTGTGCTGCGGGTGCGGGATTTCTGATTGGATTGCCGACGCTCAGATTGAAAGGCGATTATTTAGCCATTGTTACAATGGCATTCGGGGAAGTCATCCGCACGATAATTCGGGTTTCTGACCGCGTAGGCGGTCCTCGCGGCGTCGGCGGCATTCCCGCATATACGAACTTCACCCTCATTTTTTGTTTCACGGTTGTCTCAGTATGGTTGATGCGCAACTTCCTTTTTTCCACTTATGGGCGCGCTTCACGAGCAATCCGCGATAACGAAATCGCAGCCGAGATGATGGGGGTTGATGCCACCCGTCAAAAAGTATTGGTATTTTCACTCTCCGCTTTTTTCGCCGGTTGTTGTGGCGGATTTTATGCCCATATACTGCAATACATCCACCCCGATAACTTTACGTTCCTAAAATCGTTAGAATATCTGATGTATTTGTATATCGGCGGCGCAAGCAGCATAAGCGGGGCGATGTCGGGGGCCTTTATTTTTACTTTTGTGCCGGAGCTATTTCGGCGATTTCAGGCATGGCGAATGGTGATTTACTCAATAGTGTTAGTGTTAGTAATGCTATTCAGGCCAGACGGAATTTTAGGCGACCGTGAGTTTTCTTTTATGTACCATAGGCGAACGAGGGTGAAGAGGGATAGTGTGAAACGTAACTAAACTTTTCTTCCAAACTTTTCTTTAATAAAGAAAAGTTTGACCAAAAGAAATTAAGTGGAATAGAAAAAGTTCCATCATAAGAAATAAGAGGAAAAAAGTAAAGTGTAAAACGCGATACGCAACACGTAAGTAGGTGATAAAAATGCAGAGACGAACATTTATTACCGGCGGGCCGGTAGTCCCCGAAGAAAATTACTTTGTCAAAAGAGAACAAGAGCTAACAGATTTTTTAAAAAGAGTAGAGGCTGGAAAATACATAGTCATTTTCGCTCCGCGACAAACGGGGAAGACGACGTTTTTCTATCAGGCGATAAGTGAATTGCAAAAAGACCCGGGCTATATCCCGGTTGCGCTCAACTTCGAGATGTATTCAGAGCTTGAACCTGATGAATTTTATTTGGATATCAGTGAAAGAATAAAATCTCGCATAAGGGCGAGGTTGCAAAAGATTGATGTTGAAGATAAAAAGTCCATCAAGGAATGGTTGGATGCGCAAAAGATTACGAATCACCTTACATTCGATAAATTCTTCAGGGAATTCCATGCCCAGCTTCCGAAAAAAGTTTTCATGATTATCGACGAATTTGATGGCATTCCTCAGAAAGTTATTAAGAGTTTCCTCCACACCTTGCGACAAATTTATCATGAGAAAAAACTATATCCAAGCAATAATTATATCCATAGTGTTGGCATTGTTGGAGTAAAGAGCATTGCTCAGTTGGATTTCGACCACACTGTTTCTCCTTTCAACATTCAAGACCAATTTTCGCTATCGAACTTTACAGTGGAGCAGGTCACTGAGTTGTATGGACAATACACCGATGAAGTGGGGCAAACTTTTGCGCAAGAGGTGATTGAAGCTATTTATCAAAAGACTGGGGGACAGCCGTTTCTGGTCAACCGGATAGCACAGATTATGACTGAAGAGATGGAAATTCCGAAGGATGAGGAGATTACAATTGAGTATTTCCACAAAGCGTACGCTCTAATTCTCAAGGAGGATAATACGCACTTCCAGCATGTTAGAAGAAATATCAGACGCGACCCTAAATTCAAGAGAATCTTGAATCGGATTCTGTTTGATGAGCGAGAGTTTTATTTTAACATCAATGATAGCTACATGAGCGAACTAAAAACTTATGGTTTAGTCAGAGAGGACAAATATGGTTTATGCGTTATTGATACTCCTATTTATCAACAAATTATCGTCAAAACATTTACGCCTACTATTAACGGTGTCGAGGATGAATATCTACCTAAATCAGCCGGTAGTCTTACGGATTACCTCTCACCAGGCGGCGAAATTCAAATGGACGAACTAATCTCAAACTTCCGTGATTTTATTTTCCGTGCAGGTTACAAAATCCTTGAAGTCCCCGAAACTCCCAAAGAATTTGTCGGGCAATACCTTCTGTTGGCGTACCTTGACCTGTTTGTGCGGAAGATAGGCGGGTATCTCTATCCTGAAGTTCCGACGGGACGCGGGCGTATGGATATCGTCATTTTGTATCATGATGAAAAACATATTGTTGAAACCAAGCTCTGGCACGGTGAAAAACGTTATCAGTCAGGCAAACGGCAATTAGCGGAATATCTTGCTAAAGAGAGCGTCAATCGCGGATACTACATTGTTTTTGACCATCGCCAAACATCTGAATGTCAATACGAATCTGATTTGGTTGATGGGAAGGAAATCATCAGCTACTGTATTCCGATTCCCAGTGTAGATACTATTTAGACTTCCGAAGTCTCGAAGACTTCGGAAGTCTGGATGGATTTATGAACCCTTTACTTGAAATGCACAATATCGACCATTATTTCGGCGGCTTGAAAGCAATATCAGACTTCAACCTGACGTTGCATGAAAGAGAAATTGTCGGCTTGATTGGGCCAAATGGCGCAGGCAAGACCACAGTTTTTAATCTGATAACCGCCATATACAAACCGACCGGAGGCGAGATATTTTTCAAAGGAGTTTCGCTTCATGGCAAAAGACCACATTCGGTCACTGGTTTGGGAATTGCGCGGACGTTCCAAAATATCAGATTATTTAATGATATGACTGTGATAGAAAATATCAAAGTTGCATACCATCCAAACTCCAAACTTTTCTTTTCTTTTAGTAAAAGAAAAGAAAAGTTTGAGCAAAAGAAAAGAAAAAGTTTGAGCAAAAGAAACACTAAGGAATTTATTTCATACCATTCTCGCCGAAGATACGGACTGTTTTCCGCTCTTCTCGCTAACAAGAATTTCTGGGAACACGAAAAAGAAATGGACGAAATGGCGTATCAATTGCTGAAAATCTTTGGTTTGCATGATAGAGCCGACGAAATATCCGGCGTGCTACCTTATGGCGAACAACGCAAATTGGAAATCGCTCGAGCACTTGCGACCAAACCGAGCTTACTACTCCTCGATGAACCAGCGGCAGGCATGAATCCCGCCGAGGCAGACCAACTAATGGAGATGATACATGACCTGCGGACACAATTTGGAGTGACTATATTTTTGATTGAACATCAAATGCGTGTAGTAATGGGAGTTTGCGAACGCATAAAAGTGATGGATTTCGGAGAAACAATAGCCGAAGGTACGCCAGCGGAAATTCAAACAAATCCAAAAGTTATCGCAGCTTATTTGGGAAAGTGAGCTCTTTAGGAAAATCTAAAATATGCTTAAAAATGGGAGATTGGAAGGATGAAGCAAATCCTTCGCTATCCTCTGGAGTGTCGTGAAGCGTGAAACGTGAGAAGAAAAAATCACTCATCACGCATCACGCATTACGTATCACGTTTCACGTTTTGCGAAGAAGATTCTGGGTGAAATAATGTCAAGATATGGATAAATCCAACAGTGAAGAAGGTTATCAGATGATATTACAGGCACAAAATCTTTCTGTAAGTTACGGTGGAATACGTGCTCTGCACGATATCAGCTTTGAAGTGGATAAAGGTGAGATAGTTAGCATGATAGGAGCGAATGGCGCGGGAAAATCTACGACGTTGCGGACTATATCTGGATTAATCAAGCCTCAGAGGGGAAAAATCTTTCTGGAAGGACAAAATATCATGGGCTTTGCGCCGCATAAAATTGCCTCTATGGGTATTTCGCACATCCCTGAAGGTCGAGGCATTTTTTACAATTTGACCGTCATGGAAAACCTTGAAATAGCTACTGTGACCAGACTTCCAATTAGCCTGTGGCTTAAACCACAGGCTAATCGGAAGCCTCACATAAAAGCCGATTTCGATAGAGTATTTGAACTATTCCCTCGCTTAGCCGAACGGAGAAAACAACTCGCCGGTACCCTCAGCGGCGGTGAACAGCAGATGCTGGCAATCGGGAGAGGATTAATCATGGGCGGCAAAGTAATGCTTCTGGATGAACCATCAATGGGTTTAGCGCCAAATTTGGTTGAGATGATATTTGACATCATAGTTAAGCTCAATAAGGACGGCTCAACTATCCTTCTGGTCGAACAAAACGCCTACAAAGCCATCGAAATCTCCCACCGCGTTTATGCCCTTAAAACCGGCGAAATCGCTTTCAGCGGTGCTCCGGGACACGAGGACCTTGATGATATTCTACATAGCGCATATCTGAGATAAAAAGTGCTTCAAGACACAACTTGTTCACTTAGTGGAAACTCGTAGAGAGAATAAAACGTGATGCGTGTTACGTGTTTCGTAGTTTCCCGCACGCAACACGTAACACCTTTCCTTGTTTTTTACCGCAACCGTTTGGTTACTAAAACCTCTTAATCCTTCCCCAAGTTACAGCTAATTTTCCTGATGGTTTTACGGCCATTACTGCTCGTTCAAGACCGTTTTTCATTATATTATTTACATCATTCGCGGCCAGAGCATCATTGAAAATTCCAACTTCATCAATAAGGCCTAAGGTTGGCTCCGCGCCCCCAGCTCCTGTAACTCCAATGGTCACAGGGCCGTTATTTAGTTCCGGTTTCAGATTAAAGGATTTTTCATCTTCCAGAATTCCATCCACATAACCACGGATGTCCTTTTGGTCATAAGTTACGGCGAGATAGTGCCATTTCTCATCAAGAACAGGTGTTTTTGTTAGCGCATTATTCCAGGCATTATTCGCGCGAAATCCGCCGTAAAAGACTTTGTCATTGGGATAAATTGCCATATAGAAGTTCCGGGTGCCACCTTCAACCTTTTCCACCAGCCCGTGGTAAGCTCCTGTATCTTTCAGATTAATCCAGGCGGTGATGGAAAACGTTGTGAGATTAAAGGCCTCGTCATGTGGTATGAGAACATAACTGTCACCTTTTCCGGGAAATTCTAAAGCCGAGCTAAACTTACCTTTTATCCATTTGACACTACCTTGAATTTCCCCCTGGTGACCGTTTCCAGATGAGTCTTCAATGACATTTCCTTTGTTTTCATCAAGTAGCCATATAGCAACAATTATCTTTGGGTCAATGGCGTAGCTTGAGACAATGAATGTACTAATAATGATAAATAATAGGATTGTGACTAAATTTTTCAATTATTTACTCACCTCCTCACAATGAATGATTAAAATTTGTCGGCTTATAGAAATAACTTTGAAAACCAATCGCTAACAAGTTTACCAATTTTTCAGCTTCATGGCAACTATTTATCGCGTTATTTTACTTTATTCCACCGTGTTTCTTTTGATTAAACTTTTAATTCCTTTTATTTCAAGTTGATAGAAAAAGAATATCGCTTACCGGGGGACGTTGCAGAATATCAAGCACGATTTCTCGAAGTTCATCGGATAGCTCAGTCAAGCCCGGGAGAGGGAAACTCCTATCCCCGTAGGCATACAATAAATTTTGAGAAAATAGTTAGTTGGGCCATGAAGAGGAAGGGAATATATACAATGCAACCTGAAGAGAATATTAAAAATCTATATGAAGAAGCACTGGAATCTTTTGTCAGTAAAGTAAAGCAGGATAGGAATTTCATCGCCGCTATTCTCTATGGCAGTCTATCTTATGATGAAGTCTGGGAAAAGTCTGATATTGATGTCTGGTTAATTGCCAGAGAAGGAAAGAAAGGGGAGGAAAGTTATTGTTTAGTGGAAAATGGCGTCAACATTCATGTTGCGATTATCCCACGGAGCCAGTTCCTTGCTCCTGGGTGACAAACGCCATGAGTTCTTCATGAACCACTTTGCGAATAATTTCTTCCAACGGTTTAATACTCATGGTGACTTTAGCTTCTTGTGTTACTGATACATCGCTGTTCATTTTGATTATCCTCCTCCAAAATCGTCAACTTAAGAGCCTATCCCAAAACTCAATTGCGGCGGGGGGTTTACCGGAAGACGTTCGACAAACTAAAACCTATCGCAACCCACAAAGCATCAATAAAACTGCAGTACCCACTGTCAACTGCAACGGCGGGTTAGGCTAATACGGCGTACTCATACACAGGTGTCTCAATAGTGCGAACGGGTTGACATTGTTCTTATTATAATTTATCATATAGTTAAGTTTTTTCACTTTTTAAACCGCAGAGAACACAGAGAAGACGCAGAAGACGCAGAGATTACTGCGTTCCTCGCAACATTGACTTCGTCTTTTCTCTGCGCTCTCGGCGCCTCCTCTGCGACCTCTGCGGTGAGAAAAAAACGACGTAGGAAAAGGTTACACTGTTTTTTGGAACTTGCTTAAGTAACTTCTAAAAAATTTTGTTGACTTTGAGCACCCCATACGCATCAACTTAAGATTTGTGGAGAATAATGAGTGGAAAACAATGTGCTTATCACCGGTCTAAAGACAAAAGCTAAAGCAACAGTGTTCGCTTCGCTCACCAACGGCTTCGCCTTAAGGTTGGTTTTTAAATTCCAAACCAGCACCGTGCCTTCAGTCTTTATCTTTAGATCGGTGTAATAAAATGTTAGCCATTATTTATGCATAAGTTGATGCGCATTTCTTGAAATTTCTCATTCACTTTCCCCTCAATTGCATCTCCTGCGTGTATATAAGCCCCCCATTTCAACGTAAGTTTATCCAAATTTTTCGGGAAGATGTGTTTCGTGGAAAACACTCCGTAGCCGCGCGTGAAAAACAGGGCTGGATAGTCGGGGTTTTCGGGATGGTCAAAAAGGGCGATTCCGCTTATACCATCACCAACGGTCCCGGAATAATCACACCATGAAACTCGCTGGTCGCGAGTGGCTTCCTCGCCGATTTTTCCCTCTGAATTTTCAATCTTTCCTGGCTTTTCACGTTGCTTGCCTCTTTCGGTTACGCGCATCGTATCTGCGACGCGAGCGTAAAAGATAAACGGATTATCGCCTGGGTCATCTGGGCGCGTAATTTCCTGAACAATATCAATGAACAATTCATCGTTTGGCAATGGAAAAATTTTCATCGAACGCGTCTCGTCGCACATCTTGGAGCCATCAGCTTTGACGTATATCGTCTTTTCCACAATTTCTGCGAACTCATCGCCGCCGGTTAGTTTCTCAAAGCTCTGATGCAAAATCTTCCCGCAGGGGCCGTAGGGCGGCTCATCGTAATCCGACCAGATGTTTGTTGAGCCGCCTTCGCCATGCCCACCATAAGCTAACGATAACCCATATTGGTTGTGGTGTTCTGAGCCGTCTATGCCGCGAACCACATTGCCAAACGGCCCATTGAGCGGATAGAAATACGGCTTCCAGGTGCCAAGATAAATGTAGCCGGCTAATAGTTTTTCGTGTGACCAAATACAAAGCCGGTCATAGTGTTCTTCGATGTTTACTCGTGTATTTTTCATCTTTTTTCTCCTGTATTCTCCTAAAAGATTTGCCATAATCTGCTGCGGAAGCAGTAAAACTGGGCATCATTATTTTTAATCCCCCAGGTTAGTACCCACGCGACGAGCACTTTCTATCCAGGGATGGTCGCGGGGGACAGTTTTAAGTTTTCCGGCGACCTCCTTCAACGGCACTGGTTCAGTGCCATCTCCACGCACCGCGACCATCACTCCGTAGATGCCCTTGTCAATCAGAGCCGCGCAGGCTGTCCCCAGCCGGGTCGCCAATAGACGGTCAGCCGCCGAAGGCGTCCCCCCGCGTTGCACGTGTCCCAGAATGGTGACACGTGATTCCAGACGAGTGAGCTCTTCAAGTTGTTTGGCTAAGCGCATGGTATTACCAGCATGTTGAGCCTCTAACTCGGCCAATTCGGCCTCTGCTTTTTTCTTATTCTCTTTCTCCCTGGCATTCTTACTTTTTTCTTCTGCCGCTTTTATGGCCGCGGCGGCTGCGTTCGACATCGCCCCTTCCGCCACCGCGACAATGCTAAAGCGTTTCCCTTCACGACTTCGACTGCGGATGGCCTCAGCCACCTTCTTGACATCGTAGGGGATTTCGGGGATAAGGATGACATCGGCGCCGCCAGCGACCCCTGCGCCTAAAGCCAACCAGCCGGTCTTATGCCCCATAGTTTCTACCACAATAATCCGATGATGACTATGCGCTGTACTATGCAAACGGTCAATTGCTTCCGTGGCGATACCAAGCGCCGTATCAAAGCCGAAGCTAATGTCAGTCATGGCCACATCATTATCAATGGTTTTGGGTAGCGTAATGATGTTCAGTTCCTTCTGCATCAGGCGATAAGCATTTTTCTGAGTGCCTCCTCCTCCTAAGCAAACCAATACGTCTAAATGATGTTTCCGACAGTTTTCAACAATCACATTGGTCATATCCAGCAATTTACCCCCCACCGGCATGCTGTGGGGCTTATCGCGGCTGGTGCCGAGAATGGTGCCGCCAATGGTCAGAATGCCCGATAGTGTTGACCCGTCCAGCCTCATAGTCCGGTTTTCCATCAAGCCGCGAAATCCATCCCGGAAGCCAATGACCTGCATCCCGAAATATCCCTGGGCTGCTTTACCAATGCCTCGGAGGGCAGCGTTTAGACCGGGGCTATCGCCGCCCGCGGTCAATATACCGACGTATTTAGTCATTTTCAAAACACCTCCTGGTATAATCTCTATATTGAATAATAAAGTGACCACAGAGGTCACTGAGAACACAGAGAAAAAATGATGCGGCCGACCTTGTCGGCTTCATCACGCGGAATGTGTCTCGGTCACCTCCTTGGGGACACGCCCCGGTTTAAGGCTGAGAACCTTCCGCTTTAATCCAATTCCTGAAAACAGTTTCACGTTACCATTTATGGTGATAACCTATGGCAACATAAGACATTGAAAGGATAGACTTGTAAAAGACCTTCTTACGACTAATCTTAAGTTGGCGTGCAATTTGGCGATGATTTAAACCATTCTCCGCCATCAAAATAATGCGCGCTCTTAGCGCGATTTGTTGGGGAGTGGTATGTTTGTTCACCAGTTGGGTGAGTTCAGCTCGTTCCATCTCGTTAAGATGAAGGAAAGGAGGAAATAACCCTGGCATAATCTTTTGACCTCCAGAGGTTCAGGTTGGTTGCTATTATACACGATTCTCACAAAAAGACAAGATTAAATTTGATTTCATTGACTACTTCAAGCGCACGCTGGCTAAACCATTCAAGTGGACATACAAAGGCAAAGGTCTTATACATCCAAACCATTTCTTTTACTGCTAAACTGAACAATCTAATGGTATCTGGATTTATGCCTTCGTGTACTAGTTCCGATTCGAAAGAAAACGTCAATAACGCCGATAGCATTAGCATCACTTAGGCACAAGGCTTGTGTTATTTGCAGTGATGATGATGATGTACCAAGTTACGATTTAGCTTCCACTTACGAACATGCATGGGACCACTGGGATACCTGGAGAATCATTCGTGTAATGGTACCTGGCCAATTGGAGATTCCATTGATATGGCAAAAATTTTTATGAGGCTTGTCGGAGGCTGTTAGGCAAGCACTAGAAGGATATTTAGAAGCAAGTGGTTGGAAGGCAAAAGAAGGAGATGATTGAGATGCAATGCCCAAACTGCGGCGTAAAAAAATTCATCGTAACATTCTCAAAACAAAGCCTCATTGATGAAAGCCTCAACGAGATTGATGGTATAGAAGCATACATCGGCGGAGAAGCAGGAGTAGATTTTATCTCTTGCGCCAAATGCGAAGAGGAGATTCAAAACATGGATGCAACTTCGCGATGGATATTATCGCGGCTAAGAAAGGCAAGGTGATGAGATGAACCAAGTATTAGACCTTTGCTGCCCAAAGATGCAAAAAGCAGTAGACAAACAACGATTAAAATTTATCCATTCCCGAGCACAAACATCATCGCGTTTATGATTGATTCTATTGTTCTGATTTATTGTCCCTTCTGCGGAGAATACCTCCCAGAAACCAGTGAACTTTTGACAAAGACATAATTGAATCACCCAGATTGCGTCTAAATTTGAGGAGGTGATAAAATGGCAGCCGAAAGAGAAGGAGAATTTGGCGAACTGACCTATCTCTTTTCAAACATCAACGCAGCCAAAGAGATTATGACAGAGTTGGATGCTATCAGTTCAGATATTCTGACGGACGTTAATGCAGTGGGCAGACAAGATGGCAAAGTTATAGTCAGTTGTTGTATAAAACGAGTACACGATGAAATTGTCGAGCAAGTGAGAGAAATTTTGAGCCAAGACGGAACACCGTTATCTCTCGCCACTACTGAACTGGTTGATAATGCTTTGGCAGGTGAATATACTTTTGCCTGCCTCGGCAACGCGACAATGATGTTGCATTTGATGTAATTTAAGCACCTTAAAAACAAAATTGTTCTTTATAAAAAAGTGGTGAACCCGTCCCTTAACTCAGGACGGCATTCGCCCCAAAATACCAAGCACCAGTAAAAGAAATCTGGTGCTTTTTTCTTTTGTGGCACGCCATATTTTTGGGTTGATTTTTTAAGAAAAAGAGTTATACTATTGGCGAATAGTCGCAGTTTGGGAGGTGATTAAAATGACACGCTTAACAATAACAGCCATCATCAGTTTTATCGGTCTTAGCCTGATTTTGGCAGGACAAAGCTCTGCTAAACTTGACACTGCAACCATTGCGGCAATGTGGCTGTTTGATGAAGGCAGTGGAAAGGCCATTAAAGATTCGTCAGGGAATAAAAACGATGGCACGATTACCGGTGATTTCACCTGGGGCAACGGCAAGTTTGGCAAAGCGCTGGAGTTTAATGGCAAAAATACCATTGTTGATTGTGGCAAGGGCGCCAGCCTTGATTTTGCCGGAAAGAAGAATATCTCTATAACTGCCTGGGTCAAATCCAATACTAAAACTATGGTCTCGGGAATGATTATCTGGAAAGCTCTGGGATGCTCAACCTGGGCTCAATATGGCTTTGGTGTTGGAGCTATCGAAGCCGTGAGTGCGCCAACCAATAAGCTGAACTTTTACTATCGCAAGGATAACAGTGGTGCTAGTGAGATAGTAATTGACAAAAATGACATTCCGGTAGATGAGTGGGTTCACGTTGCTGGAACGTATGATGGTAGCCTGCTAAGTCTCTACATGAATGGCAATCTGGTAGCGACTCAAAAGAGTGATGGCGTTCCCTGGGCTTCTCAGGAAAAAGTATACCTTGGCGGTGACCCAGGCTGCGGTATAAGATACATCTGGTCAGGTGCGATAGATGAACTGCTGGTTTTCAATGTGACACTCCCTCTTGACGAGATAAAAAGCCTGATGCGAGGTTACGCAGGTGCTGAGGCAGTTTCTGAAGCATGCAAACTCGCCACCACCTGGTCAAGCATCAAATCCCACTAAAGAACTATTAAAACTAAGGCAGGGCAATTCCCCTGCCAGTTCTTTTCAATCTGTAGAGATTGGTTGATTTTTCCTTTTATTCAATATAATCCAAGGTCATAAAAATTTTCCTTGCCGAAAAATAATTTTATGGTATAATCAAACTTACCTTTCGCATGATTTATACTTACCTTTCGCATCATCTTCTGATTGGTATTTTGAATTTCTGTATCAACTGCCGGATTTGACTTGACTTCGACTGAAGAATCAAGTATCCTTCAGTCATCGCCGATTCTCGCGAATTTTGTTGTGTTTCTCCTGTCTCATTGAAGACCAATCCGCTAAGACTATAAACAAGAGGTGTAGAATGAATTTGACGACTTCCTCTGACATGACAAGTGATTTTTATCCTCTGAGAGAAGGATGGTCAGTTGACAAAGGTTCCCACATCTGCTTTCTCAAAGAATCAAATTCCCCTCTCTATCTTCATGAAGCATCCATCGAAAGGATAGATGATATTCCCCTTCTTTGGGCACTTCAGAAGCGAATTACTCTTGACAATGTCATTGACTCTGCCATCCCCCGTCATTGGTCTCACCAGGGACGTTCTATTGGGCAGTTGGTGATGGGGTGGAATACCTTCATCCTTTCCCAAGGGGATCATCGCCAAGTCACAGTTCATTCTTGGGTCGCCCATCACCGAACAGTTTTGGAAGAGTTGTTGGGTCAACCTATCCGTGACACCGATTTCACGGATGACCGACTTGGGCAAGTTTTGACCGCTATAAGCGATGAGACAGCGTGGCAAGCTATCGAAGACCAATTGTGGCGTCAGAGCATCCAGGTCTATTCGATAACCCCCCAATGTGTCCGGCTGGATGCGACGACAGTTAGTGGCTACCACACCGTCAGCGAGGAAACTTTGATGCAATTCGGTTACAACAAAGACCACCACAATCAACCTCAAGTCCAAGTGATGGCGGGCAGTATCGATGACCAGAGCAATGGTCACCTCGTAGCCCTTGAGGTTGTACAAGGACAGACGGCGGATGCTTCCCTTTACCAACCGGTCCTTTTGCGACTGCGCGACATCTTGCAGCATAAAGGGCTTCTATACATGGGGGATAGCAAGATGTCGGCACTTGCTATCCGAACCGACATCGTCCGCCACGGTGATTTTTATCTTTTGCCTCTGGCAGAAGTTGGAGAAAGAAAGAAACTGCTCTCAGATTGTATCAAGAAGGTCGTTCTTGGCAATCAGCCTACGACTCTCATTTACGCCCCGAACTCCAAAAACGCGGTAGTGTCCCGAGAATCGGGACTCTCTTCACTCCCAGAGAAGGGCGGTCTTCTTGCCGCCGGAGACGAAACTTTTCGCCCGATGATATCTACCTTCCCAAACGGAGAGTCGATTGCTTGGACAGAACGTTTGTTGGTGATACGTTCTTATAGCGAGGCGGAAAAAGAACAGGCTTTGCTTTTCAAACGGCTTGTTCAAGCTGAACAAGCGCTTTTGGCATTGACCCCCGAACCGAAACGAGGGCGGCGACAAATTCGCTCTGAAGACCAACTTCACTAAGAACCTGGATTTCAATGGCAAAGCTATTATTGTCCAGTCGCAAAATGGCGCGGCTTCAACCATCATAGATTGTGAGAACAGTGGTAGAGGATTCTATTTTCATCGTGGCGAAACTTTAGATTCTGTCGTGGATGGGTTTACTATACAAAACGGTATGTCTACGGGCTCTAATCCTAATGATAAAGGTGGAGGGATTTTTTGTGACTTATCTTCTCCAACGATAAGAAATAACATAATTATAGTAAATTCAGCCAGATACCACACCTCCAACTCCCAATCCCATTGCTTCCCTTGTCGCTATCTCTGCGAACCAGATAGATATTACTTCCACAGAAGCACAAGATGATACGTCACCTGTTTATTATCAGATAGACCGGCAATATTACGCTGGTTCAACTTGGACAGATAGCGGTGGAGGAGTCAGTGATTACGATTATTCGATGACAAAGCCCAACCCCTGGCCTGATACCAATCTCGTTGCAAATGGGTGGTATCGCTACCGCCAACAGGTCAAAGATTCGGCAACACCTCCTAACGAATCCGCCTGGTCAGCTTGGG
>Ga0194113_10002595_pt1 | contig 24600 bp, 20 predicted proteins | sample TA2MahC200mmetaG_FD_146193 | JGI IMG/M metagenome (GOLD analysis project Ga0194113, IMG submission 146193) | Freshwater microbial communities from Lake Tanganyika, Tanzania - TA2015017 Mahale Deep Cast 200m | ecosystem: Environmental > Aquatic > Freshwater > Lake | place: Tanzania: Lake... | reverse complement strand
ACGGGAATTGGATTTTGAATTCGTTTTCGTCACTAATAAGGAAGTTTTTATCTTCCTTGGCACCGCTATAGCACGAGCTGTTAGATTGTGCCAGCAGAATCGCAAACTAACCGTAAGCCGAAGGTCTCCGACCTTTCGGAGAAAGGCGTCGGTGAACGAAGTGAACCGTTTGCGTTACATCTCTCAAAAATATCATAATTTACAGCGCAGTAGTGCACTGTAAAATAAATTGTTTGGCAAAATTTGATTGGGAATTTGTAATTTATGAATTTGATTGACTTCATTCCCAAAATATGCTACTATTTCCGTTAAGCAATCAAGGGTTAATTTCAACTGAGAAAAGGGTTCCAAATGAAAGATGAGGATAAGACAAAAGAACAGCTTATAAGTGAATTAGCGGAACTGCGCCGGCGAAATGCTGAATTGGAAGCATTAGAAAAAAAGTACAGGGATGCAGAAGAGATATATAAGAAATACACATTCATAACAAATACTACCAGGGAACTAATGACTCTTATCAACCGAAATTATACTTATGAAGTTGTCAATGAGCCATACTACAAAGCTCATAATAAAGCACGGGGAGAAATTATTGGAAAGACTGTGGCAGATATTTGGGGAGAAGAAATATTTAACACAACCATAAAAGGGTGTATAGATAAGTGTTTTGCAGGAGATAATGTGCATTATCAAACACAGTTTAAATTTGGCTCTGAGCTAAACTATTTCGATGTATCCTATTATCCTTATTATAACGAAAGTGGAACGGTTACTCATGTTGTTGTTGTTACTCGTGACATCACCGAACGCAAACAGGCAGAGGAAACACTCAGAGAATCAGAGCAACGCTATAGGCAGCTATTTGAGAGCATCAGCGACGCAGTGGCCATCTATAATTCACCAGGTAAGTTCCTGGACTGCAACGAAGCTACACTTCAGCGATTGGGTTACAGCCGCGAAGAATTTTTACGCTTAACCCCTGCTGATATTGTCCATCCGGACTACCACCTGGTGATGAAGGACAACCAGAAGCGGATATGGGCTGGAGAAACCACTATAGTGGAGTTGGTGCATCGTTGTAAGGATGGGAGGATTATTCCCGTAGAGGTCAATTCCCACTGTATTGAATATCAGAGGGAACCGGCTATCCTCGCCGTGGCGCGCGACATCACCGAACGTAAGCGGGCGGAGGAGGCATTAAAAATGTCGGAAGAGAAGTATCGGCTGATTTTCGAGAATGCAAAAGAGGGAATTAGCATCTATGAAGAACTTAAAGATGGCGGCAGGAAACTTGTAGAATCCAATCCCCAATATGCCGAAATGTCCGGCTACTCGCTTGAGGAACTGATACAGATTAGTGACACACGAAAGATTCAAGTGGGTCATAACACTCCTCCACAAGAAGCTGTAAATATAGAGAAACTGCTAACGGGACAACCATATAAAGGTATTTTTTCGTGGATACGCCCCGATGGGAAAGAGAATTATGTAGAGTATACAGCTACTCCCTTCAAGATAGGGTCCAGGGAATGCGTAGTTGGAATCGACCACGACATCACCGAGCAAAAGTTAGCACAGGAAGAACTGCTAAAGAGCACCCGCCACCTGTCGGAGGCACTGACTGAACTCAACGCAACACAGCAACAAATCATCCGACAGGAACGCTTGCGCGCACTGGGACAGATGGCAAGCGGCATTGCACACGACGTTAACAACGCCTTGGTGCCAATATTGGGCTATTCTGATGTAATGCTTACGTTCCCCCAAATTCTGGATGACAAGGAAAAAGTGAAGACGTTACTTGGCGCGATAAGAACTTCGGCAAATGACGCCGCGGAGGTAGTCAAGCGTTTGTCCGAGTTTTACCGCACCCGCGCAGAAAACGAAGTATTTATACCTATCGACCTTAACCAACTGGTCCAGCGAACCATTGAGCTAACCCAGCCAAAGTGGCAAAATCAAGCGTTGGCAGCCGGCATTACCGTCCGTATCTCAAGTGATTTGCAGGAAGTCCCTCGTATCCGTGGCAATGAATCGCAGTTACGGGAAATGTTGACCAACTTGATTTTCAACTCCGTGGACGCTATGCCAAACGGCGGGTCAATAACTATTCGCACCTATCTCAATGGCGAGTATGTTGTTCTTGAGGTAGGCGATACTGGAAGCGGTATGACTGAAGAGGTTCGCCGGCGTTGTTTTGACCCGTTCTTCTCCACTAAGGCGGGGCGCGGGACTGGCTTGGGGCTATCATTGGTTTTGGGCATCATCCAACGGCATGGAGGAATGATAAATGTTGATAGCGAATCTGGCAAGGGAACAACCTTCACCATCTGCTTGCCCATCCAGACAGAAGAACAGGCAGAAGGTGAAGAAAAGAAAGTAGAAGCGACTATACGTTCGCTACATATTCTTCTCGTTGACGACGAACAACTGGTGCTTGATGTATTGACAGCATATCTGACCGAAGAAGGGCATACCTTGGAGACCGCGACCAACGGACGTGAAGGACTGGAAAAGTTTTATAAGGGCAAGTTCGATTTGGTGGTAACTGATAGAGCGATGCCTGACATGAACGGGATACTGATGGCAGAACTTATCAAACAGTTTACGCCGAAAGTCCCCGTCATCATGCTGACTGGTTTTGGCGACATAATGAAAGTTTCTGAAGAGATACCAGAGAGCATAGGCTGCCTCGTTAGTAAGCCGGTCACGCTTAGTAAGTTGCGGGAAGCGCTGGCAAAGGTGACAACCGAATAGATTGTCGTTTGGTTTTCGTCTATTGAGCAGTTGCATTTTCGCGAAAAATGATTTATACCATACTTTGAGCCGAGCTATCAATTAGGCGTTTCCAACTTAATAACCCTTCCAATTTCAAACTCTATCCGCTAATCGGCGCGAATTTACGCGAATATTTTTTCTTCGTGAATATTCGCGTGAATTAGCGGATAAAAAAGTGGAAGGTTTTATTTTCTGCAACAGCCTTATTCAACCGAATTTTATTTGACTATTACATTGTAGCCGAGTTTGCCCAAATTCGGGTTTTCCCTACGGTCTGGCGACTTCGGCTACCTGTCATAATTTATTTGACAGTGTACATTCCTTATGAAGTAAAAGGTGGTGAACAGAATGTCACAGCAAATATTAATCGTTGATGACAAAAAAGAGATACTAGATGTTATCCAATTTATTCTGGACCTGAAAGGATATTCGACCCTTATTGCCAAAAACGGTGCCGAGTGCTTAGAAATCTTGACCAAACAACGGGTCGACCTCATCATCCTCGACATCATGATGCCCGAAATGAATGGCTGGGAAGTATTGAGACAATTGAAGAGCCAGGGGAAAATTGGCGCGGTTCCCGTGGTGATATTGACCTCTAAGTCGCAGTCCATAGATCAACTGTTGGGGTAAATGTCTTTGGTGCCAGCGACTACCTAACCAAACCTTTTACCCCGGAGAACCTTATCGAGAAAATCTCTAAGGCTTTAGCAGTAGTCTCGCCTAGAAACTAATTCTTGTGGATATATTCCTCCCGAGCTCGTTGCAAATGATATTTAAGTCATAATAAGGGTTTGGGAATTTTTTCAAAAAAACTTGCCAAAATTCTCCAAAAGATACGTTTTTTGCTTGACAATCTAACCCTAAAAATGTTAAATTTTATAAATATAGATGTTAGATTTTCTAAACATGAATTTAGTAAATCTATACTTCTGCACTTTTTTCGGAACTCAGAAAAAGTGTGCTATCACTAAATGCGTGAGAAAATTCATCCGCTTATGAGCATAAACAACCCCCCTGCCCCCCTTTGTCCCCCTTTATTAAGGGGGAGGGGGACGGTGTGGTGGCTGGCCATGCGCATCAAGTTAAGCGTCTTTTGTCAATTCCCCTCCCTCGACGGGAGGGGTTAGGGGAGGGTGAACATAATCGAGAGCACCGCTTTCACCCCCACCTGGCCTCCCCCGTCAAGGGGGAGGAACAGCATTATACCTGCAGATTTGGTCTTAACTTGATGCGTATGGGGACGGTGTGGTGGCTGGCATGATACGTGAAACGTGAGGAGTGATTAATCACGAACCACGTTTCACGTATCAGACCCGTCTGCCTTCGGGTGGTTTACGAAGCAAACTACTGAGCGAAGCAAACTTAGGCAGGCGAAAATATAGTCACCATGCGGATTCTCAAATTAGTGATAGCACAACAATTCAATGTCAAGTGCTTGAATAGAAAGATGCTAAAATTATGCAAAAAGAACATGAACTTCTAAGCAATTTCTACATCAGCGTTATCAACAGTATCCCCATAGGCACGATGACTATTAATTCCGAGTTGGTTATTGCCAGCATGAACCCCGCCATGGAGCGCATTTTCGGAGTGCGAGCCGAAGATTTTCTGGGATTGCACGTCCAGAACCTATTTTGCGTCTTTTTCAAGCGGCAATATGCTCAAGAGCTTATAGACAAATTACAAGATGTCCTGATTACTAAGGATTCGCTCTCAGTCGAAGTCCGGCTCACCCCGTTAGAAATTAATCCAAGAGAAGCCTCCGTCGTAAGACGTGGGATTTCTAACGAGGGCAACCCAGAAACAAGCTATATCAATCTGATAGCGTCACCTCTGTTCAGCTCCCAGGATATAGTCATGGGACTCCTCTTGATGTTTGAAGATATTACCGAACTCAAGCAAGTTGAGGAAGCTCAAGCCAAAGCAATGGTAGCAATTGCAGCCGAAAAGGAAAAAACAGCAGCCATTGAGGCTATGGAGGATGGGATGGTTTTAGTTAACATGGACGGGAAAGTAAACGCCGTTAACCCAGCGTTTGAAAAAATGGTGGGTTATGAAAAGAAGGAACTGGTTGGCAAAGATGCTGCTGTTCTTGTGCAAAAACTGATTAAATCAGAAAACCTTGAAAAAATTAGAGCATCCCTTAGAGCTGTTCTAAAAGGAAAAGTTTTTCCTTGCACACCATATATTCTCATCGCAAAGGATGGTCGAGAGATGCCTGTTATCTCCAATGTATCGTTCATAAAAGATGTAGACGGAAAACCTACCACTATTGTTACAACGATTAAGGACATTACCGAACTCCGGCGGGCAGAGGAGCAAATCAATGCATCGCTCCAAGAGAAAGAGGTGCTTCTTAGGGAAATTCATCATCGGGTCAAAAACAATTTGCAAATTATTTCCAGCCTACTCGGCCTTCAGTCCAACTATGTCCAGGATAAACAAACTCTTGAAGCGTTAAATGAAAGCCGGAGCCGTATCAGGACAATGTCTCTTGTCCACGAACTATTATATCAGTCTGAAAACTTATCACGGATTGATTTTAATGAATACATCCGAAACCTGACAGGCTATTTGTTCCAGTCTGTCGATAATTTAGGTGTTATCACCCTGAATATAAATGTCGATGATGATGTTTCACTCAACATTAATACAGCCATTCCTTGTGGTTTGATAATCAATGAACTTGTTTCAAATTCCCTGAAACACGCTTTTCCAAGAGACAGGGAAGGCAAGATTTGTATCGCATTTACGGGTGTTCCTACGGAGGATAATAATGTGGCGTTTACCTTGATTGTCAGCGATAACGGTGTTGGTTTCTCACAAAATTTGGATTTCCGAAACCCAGAATCATTAGGTTTGCAATTAGTAACTGCCTTAGTAAATCAGCTAAAAGGTACCATCGAACTTGATAGGAGTCATGGAACAGCATTTAAAATTACGTTTAGAGCTAAAAAGGTGAGGTAACCAAACTTTTCTTTCCAAACTTTTCTTTTAGAAAGACTTGACTTTGGTAAATAGAACCGAAATTGTGAATGAGAACGGCAAGGAGGCAAGACGGCAAGGAGGCAAGAAACTATATTTAGCCCTCTTGCCATCTTGCCGTTTAGCCCTCTTGCCACTCTCCGAAAGCCGAAATGCACCATATCTTATGTATCTCCGTCCAATTTACCAAAGTCAAAAAAGAAAAGTTTAATCAAAAGAAATAAGAGGAATAAGGTAAAAAATGGCGCGTGCAAAGATCATGGTCGTTGAGGATGAAACCATCGTGGCGCTGGAAATACAAAGTATATTAAAAATTTTGGGATACGCTGTCTCTACCGTCGTTTCTTCTGGAGAGGAAGCAATTCGAAAAACCGCTGAAACTCGCCCAGATTTAGTTCTGATGGATATCAAGTTAGAAGGGGATGTTGACGGTGTTATGGCCGCTGAACAAATCCGTGTCCTTTTCGGTATCCCGGTCATCTATCTCACTGCTTATGCAGATAAAGACACATTGCAGCGAGCAAAGATAACAGAGCCGTATGGCTATATACTCAAACCGTTCGAGAAAAGAGAATTACATGCTGCCATTGAGATGGCTCTTCACAAGTATAAGGTGGAGAAGGCGTTGAGGGAATCTGAAAGGAAATATCGCACGCTCTTTGAGGGCTCAAAAGATGTTGTCTTTATCAGCACACCCGATGGAAAACTCGTGGACATTAACTCTACAGGCGTTGAGTTATTCGGATACTCTTCCAAAGAGGAACTCTTGAAAATTGACATTGCCCGAAATCTCTACATGAATCCCAGTGATTGGGAAGCGTACCAGAGGATGATTGAACAGCAAGGATTTGTGAAAGATTATGAATTGGTCTTGAAAAGGAAAGATGGTCAGCAAGTAATTGTGGTTTTGACCGCCAACGCTGTGCGTGACGCCCCCCCCTACCCCCCCGTCGACGGGGGGGAAAGGGGGGGGACTATCTTGGCATACCAGGGGATTATGCGGGACGTGACGGAGCAGAGGCGGCTTGAACAGCAGTTGTTTCAAGCCCAGAAGATGGCTTCTTTAGGTGTAATGGCTGGCGGGGTCGCTCATGAAATCAATAACCCTTTGAATGTAATCAGCGGCGCGGCTCAATTGTTAGAAAAACGCTACCTTGATGAATTTGCTCAAAAAAGTCTCAAAGTAATTCGAGATGCTGTTTCAAGAGCCTCGCGGATAGTTCACAACCTCCTGGATTTTGCTCGTCATGAACCTCAAACCTCATTCGAACTTCTGTCTGTTAATCAGATTGTTGAAGACGCGCTTTCAATGTTCGAATATCAATTAAAGCTTCAGCCAATTAAGATTAATAAAAATTTAGCCGATGACCTTCCGTTTATCCTCGGCAATGCTAACCAACTGCAACAGGTAATTATGAATTTAATCCTCAATGCTACATCGGCTATGCTAACGGGCGGAGAATTAACGTTGGAAACCAGGTCTATGAAAAACCAGGTGGTGATTACTTGTTCTGATACCGGAGAAGGAATCTCTGCTGATGACCTTGAAAAAATTTTCGACCCCTTTTATACAACTAGAGCGCCGGGTGAAGGTACTGGCTTGGGATTATCAGTCAGTTATCAGATTATAAAACAACACAATGGTGTCATTGAGGCATATAGCGCCGGGAAGAACAAGGGTTCAACCTTTACGATAACGTTGCCAATTTATAAACGAAATGCAGCTATTGCGCGGTGAAAGTTGTTGCGACAAGAGGCATGTTTCAAAAAAACAAGACATATCTTGACTTTGGTAAAATGTACAACCCCTACCCCCTTTGGTAAGGGGGACGTAAAACGTAATATTTTCTTATTACTCATTACGTTTTACGCATCACGCATTACGCAATACAGACAACCCCCTAACCCCCTTTGGTAAGGGGGATTGCAAGCCTAAATCGGTATTAGCTATGCAAGAATGGGGGATAAGACTAATCCCTGAAGAAGAGCGTTTGGACATGAGGCACTATCCGAAAGAATTTATTGCGTTTTAGAGCCGAAAATTGGAGGAAGCTAAAGAAGTGGCTTGCCTGTATGTATACGGAATTATTGATGGAGAGCTAAACGCCATAGAAGAATTACACGGTATGGAAAATGAACCCATTTTCTCCGTTGGAAGTAATGACATTGCCGCTGTCGTCAGTGTATCGGCGAAACGGCGATTTGAGATGACGGAGGAACTGCTTCTCATTCACGAACGCGTTGTAGAATCGTTAATGTCTTCACATACTGTGCTACCAATGCGATACGGAACCGTTGTCTTAAACGAATCTGAAATATTGGAAATTATAAAGGCACGAAGCGAAAGTATAGAAGCGCTCTTCCAAAAAGTCAGAGGGAAAGTGGAATTGGGTGTCAAGGTGTTGTGGAATCCCGAGCCAATAAAGGCAAGGGGGCAATTGCCATCTTGCCATCTTGCCATCTTGCCCTTTACTCAACAATCTTCAATCCAAGAAGGACAACGCTATCTTATGGAAAAACTTTATGAGGAACTTGTTCAGCGTAAGGTGAAAAGCCACGGTGAAAAATTTATTTCGCACATATTGGAAAAGCTTTCCTCGCTCAGCTTCGATAAAGTTTCTGTTAAGTTTCCCACAGAAAGACTGCTTCTCGCGGCGTCTTTCTTAGTCAAAAAAGGTAACGTCGCCGCTTTTGAGCTGCTTGTCCAACAGCTTATCACAGAATACCAGCAATTATCATTTTTGTTTACGGGTCCCTGGCCTCCATATAATTTTACTAAAATCCAACTTAAGGAATCTGGTAACCAAACTTTTCTTTTAGACAACCCCCCTGCCCCCCTTTAGTAAGGGGGATTAAAGGGGAAAGAAAAATTTAATCAAAAGTATAGAAAAGCGTGGGTAAGCATCTTTTATAAAAGAACTTGCACTTTCTTAGCTAAAGATGTTTTTTGAAACTTGCTTAAAATGTCATTTTGAAAAGGAGTATAAAAATGCCAGCAATCCGAATACCGAGAAAATTGGGGAAAAGTTTGGCGCGCCTTGCTCGATATTGGTGAGATTCATCGGGTTCCACCAGAAGATGAAAAAATCTATATTGTCTCAGACAAGCATATTGAACATCTCAAAGCGCAAAATCTTCCCTATGAGGAAGTATCTCTCCAAACTTTTCTTGCAAACTTTTCTTTAAGAAAGAAAAGTTTGATCAAAAGAAATAATTGGAGGCATGTTTCAAGTTTTTGTACTATCACTAAATATTTGAGAATCCGCATGGTGACTGGATTTTCGTCTGAACAACCCCCTGCCCCATTTGGTAAGGGGGACGTGAAACGTGATGCGTGATACGTGATTAATCTTCACTCTTCACGTTTCACGTATGATGAATTTTCTCACGCCTTTAGTGATAGCACAATGCTACAGGTTATCGTTCTGATATTCCTTGTGAAATTGACAGGAAATTTGCGGATGTAACATTCTGGAACGTGCAATTACGCTATCAAGGAAAGTTCTACAATGCAGGTGAAGCACAGCGTTTCCTTAAAAACGTGGAGGAGATAATCATGATGCTTTAGTTATCAGTGCTCGAAATATGAGCAAAAAAGAAAGGAAACGCTATGCCAAAACGTAAAACTCTTCCACAGTTCAATAGTTACGAACAAGCGGCTGAGTGGTTGGATAGCCATTCCACTGCTGACCTGGAAAACACCAAATTCCATTTTGAGGTAGCATCGCCTCTCGTGATGCAAATTTTCGATTCGTTGAGCGAAATTGAAGAGGCTATTGTGGTTGAAAAGAAGCTCAGCCAACAAATACGCCAAATCGCGCAGCAACAGGGGCTAACCACACAAGCCCTGGTCTATAAATGGTTTCAGGAAAAAGTTGAAGAAAGCCTCCAGTCGTCGAAGTGATTTTCCATAAGCCTACATCTGGGCAGTATTTATGAAGAATTTCAAATACTTATAAGGTAGGACTACACTTTCACAATCCCAAAGGAGGGATGACAATGAATGAACATGTTTCAGTTAAATCAATAGGGGTTGATTGGAAAGAGTTCGGCAAGAAGGGGCGTAAGCGCTTAGCGGAATTAGAAAAGAGCTTGCTGCCCGAACATAAAGGCAGAATAATCGCTATTGAGCCCGAATCCGGAGAATACTTAATCAATGACAGACAAGGCGAGCTTATAGCTAAGGCATCTGCTAAATATCCAGGCAAACTGTTTTACTTTGCCAGAATTGGAATCGGACCGGTTGTCCGCTTTATGAACAGGACAAAGATTTAGTTATTATAGAACTGGATGTTTAGATTCACCACCGTACTAACTTGGAGGGTAGATTGATGGTTCCGTTATATCCTATCGAAGTGATTGGGCTTCTCTCTAGAGTGAAGATAGATGCAGCAGTGGATACTTGTTTTGAGGGAGAAGTTTGCCTCCCCGCCACTGTAGCTATTGAACTGGGATTAGTTTTAATGGGACAGGAGGAATTTGAGTATGCAGATGGCAGAAGAGAAATGGATTACCTTTTTGCAGGGGAAGTTATCCTCATGGGAGAACAGAAGCCCATCAGCATCGTTCTTACACAATCTAATCAAGCCCTCATTGGAACAGAGCTCATGGCTGATTGTACCTTTACAGTAGATTTTTCTACAGGTCGAGCAGATATTGTAAGAAGTGCAACTACGCCATAAGTTTAGGAGGGCTATAACACCGGGAATCGTTAAGAAAGAATCAAAGGAGGGATATAAAATGAAAGTGTTGCTTGTACAGCCTCCAAGTCCCCCTAACATTATCGGGGAAGGAATTGCCTTTCTTGCCGAGCCGCTTGCTTTAGAAATAGTAGCTGCCGGCATTCCACATCATGAGGTAAAGCTTCTTGACATGAGAATAGAGCCAAATCTTAAACAGGAATTGGAATCTTTTCAACCAGATGTGGTTGGAACAACAAGTTATACCCCTGGCATATACCAGGCGCAGAAAGTGTTGCAAGAAGTCAAGGCATATAATCCAGAAATCCTCACCGTTATCGGCGGACACCACGCCACCGTTATGCCAGAAGATTTTAACAAGGACTATATTGACGCCATCGTTATCGGAGAAGGTGAAGTAACTTTTAAGGATTTGGTGGACGCTTATGAAAATAAAACTGACCTCAATAAGGTAGATGGCATAGCTCTTTCACAGAATGGCAATTTAATATTCAACCAGCCCAGAACACCGATTGAAAATTTGGATGAGATGCCTTTTCCTGCCAGGCATTTGGTGGAAGAGTATCGTAAAGAATATTTTCGGCAAACATGGCGTCCTGTTGCTTCACTAATAACTTCCCAAGGTTGTCCATATCGGTGCAATTTCTGCGCGCTTTGGAAAGTTGCGGGCGGTAAATATAGAACGCACAGCCCTGAATCTGTCGTAGACGAGATAGTCAGTGTAGATGGAAGGTATATAGAATTTGCAGATGATAACACCTTACAAAATGTCAAACGAGCGGAGAGAATCTATGAGCTAATTAAAGAGCGCGGTATTCAAAAATTATATAAAATGTTCGCCAGGTCTGATACAGTTGCTAAGCATCCAAAGCTCATTGAAAAGTGGAAGGAAATTGGCTTGGAGTTGATTCTCATTGGGTTCGAGTCTTTTAGAGATAGCGAACTGAAAGAAATGAACAAAGCTAATACAGTCGCTACGAACAATGAAGCAATTCGTATTTTACACAAGAACGACGTAGAAATAGCGGCATATTTTATAATTAATCCTAACTACGAAAAAGAAGATTTCGACGCGCTTGCAGAATATGTGGAAAAAATGAATCTTACTCAACCATTCTTTACAGTTTTAACCCCCTTCCCTGGAACAGATCTTTTTCAGGAGAAATTTGGTGAATTAATGACCCGCAACTATGAACTATTTGATCTTGCACATTCGGTGTTGCCCACCAAGTTGCCAATGAAAGAATTTTATGAGTGTTTAGCGGATTTGTATCGTCGGGCATATTCTCCTAAACATATCCCCGAGAAAATTAGTTCTGAGAAGGAGCCGATTTCTGTATCCGCGTTCGCGCAAGGGCGTAAGGTTATGCTACAAATGATGACACTCCTATCGGAAGCGCATACGCACTATTAACTTTAAATTTACTTTTCTTTAGGTAAGTAAGCTTTCCATGTAACAAAGACAGGGAAACGGTTTAGAAAACTTGGGTTGAGGCAGAAATGATAGATTTAAAAAAGTTTGAAAAGTTATCAAAAACGGAATATGGAATTATCCGCAATCTAATTGTAGAGGAAGGATTGGTAGAAAATTTCCAAATAGAGCAAATCATAGAACAAGTTACAAAAGATCGATTTAATCTTGGAAAAACTAAAATTGAATTCGCACGTAAACTCGATTTGAATGACATTGAAGCCTGCAAAGTAATAATCGCACTCTGTTATTACGCTATGTATCAATCCTCTAGAGCTGCTGTGTTTAATACCCATCGAAATGATGTGGATTCTCATGAGAAAGTCGCATACGAGATTCGCAATATAATCGGAGAGCATCTCGGAAAATCACTGGACTTCTGGCGTGTTATAAGAAATGAAGTGGATTATTCTCCATATCCAACATTAGACCTCCCTTTAAAGGAGTTAGCGTTAAAAGCCATTTCCTCTGCCACATCTTGTCTGGCTGGAATAGAAAATTATCTTTCAAAAAGAGGTGTTAAACTATGAGCTACCGCGTCGTCCCGAAGCCAAGTTACGGAAATAATCAGATGTTTTACAGAGTTGAAATAGATACGGATAAGATTGAATCTTTTATCAGGCAGGGTTTTGAAAGTGAGCTCGGCAAGGATAGTGTTTTGAACATACGGATTTCTTCATATCCTAATGAGTTTATGGTGGCAGTAACTCTCCGAAAAGAAACACAAGAAGCCCTAAATATTGCTCAAGAATTGCGGAAATTTTTCATAGATAACAACCTTGTCGTAAGCATCATAACTAAGGAAGCTCAAGCGGAGGCCACCTAAGAAACTGTGAGTGAACATCCATGCGTGGAATAAATGTCCATAAAATGGGTAACTATTAGATACTCACGTACTTACGCATTATCACCCCAACAGGTAACCTGCATGGTGAAAAACTTGAAAGGAATCAGTATCATGTCAACAAGAAGCATCCTTGTTAATTTCAATGGATATCCATCTACGATGAATTCACTTGTGCCCGACAATGGATTAGCCAATTTAGCGGGAAGCTTGTTCGAAACTGGGCATGAAACGTTGATTTTAGATTACAGCACCGTCGATACCATTAGGAGAATGGCGCCACAAGAGCTACAAACGGCATTATCTGATGCTTATGAAGCTTTTCTAACTGATATGAGGACTGCTGGTAAACTGAGTGAGAAAACATCCAATCTCCTAATTGAATTGGATAGAAAGTTAGAACAACACAAAGAGGAAGAGTTTATCAGAATAGCCGACGAGATTATAAACAAAATCGAGGAAGTCAATGCTGATTTTATTGGATTTAAGCTATGGACAGGCGATGGATTCTACGGCTCAGAGAAGATAGCGCGCCATATCAGGGGAAAATATCCCGATTTGAAAATCTTTGCCGGCGGGCCGCACGTCGATTTTTTTAAAGAAAATATTCTTCATTATACTGATGTTTTCGACGCTATAGCTTACGGTGAAGGTGAAGAAACTATAAGTTTGTTAGCAGAATATGTTGAAGGAAAGCGAAAGTTGTTTGAGATACCCAACTTAATATACAAGCAAGATAGAGAAATCAAATTTACAGATTTGAAACGCGTGGAAGACCTGAATTTGTTGCCTGACCCTATATATGACGATGAGATATACCCTGCTATGAAGGGGAATCAGAAAATAAAATTCATAATGATAGATGAGAGCAGGGGTTGTCCAAACGCATGCCATTTTTGTATTCACCCGCTAAAAAGCGGTAATAGATGGAGGCTGCGCGATGTAACAAAGATTGCTGATTTAATGGAAAGATTGGGAAATAAAGTTGGCACAAACGCTTTCAGATTAGCTGGCTCAAATACGCCAGCGCATTTGAAAAATGAATTGGCTTTAGAAATTATAAAACGAGGATTAAAGGTTAGATACGTCAGCTTCGGGCATGCAAGAGATGCAGACAAAGAAGATTACGAACTGTTGCATAAATCAGGGTGCGTATCATTGTTTTTCGGTGTGGAGTCGGGCAGTCAGGAGATTCTGGATAAAGATATAAATAAGGGTGTCAAGGTAGAACAAATAATTCGCGCGTTAAAAAGGGCGGAAAAAGCAGAGTTGCTTACAGTTGCAAGCATAATAGCGCCGTGTCCTCACGAGACGCCGGAGACGCTGAAACAGACGTTAGACGTCTTAGTCAAAGCAAAGCCTGATTCTATAGTGATACAACCACCATGTGTAATCCCCGGTACACAATGGTATGCAAATAGCAGTAAACTCGGCTTCGAATTACACGAAGATTACATAGAAAAAAGCATGATATATAGAATTAGGGCGTTGTTGCCACTCATTTTATGGGATCCTATGCCATATCGGATAGGTGGCAAAACGTATTATGAAGCTATTGCGATGGCGCAAGGGTTAGCGATAGAACTGGAAAAGAAGGGGAGAATCACGGGAATAGATGATTATCTGTTTTTAGTCGCTAGCTATCTTAATATTTCACCTAAAGAGGCTCGCGACAGAGATAAAAGATTATTCTTCACAGGCGATTATTCAGGCATAGAACGTATGGTAAATATGTTTAATGAACGGGTTACCGCGCCATAGTTAAAGCATAGGACTATAGCACGGATTTCCAGAATTGGCAGATTCGTTAATTCCGAAAATCTGTGCTTTAATGGGCAGCCTTGTTAAGAATATATCCTAAAAATCCGCGGACGCCTCAACTTGTTGAGGAAAGTGGTAATTTGGTAATTGGGTAAAGTGGAAATTTGGAAAGCACCAAATTACCCATCCCCGAACAAGTTCGGGCTTTCGACTTTTTTGACAAGGAATACAACAATGCCAGCAATCCGAATACCGAAGGAAAATTGGGGAAAAGTTTGGCACGCCTTGCTCGATATTGGTGAGATTCATCGGATTCCACCAGAAGATGAAAAAATCTATATTGTCTCAGATAAGCATATTGAACATCTCAAAGCGCAAAATCTTCCCTATGAGGAACTATCTCTCCAAAGCATACATTGGGGAGACCTATGCTACTTGGCTTCTGCCTGAAATCTAATAAAGTCAAATTACATAGTCTCAAAAAAGATACAAGGGAATAGAAACACCATGAGACAAATGGAAAAACGTGTTGTTATCACAAAACTCAATGGATAAAAAAAGCTGGGGGTCATAATTGCCTAAGAGGTGAAGATTGGCAAGACAATTAGAGAAGAGAACTACGCTGATGCAAAGCGCTAATGAGCGGTTACGTGATGCCAAGGTGTTGGCTAAGAAAGAAAACAAACGATATACAGGCGCCGTCTATTTAGGGGGATACGTTCTGGAGTGTTTACTTAAAGCAGCAATCTGCGTTGTGCAAAGCACTGAACGTTTATCAGCGAGATATCTCACCCACGAACTGGACGAGCTGTTAGATGCTACAGGTTATCGTTCTGATATTCCTCGTGAAATTGACAGGAAATTTGCGGATGTAACATTCTGGAACGTGCAATTACGCTATCAAGGAAAGCGCTACAATGCAGGTGAAGCACAGCGTTTCCTTAAAAACGTGGAGGAGATAAGACAATGGTTAATAGAAAAGATGGAATCACGATAAAACGCATATTCCGTGAAAGATTAAACCACTTGAATCCATCGCCCGAAATCAGAGTTCGGCTTGGTAGAAGTGGCAAGAGCTTTCACGTATTTGTCATTTCTGACTTCTTCTCAGGGATGTCATCGGTGAAACGTCATGATTTCGTATGGGATTTAGTCGAAGAAGACTTAGATGAAGAACGGATGCGCCAAATTTCGATGTTAGGTGTGCTAACACCTGAAGAGACAGATGGTTTGCTCGCTTAATTTTGGTGTGGAGTTTAAATTTCCCACCAAAAAAGTGACCTTTCGTGGCCTTTCACATTGTAGGCATTGTAGGCAATTTAAGTATTGGGATAAGAATAAAATGAGAAGAGTAGTAATTACTGGTTTAGGAATTGTTGCGCCGAATGGCATTGGCAAAGATGAGTTCTGGCAATCTCTGATTTCGGGAAAATCGGGAATTGACAAGATAAATTCCTTTGATGCTTCCGACCTCCCATGTCAAATCGCTGGAGAAGTGAAAAATTTTGAGCCCACATTGTATCTGAATTCAAAACAAGCTCGTCGCATGTCAAGGGTTGCACAATTTGCCGTAGTGTCAGCAAAGATGGCAATAGAGGATTCGGGGCTGGAAATCTCAGATGAAAATCGCCATGAGATAGGCGTCTGTTTCGGAACAACTCTTGGAAAAGGAAACATTTTTGAACAAGACCATGCTGAGTCTCTAAAAAGGGGGATGAAAGGCATTTATCCCCTTACTGCTCTGCAATTTTGTCCTCACTCTTTAACTGGTTATGTTTCAGTCGAACTTGGTATTTCAGGGCAAGCAACAACTATGTCTTCAGGTTGTGCAACGGGGCTCGATGTGATTATCTGGAGTTATTCTCAAATTCGCGATGGGAGAATGAAAGCAATCATAGCGGGAAGCGCAGAAACTCCCTTATTTCCCTTTTTTTTCTCCGCTTTATGTGCCAGTGGTAATCTTTCCACAAGAAATGATGACCCAAAAGGAGCTTCAAGGCCTTATGATTTAAAGCGGGATGGACTTGTCATAAGCGAAGGAGGCTCGGCAGTGCTATTGGAAGATTTAGAAAGCGCATTGGATAGAGGATCCAAAATCTACGCGGAGGTTCTCGGCTTCAGTTCGGTAGAAGAAGGACTGGATATGTTGAAGTGCGATATTAGCGGTGAAAACCTTGCCCGAACGATTAAAGCCGCTCTCGCTATGGCAAAATTAGATGCATCTGATATAGATTATATCTGCGCGCATGGCAATTCTATGCCGGATTATGATATCGCTGAGACAAATGCCTTCAAGCTTGTTTTCGGTGAAAGAGCTTACAAAATCCCAATCAGTTCCATTAAATCTATGACAGGACAGCCACTGGCAGCGACGGGAGGATTTCAAGTCGTAGCCTCCTGCTTAACATTGCAAAATGGCATTGTTCCTCCAACGATTAATTATGAAATTCCAGACCCGAATTGTGATTTGGATTATGTCCACAATCAGGCGCGGGTAGCGCGAATTCAGACTGTTCTGATAAATGCTCACAGCCTGGGCGAAACGCATTCTGTGCTTATTTTGGGGCAATATCTAAAGGGGCAATAGCATGCTATCCAGAGCAACTCCATTACTGTTTTTGGCTTTTATAAACTTCATATTAGCAGGGGTTGTCTATTGGAATAATAGAAAGCAACCTATCAACAAGCTATTTGCGTTTTTTATTTGTTCTTTTGTCGGCTGGACACTTTCCTTATTTGCAATATGGTTCACCTTTGGAAAAGCAACAAATTTGTTTTGGGGACGAGTAGTTTTTGCCCCCGTAAGCATAGCCTCACTCTGTTTCCTTTGGTTTGCAGAAGTTTTTCCTGACAATAATACCATTGTTTTGAAAAAGGGATTGGTGGTTTCCACCTTTCTTGGACTCACCACGGCTTTGCTATCCTTTTCCTCTGCATTCGTGACCCGCCTCCAGTACGTAGAAGCAGGGCAATATCGACCTGTTTTGGGGCCGCTTTACCCTCTATACGCCTTTCAACTTCTATCCTGTTTCGGATATGCTTTTTTTATTCTCGGTAGGAAATGGAGAAAAGCCCGTGGGTTTAGCAAACTCCAAATCCAATATCTTTTTCTGGGAGTGTTCATCTTTTTTTGTAGCGCGATAATTAATAATTTGATTATCCCTCCTATATTTAACGCTTATCAGTTCACTATCTATGGTCCTTATTTTGTCCTATTCTTTATCGGTTTCACCGCCCACGCCATCATCCGCTACCGCCTCATGGACATCAAAGCTATAATCAGCAGAAGCGCAGTTTACGTCCTCTCATCAGCAATAGCATTGGCGATTTTGTTGGGGCTGTTTTTTTCCATCAGGCGTGTTCTTCCTACAGAAATGAATATTCCAGAAGAAGTTTTGATTATAGCTATAGCGTCGAATAGTATTATTGTATTCTTACCTCTAAAGCGTTTGTTAAACTTTTCGATAGACAAATATTTTTATCGTGAAACTATAAACTTACAACGCGCCATGCGGGATGCAAGCAAAGTATTAGCATCAGTTTTGGAACAAGATGAGCTTTTAGAATACCTGGGGCGCAGGATTGTGCAACAGATGAAGGTCGAATCGGTATTTATTTTTCTGCGTGAAAAAGAGGAGGATAGTTTTCGGTTAAAATTAGCAAGAAGATATTTTAATAATACGGAAATAATGGGGTTGCGAGCGAAGCGAAGCAATCAGCGTCAGGTGCGCGAAGCCATCCCGAGTATCGGGGCGCTCCCCAATATAATCGGGACTATCCCAAGCGCCGGAGAAACGCTTCCCACAACGCTTTCAATGGAGAAGAGCGTCGTTCTCAAAGAGATTAATCGTCGCATCAAAAATAATTTACCCCGCCAGGAGAAGTTTTTAGTCCGCGAGGAGCTAAGTAGACAGTCGGAGGACGTTATCGCCCAAAGGATATGTGAGGAACTAACAAATCTGCGTTGCGAGGTTGCTTTTCCTCTTATGTCGGCGTCCCAAAACGGCTACTCAGGTGAATTAATCGGAGTGTTGTTTATTGGTCCAAAACTTTCCACTGACCCATATTTTCAAACCGACCTTGATTTGCTTTCTATGGTCGCAAATCAAGCCTCCATAGCGATAAAAAATGCGCAATTGTATGCTCAAGTCAACCGGATGAAGGAATACAATGAAAATATCCTCCGCAATATGGAAAGCGGCGTGATTACAGTCAATGAGGCAGGCATTGTGATAACCTTTAACGAGGAGGCTGAACGTTTGACCGGCATTAGCAGAGAGCAGGCAATCGGCAAAGAGGTTACGGCCCTCGAAGCTAATATTTCTACATTAATCCTCGCCGCATTGCATCGCCATGAACTGAACCAACATGGTGAGACAACCATCAAAACACAAGATAACCGTTCCATACCTATTGTATTCAGTACCTCCTTGCTGACAGATAAGAATGAAGAGATTTTGGGTAGTCTCATAGTATTTTCGGACCTCTCGCAAATTAAACAATTGGAGGAGGACAAACGGAAGATGGAGCGTTTGGCGACAATGGGCAGTATAGCTGCTGGGTTAACGCATGAAATTAAAAATTCCTTGGTTCCTATAAGAACATTTGCAGAACTATTGCCAGAGCGTTATTCTGACCCTGAGTTTCGGGAATCTTTTTGTCAAATTGTTTTGCCACAGATAGATGAGATTAATGAACTCGTCGGACAAATGCGCGATTTAGCTAACCCACCTCCAGCTAAGTTTACTTCAGTGAATATTGCTATGCCTATAGAAGATATTCTAAACTTGTTGAGCGGTAAAATCGAAAAGACAGGGGTTCAGGTGATAAAAGACTACGCTCACCCACCCCTACCCACCCTTGCCTCTCCGCCTGGGGAGGGAGGGGAAGCGCCGGCGATTTGGGCGGATGAATCTCAACTCCGACAATTGTTTTTAAATTTGCTGATGAACAGTTTACAAGCTATGCCACAGGGCGGAAAATTATATATCAAAACCTATGTGCAACCGTCCTTTAATGAGCAGCGTTTTATGTGCATAGAAATCTTAGATACCGGAGAGGGAATTGCCCAAGAAAATATCAAGAAGGCTTTTGAACCTTTCTTTACAACAAAGGTGGGTGGAACAGGATTAGGGCTAACGATTTGTCGGAATATCGTAGACTTACACAAGGGTACCATAGAAATCGCTAATAATGAAACGGGAGAAGGAGTGACTGTTACCGTTCGCTTTCCTATCCGTACATAGCAATAGGAATTGTGTGTTTAAAGAACGATGAGAAATGCAAATAAGAAATTAATCCATGAAATAGTCGGCGGCGAATCTTATGAGTATTACAAATTACAATTCCTCTTATTTCTTTTGATCAAACTTTTCTTCCAACTTTTTCTTTAAGAAAGAAAAAGTTGACAAAAAGAAATAATTGGAAGATAAAAACTTTTCTTTAAAAGTTTGGTTACCCGCTTGGTAAATATATTGTTGCCGCGCCCGGAGTTTGTGGAGGCAGACCAACGTTCAAATATACACGGATTGATGTGCGTCATGCTCTTGGGCTTTTAGTAACAGGACGCACAGTGGAAGAAGTCGCTATCAGTTATGAGATACCAATCGAAGCCGTTAAGGAGGCGCTGCAACTTGCTTCGAATGCATTCGACCAGCACGTGGAGGGAACCACCAAAGTAGCATGATTATTCTCGACGAACACCTGCAAGGACTTGCCTTGGAAGCAGCTATTTCGCGCTGAGATCCTTCACTGCGTTTAGGACGGCAGGGTATTTATTGTGAAACAGTTGCGACCTGGAACCATCATTAAAGATGACGCTATTCCTATCTTACTATGTTCGCTTCGCTCAGCAGTTTACTTCGTAAACTGCCAGGTGAAACAGCCAACTTTCGTGACGATTAATTACACTGATTTTGGGCGACGAATATCCGCAGATGAGCGATATTGTATCGTCTGCTTCTCTCTTTCTGTGGAGCGTGCCAACGAGATTCCGTTGTTGCTCCGACGCTTGTTTAGTTTGCCTGAGTTCAAAACGAAGGCTGAACGCATGGGCAAAGTAGCGTTAGTGAGCCAGAGGTGGGTTCGTTATTATCAAACGAGCAATGTTCAAATATCAATCATCACTTATCCAGCAATATGAAAACACTACTCTTGGTCAGTCAACATCAGAAGATTATAGATAGGGTAAAGAGCATTTTTTCATCAGAAGCTGCTTTTTTCACTGTGAACTATTTTTCTGATGTTTTAGAATTCGTGAATACAACTCCTGTGGATGTGGTGATTGTGGATTCGGAAGACGTTTTTTATCAGGCGGTTCGGCTCACGAAGGATATCAAAAAATTGAGTCCAACCAGTCTGGTAATTTGCCTGTTGAGTGCCGAGGAAGCAGAGAGAGCAGGCGAAGATATAGCCGTTTTTGATTTTGTCTTGCAACTACCTTTGGTTTCAGCGGAATTGCGCGCGATGGTTCAGAAAGCTTTTGAGACGCACAACTTAGGCCAAGAGGTGATTTTATTGCGAGAACAACTGGCGCTGTTGAAAGGGAATGCTATTCCCTCAAGACAACCAGAGCCGGCTTCTTTGCCATTGGAACGAATTTTATCGCAGTTTGCTCGGGCGTTAAGCGCAAGCTTTGATTTGGATAAACTGTTAAATATGTTTCTGGATACCGTGAGCGAATTAGTGCGTCCCAGCAGAATTTCGCTATTTCTCTATGACGAAAATTCTCATTTCTATCAGATGAGAGCCTATCGTGGCTTCTCGGCTCAATTCGCTAAAGATTTTAAACTTCGCTTAGATGAAGGCTTGCCAAAGTGGCTGATGACAGAATGTAGGGTGATTTGCAGGGGAGAAGCGGAGGGCAAAATGTATGAGCCGATGTTCCTGGCCGTCCGCAATGATATGGAAGTGCTGAGGAGTGTTGTTAGCGTTCCTCTCTGCGCGCATGGCAACTTGATAGGCATTCTCAATCTGTCGAACCAGGTAACGGGCATACCTTATACGAATGTTGAACTGGAAATACTTTTTACTCTTGCCAGTCATGTCGCGGTGGCAGTAAAGGATATTTCCAACTATCATCGATTGCAAGAACAAAAGAATTATATTGAGAATATCCTGAAAGGGATGAGTAGCGGAGTTATCACTATTAATAAAGAAGAGCGTATCACTATTTGTAATCAGCGCGCCTTGATGATTCTTCAGAAAGAAACAGTGGAACTGCTCAATAAAGACCTGAGGTGTTTGCCTTCTCCTCTGGGGGATATGCTTTTTGAAACGATGAACACACAGCGAACTTGCGAAAAAACGGAAGTTATTATCCGTTCCCCTCATTCCCTCCCCGCACGCGGGGAGGGCCGGGGTAGGGACGGGGCGGGTGTCTCTGCCAGCCTGTTGCCATTGGAGGTTACAACCTGTCCAATCCTAAGTAGAGATGGCAATCCTGTCGGCAGTGTGATGGTGTTTGATGACATTTCGTCTCGAAAACAGTTAGCTGAACAGAAGCGGAAGAATGAACAATTAGAATTAGTGAATCGAATTGTCGGTAGAATGGCTCATAGCATAAAAAATCCGTTGGTCTCCATTCATACTTTTCTCCAACTGTATGAAGAGCGCCTGGATGACCCGTCTTTTTTGGCGGAATTTGGTTCTGTGGCAAAGCATGATTTGGACAGATTAAACGGCTTATTGGAGCAAACGATTGTTCTGGTAGAACCGCAGCACCATCAGTTCGAACTTATGGACATAAATGTGCTTCTTAATGAATGTATAGCGTTGTTGCGTGAAGAGACTGCGGATAAATCTCTCGCAATAGTCGCGGACCTTGCAGAGGGAGTTCTCCCGGTCAAATGCGATAGAGAAGTGATGAAACGAGCATTGTGGTATCTTATGAAATATCTCACCAACACTATGGGGATTTCTGCTACATTGAGTATTGCGTCTTTTGTTTCCAAGGATTCTAATGTCATTTGTATCACTATAACTGGCAAAGGGAGCGTGGTTAAAAAAGAGGAATTAGACAAATTGTTTGATCCAATAGCTGTAGTGCAGGATGCTGATATTGACCTGGGTCCATGCGCCAGTCAGAAAATTATAGAAGAACACGGGGGACACATTGAGGTGAAACCGGTACCCACCCCTGGCCCCTCCCAAGAGGGGAAAGCGGGTGGAATTAGTTTCGTGATAGATATTCCGATTACCAGTAATGAGTAATAAGTAATGAGTAAAGAATCATAATTATTTATTACTCATTACTCATCACTCATCGAGAAAAGGAGGTAAGCATGTGGAAACCCAAAATATTAGTTGTCGAAGATGAATTAGGCCCAAGGGAATCGTATCGTCAAATTTTAAAGAACGATTACGAGGTGATTCTCATGGACCATGGAAGATTAGCTATTGAGTATGTAACCAATCATCCTGTAGATGTGGCGTTAGTGGATATCAGAATGCCAGATATAGATGGCATTGAGGTATTACAAAAGATTAAAACGCTTCAGCCTAAGATAGAAGTAATCATGATAACCGCTTTTGCTTCTGTAGAGAACGCTAAGAATGCCATAAAATATGGTGCGATGGATTATCTCATCAAACCAGCGAGCGTGAAGGAAATTCAGGCAACCGTCCGCAAAGCTGTAGCCAGAAGAATACAGTATATGCACTATAATGAGAATCTCTTCTGGCTGCTACAAGTCAGCCAATCGGTAACTTCCAGTTTGGATGCGCAGGATGTCAGGAAGAATATCCTGGATTGGGTGGAAAAACTCTTTTTGGCGCGGATGGCCTGGCTGGCGCTATATAACTCACAGAAGAACTCACGGCTTCCGACGGGTCGAAAGCCGTGTATTGAATTGGCCGAGGTTAGAGGGCCTATCTCAGAGGAGATTGTGAATGCGTTTTCTCATGGCGGAGAAGGCATTACGGAAGTAGTACTTGCCCAAAAACAAATTATTATAGTGCCTGATGTCATGACTGATGAGAGGGTAAGTTATAAAGACGCGGCCTTGAAGGCTGAAATTAGGTCGATTGTAAGCTTGCCTTTGATGATTCAGGACAAAGTTATTGGGGTCTTAGGGTTTTCTTCACCGCAGTTTGGACAGCAAGCTATCGAACCGATACAGATGAATTTCTTGACAATTTTCGCCAATCAGGCTGCGATCGCCCTGGAAAACGCCACATTATATTCGACACTTCAGGAGAGTTTGGCACAAAGCATGGCATCGCTCAAAGAGAAAGAAGTGCTTCTGAGTGAAATTCACCATCGGGTCAAGAACAACTTGCAGCTCATTCATAGTCTGCTTTCCCTTCAGGAAAGAGCGATTAAAGACGAAAGTTATCGTGAAATGTTCAAAGATATCCAAAACCGAATACGCTCTATGGCTTTGATTCACGGGGAACTTTACAAATCCGAATACCTGGCCAAGATTGATTTCGATAGTTACATCAAACATTTAGCCAATAGTTTGTTTCGGACTTATGAAACGACAGGTAAAATTGTCCTGAAAATAGAGGTTGAGGATGTTTCGCTGTCAATTAATTCTGCTATTCCTTGCGGATTAATTCTAAACGAACTGATTTCCAATTCTCTGAAATACGCTTTTCCTGAGGAGAGGGAAGGTGAAATAAAAATCACTCTTCGCGGTATTGAAGATAAGATTGAGCTTGTAGTCAGCGATGACGGTATTGGCGTACCGGAAGATTTGGACCTCCAAAATGTGGAATCATTAGGTTTGCAATTAGTAATCGCGTTAGTAAAACAGCTTGAGGGTACCATCAAGCTCGAGAGAAACGGCGGAACAACGTTTAAGATTACATTTGCCAAACTAAAATAGAAGGAACAAACTCCAAACTTTTCTTGGCATGGTTCAAATTTGCTCAAAGTTGATGCGCATGCGCATCAAATGTAACCCCCCCCATGCGCATCAAGTTAAGCGTCTGTTGTCAAGTCCCCTCCCTCGACGGGAGGGGTTAGGGGAGGGTGAACATAATTGCGAGCACCGCTTTCACCCCCACCTGGCCTCCCCCGTCAAGGGGGAGGAATAGCATTATACCTGCGGATT
>Ga0194113_10002591_pt1 | contig 24614 bp, 24 predicted proteins | sample TA2MahC200mmetaG_FD_146193 | JGI IMG/M metagenome (GOLD analysis project Ga0194113, IMG submission 146193) | Freshwater microbial communities from Lake Tanganyika, Tanzania - TA2015017 Mahale Deep Cast 200m | ecosystem: Environmental > Aquatic > Freshwater > Lake | place: Tanzania: Lake... | reverse complement strand
CCCTATCCAAACATAAAGAATTAATAGAAGAAAATCTTCTAACCTATTGATTATTTTTTACTTTTCTTTTATATTTTTATAGTGTATAATAGCGGCAAGGTTGGTATAAGGTTTGCAAAAGTATACCTGGAATAAAAGGAGGTGATGCTGAACAAAGGTAGTAAGGGAGTGAGTAAGCAATAAAAATGGTGGTAACAGACCACCAAAAGTAATGAAAGGAGGAAAGGTGTATAAAGCAATTAATAATTTAAGAGAGCAGAAAGGTTTCACATTGATTGAATTGCTCATCGTCGTGGCTATTATCGGTATCCTGGCAGCAATAGCAATTCCTGGTTATTTAGGTATGCAGGAGAGAGGAAGGAAAGGTGCGGTAACAAGGGCAGCATCAGCAATTGAGCCAGAGCTTCAGGGATGGCTGAACTCCGCCTTAAAGGGTATATCCAGAACAGGGGAGATGCAAAGAGAGGTTGATTCAACTGGAGATGGTCAGATAACTGCTGCTGATGCAAATAATTCACAAATGGCAGCATGGATGAACGCAGGTTCCCTTGATTCTGCATTTGTATCTGCAAGGCGTATTCTTTATAGTGAAAGGTCTCCATGGTCGCCTACCACAAGTTTATTTAATGACGGTGTAGCCAATATATCTCAAGTATGCACAATCGTTATAGCACAGAATGCTGCAGGAGCGGTCCCATTCCTTCAGGTAATAGCTTCAGACAGGAATGCTGTAATGCATAACAAGCAACTCTATTCTGATTAATCATTTTAAAATTTCAGGCCCGGGGATCCCCGGGCCTGAATATTTATGAACATAAAAAAACCAAACTTCTTCATTGCCCTTGCCTTTTTAATCCTTTTTGCTGGTTTTTTCCATGCCTTTATCTCAGCAAGGCTTTTTGATTCTGATTTCTGGTGGCACATATCAACAGGCAGGTATATTGTTGAGACAGGCACCATTCCGGATAAAGACCCTTTCTCTTACACATCAGATCTTCAGGAGAATAAAAATCTCCTCCCCGAGAGGGAGAATTTTATCCTGAAACAATACTGGCTCGGACAGGTAATTTTTTATCTCATTTATGAGTATGCAGGACCTGCAGGGGTCATTATCCTGAGGGGAGCCTTGCTCACCATGATGCTTTTATTGGTTCTGTGGCAACTAAAACGGTGGGATGTAATTTTTTATATCTCTTTTATCCTTGTCTTTCTTTTGTATCTTGATGCATTACGATATACAGGTGAGAGACCTGTTTTGTTTGTTATCCTCTTTACTCCCTTAACCTTTATACTCCTGGAAGAATTCAAAAATAATCCCCCCGAATCCCCCCATACCCCCCTTTGGAAAAGGGATAATCCCCCCTTCCCCCCTTTAGTAAAGGGGGGTGAGGGGGGATTATTTACTAAAGGGGGATTTAAGGGGGAATATAAAGGGGGGAAGGGGGGATTATCATTATTTCTCCTTCCCCTCCTTATGCTTTTATGGTCCAACCTCCATGGTGGATTTATAATCGGTAATATTATTATTGCAGTCTATATGCTCTGTGAAGGGCTCAAGATTGTCTTCAAGAAGGCAAGCTATTCAAGGCGTGACATAATAACATTTTATACTGCTACAAATCTTGCTTTGATAGCTTCATATATCAACCCAACAGGCTGGGAAGCCTTCTCTATCGCCTTGTCCCCTAAATATGTGTTCTTAGAGACTGGTATCCAGGAATACCAGTCACCATTCCTTCTCTATCTCAACAAGCTTTCTCCTTTCAACTATGGATATTTCCCCTTAGCCCTCTTATTTCCAATCGTCGTGCTCCTGAGGAACAAAAGGATGGACTTTACCCATATAGTTCTCCTGACAGGCTTCTTTATCATGGCTGCAAAATCAGGAAGATATACGATTTACTATGCCTCTCTTGCAGCAATGGTGCTGGGGAAAGAGACCAATATGCTCTTTCAATCCTTATTTAAAAGAATTCCTGATACCACATATAAAAAAATGGTATCTGCATTCAGTGTATTAGCATTGTTGTCATCAATACTCTTCTTTATCGGTGTATTTAAATTTCAGTGGCTCATGTTAGATGTAGCACGGGGGTACTATATCCCGGTACAAGCAGTTGATTTTATCGAAAAAAATAGATTACAGGGAAATATCCTGAACAGCCATCCATATGGCGGATATGTTGCATGGAGGCTGTATCCATGGAAAAAGACCTTTTTAGATACCCGCTGGCTTAATTATACGTTGCAGTCAGAATATGCATGGATGATGAATGCCGTGGATTCAATTGAGCATACAAAACTTCCCGAAGGCAAAATGCCTCTGTGGAAAAGATTATTAGAACATTACAAGATTAATTGTATTTTATTTGATACCCTTGATGTTTATGGGAATGTGCCCAGGCTTCTTCTCAAACTTCCAGAGGATGATGAATGGGTTCCTGTATATACTGAGCCGATTGCTGTCATATTTGTAAAAAATGTCCCGGAGAATCGTACTATAATAGAAAAATTCAGGCTCCCAAAAGATGATGTGTATAATACGGTCATTTTCATAGCTTCAGAAATGGCGGTTTCTGACAGACAGAATCCAAGGTCCCTCGTCACCCTGGGGAAAACTTTTCATGAAATGGGTCGCTTACAGGATGCCCTCACTGCATACCAGTATTCACTAAAACGATTACCGGATGAGCCATTTGTAAAAGAAGAGATTGCCAAGATTGAGGCTGAACTGAAAGAGGAAAAGAAAAATGAAAGAAATTAAGGTTGGTGTTATAGGGTGTGGTTACTGGGGCCCGAATCTTATCAGGAATTTTAGTGAAAATCATCATACAGATATTACATATGCTTGCGATTTAGACAGGGAGAAACTGGAGAGGATAAAGCTCCGATACCCTTCAGTGGCAACAACCTCAGACTATAAAGACCTTCTCAAAGACAAAGCACTTCAGGTAATAGCCATTGCTACCCCTCCACATACACATTACAAGCTTGCAAGGGAGGCACTCGAGGCAGGAAAACACGTTTTTGTTGAAAAACCTCTCACCTCAACCGTTAAAGACGGTGAGAAACTGATCGGGCTTGCGAAGAAGAAAAACCTCATGATCTTTGTTGACCATATATTTATCTACACAGGTGCATTAAAGAAAATAAAGGAACTCATCTCATCAGGGGAGATTGGAGACATCTACTATTTTGACTCTGTTCGGGTAAATCTCGGTTTATTTCAATCAAGTGTCAATGTTGTGTGGGATCTTGCACCGCACGACATCTCGATCATGGATTATGTTATCACTGAGAAACCAAAAAGCCTGGTGGCTGTTGGTGCAAGCCATACAGGGAATGGGATAGAAGACATTGCGTATGTAACCGTGAGATTCGAGAGTGAACTGATCGCACATTTTCATTTAAACTGGATGTCCCCAGTGAAGATGAGAAGGATTATTATCGGTGGAAGTAAAAAGATGATCGTCTTCGATGACCTTGAGCCTGCAGAGAAGCTCAAGATATATGATAAAGGGATAACACTCACAAAGGCAGATAAAAAGCTTATCTATCAAAATATCATCCAGTACAGGATTGGTGATATGTATGCACCGAAGATAGACCATTCAGAGGCATTGAAGACAGCAGTTGCACACTTAGTAGATTGCATATCAAATAAGAAAAATCCAATAACTAATGGAGAATCAGGACTAAGGGTTGTAAGGATATTGGAGGCAATTGATAAATCAATGAAAAAAGGTGGGGTAAAGATAACCCTGTGAACAATCTCGTATATCCGAATATCCTCATTGGCGAGGGTACTTTAATAGAGCCTCCATCCATTATAGGGAAACCACCCCGCGGTGCTGCCGAGGGGGGAGAACTCCTTTTAACCATAGGCAGAAATGGTCATATAAGACCTTTTAGCACACTATATGCCGGGAGCACGATAGGAGATAACTTTCAGACAGGACAGGGAGTTTCTATAAGGGAAGATAATATCATAGGGAATAATGTCAGCATCGGGACAAACTCTGTGCTTGAATTCGGCAATAGAATAGGCGATAACAGCAGGATCCATAGCAACTGTTTTATGGAAATGGTTACCATTGGGTGTTATGTCTTTGTTGGTCCAAATGTTGTATTCACTGATGATCCACATCCAATGGGCTGTCCGAAATACAAAGAATGTAAGGGTGGTGCAATCGTTGAGGATTTCGCGCGAATAGGTGCAAACTCCACAATCCTTCCAGGGGTGAGAATAGGCAAAAATAGCCTCATAGGCGCAGGCTCGGTTGTTACAAAGGATGTCCCTGAGAATGCTGTTGTTGCCGGGAATCCTGCAAAAATTATTAAAACAGTTGATGAGCTTACCTGTGTGGCAGGATTTTTCAAAAGACCATACATGTGGCCTCCGTATGAATAAAAATTTGATTAACCACAGAGAACACAGAGAATTTTATTTGTTAAGAAAAACAAACATACAAAAAAGTTGTGGACACAGAGTCTTCTGTCTCTGTGTAACTCTCTTTGTTTTCCTCTGTGACCTCTGTGGTTTATAATTTCCTGTGGAGGAGGAAGAATGAAAAACATCCCACTGGTAGATTTAAGAGCAGGTTTTGAGCCGATTAAGAATGAAATCATGCAGGCAATAGAATCTGTCTTTTCTGACATGCATCTTTATCTTGGTCCAAATGTCATTGCGTTAGAGGATGAATTCTCCTCTTACTGCGGGACACAATATGCCATTGGCGTTGGCTCAGGCACAGAGGCCATCCATCTTGCATTATTATCATGTGGTATTCAAGCAGGTGATGAAGTCATTACCTCCCCAAACACTTTTTTTGCAACTGTGGAGGCAATTGTCCATGCAGGTGCGAAATCGATCTTTGTTGATATAGAACCGAAAACATATACCATTGATACCTCTCAAATAGAAAAAAAGATAAACTCAAGGACAAAGGCAATCATTCCAGTCCATATGTATGGCCAGTCTGCTGAGATGGAGCCCATTATGGAGCTGTCTGAAAAATATGGAATAAAAATTATAGAAGATGCCTGCCAGGCCCATGGCGCTGAATATATGTTACAAAATAATCCCCCCGAATCCCCCCACACCCCCCTTTGGAAAAGGGATAATCCCCCCTTCCCCCCTTTAGTAAAGGGGGGTGAGGGGGGATTATTTATTAAAGGGGGATTTAAGGGGGAATATAAAGGGGGGAAGGGGGGATTTGTGAGCAAAAAATGTGGAGGTATAGGAGATGCAGGATGTTTCAGCTTTTATTTCACGAAAAATCTTGGAGGATACGGTGAAGGTGGGATGGTCGTTACCAATAACCCTGAGATTGCTGAAAAGGTAAAGTTGTACAGGAATCATGGACATAAGACAAAGTATGAGCACCCTGTCATAGGGTATAATAGCAGGCTTGATGAGATACAGGCTGCGATCCTGAGAATAAAACTGAAATATCTTGATACATATAACGCATTACGCAGACAGATTGCTGAAAAATATCATATCTTACTCAAGGACACCCCCTTAGAACTTCCAGGAGAATCACAGAACAGAAAGCATGTTTATCATCTTTATGTGGTGCGGACTAAAGAGAGAGACAGGCTTCAGGAGTATCTTACCGGTGAAGGAATTGGTACAGGCATTCATTATAAAATGCCTATCCATTTACAGGATGCCTGCAAACAGTATGGGTACAAACCCAATGATTTCCCGGAGGTTGAAAAAGCATGCAATGAAATTCTCTCCTTGCCTATTTATCCGGAGATCAAAGACGATGACATTCATTATATAACTGATAAAATAAATGCTTTTTATGCAGGATAGATTGGCCTTTATAAAAAATAACAGCTCACTTCATATCTTTTTTATCATTCTTATTGGGTTTATTATTTATTCAGGGTCCTTTCATAACTCCTTTATCGGAGACGATGCCTTAAATATTAAGATTTCACAAACAACAGTATCGCCAATAGGATCGAGATATATCAGCTTTCTGACATTTAGATTAAATTATTATCTCAATGGTTTGAATGTTGAGGGATACCATCTGTTTAATCTATTCATTCATATAGCCAATTCTATCCTTATTTATATCCTGCTTCAGCTCATCTTTCGGACACCACTCTTTTTGAATTCAGCTCATGATGGTAATAACTCAAAAATAATATCGTTTTTGGCAGCCCTGTTATTCTTATCCCATCCAATTCAGACCACAACGGTATATTTCATATCAATAAGATTTGCATCTGTTGCAACATTCTTTTATGTATTAACAATCATCATGTATCTCAAAGCAAGACTGAACATATTAGAATCAAAAAATTATGTCGTATATATGTTATCTGCCTTTATCTTTACTGTGCTTGCCATGAAGAGCAAGGAGATATCTTTCACCATTCCTGTAACCATAGCTCTCACAGAAATGACTTTTTTCCATAAAAAAACTACTCGAAGGGAACTTGCATATCTTTTTCTTTTTTCCCTTACTTTTTTCATTATTCCCTTAAGCAGGCTCGACCTGTTCGATTATACAGGTGTCTTCCTCGGAACAGCAAATGTAAAAGGTCAAACCTTGGTCATATCAAGCCCCGAGTATCTCATGACTCAATTCAGGGTTATCGTGGGGTATTTAAAGTCACTATTCATACCAGTAAATTTACACTGGGCTCCATACTATCGCCTCTCAGAATCCTTTCTTGAGATCAGGACAATTACCTCTTTTCTCTTGTTACTCGGTATTTTTTCTTCAGCAATATATATGCTAAAAAATGGACTTCATAACAAAAAAGGGGAGATAATCCTCTTATCTTTCGGGATATTTTGGTTTTTTATAACAATCTTGATAGAATCGAGCATAATACCTGTGGAAGACCTGTCACTTGACCATAGGACTTATCTACCCTCTGTAGGATTTTTCATTGCAATCAGCGCCTTGCTCTGGCTCTTCATGAGAAAGGCAGATAGATATATTCCTCTCATATTTATTCCTATATTTTTCGTAATTGCTCTATATTCGTTCTCCAGTTATACGAAACATCCTGTTTTTAAAAATTCTCTTACCCTCTGGGGTGATTCAGTATCAAAAGACCCGGTGAATCCATTGGCTAATTATAGTTATGGAATGCTTCTTTATCAAAAGAAAAGGTATGCAGAGGCATATCCAGCACTCCTCCGAGCCGCTCGCAGTGATGATAAATTATTTTGGAAGCGATTACCTTTTTATGATGAAGGATATGGTCACATTATGTTTCTTAAGGCAATAAATGAATGTTATTCACATATAAAGGAAAACGGAAAGGAAGGCTTAAATGAACTACCCCGCAGCAAGCTGCGAGGTATCTACTATCTCCCCTCCCTTGATGGGAGGGGATGAAGGGGAGGGTGTTGGAAATAATTTTTGTCAAACACCCTCTCCCTAACCCTCCCCCGTCAAGGGGGAGGGAATAATTGGGAAACCCCGAAGCTCAGCTTCGAGGAATTCTTTAAATAAAATTGGAGGCAGTGCGAAAGGGTAATGCATAAGGTTTCAATTATTATTCCCTGTTTTAATGAACAAAATACAATAAAGGAAATCATAGAAAAAATAAAAACGATAAAGCTTCCTCATCAGATAGAAAAAGAAATTATAATAGTTGATGACGGTTCAAAGGATAATACCAGAGAAATCTTAAAAGGATTGAGGAATGGGATCACAATTATTTTGAAAGAAAAAAATGAAGGTAAAGGGGCTGCTATAAAAGAGGGACTAAAAGTGGCCAGCGGTGATTATATCTTGATACAGGATGCTGATCTGGAATATGATCCTGAGGATTATGTAAGCTTATTGGAGGTTGTTATTGATGGAAGAGCTGATATCGTTTTTGGTTCAAGAATCCTTAAAAAGAATAATATCCCTTACAGTAAGATTTATTATTATGGCGGTATTGTGCTTACAAAAATTTTCAATATCCTTTTCGGAGCCAAACTTACTGACATAACAACGTGTTATAAATTATTTCCCAGAAGCATGGTTCCTAAACTAATATGCTTGCAGAGTAATAATTTTATTTTTGATGCAGTCGAACTTACCCATCAGCTTGTTTTAAGCGGTAGAATTGTTGAGGTGCCGATACATTATAGAGCAAGAAGTAAAAAAGAAGGCAAGAAGCTCAATTGGCGTCACGGTATCAACTGTCTGTTTCCCATGTTAAGAATAAGGTTTGGCCCTAATTATTTGGCTGAAAAATTGAACTCTAAATCTTTGAAGTGGAAAATATGAAAGATAAAAAAATCCTTATCACAGGTGGTGCAGGCTTTATCGGCAGTCACCTTGTTGATGCCATCTCTAAAGATAATCATGTAGTGGTTCTTGATAATTTTTCTTCCGGTAAAAAAGAAAACCTGAGCCAGCATTTACAGAATCCATTCGTAACGATTTTCGAAGGTGATGTGAGAGATAAAACTCTTTTGGGAAAGATAACGAAGGAGATTGACGTCGTCTATCACCTCGCAGTTCAGTGTCTCAGGGTATCCATAAAAGACCCTGAAACAAATCATGAGGTCAATGCGACAGGAACACTGAATCTCTGTATGGCAAGCATGGAAAATAATGTAAAACGTTTTATTTATGTATCATCCTCAGAGGTTTATGGGACTGCAAAGAGTGTCCCGATGACCGAGGATCATTCACTTGAGCCAACAACTGTTTATGGTGCGAGCAAACTTGCTGGTGAGTTGTATACCCTTGCGTATTACAGGACATACGGACTTAAATCAATGGTTGTCAGGCCATTTAACACCTATGGTCCCAGAGAGCATTTTGAGGGTGCCTATGGTGAGGTTATACCAAAATTCGTCCTCCGGGTCTTAAATAATATGCCACCCATTATATTTGGAGACGGAACCCAGAAAAGAGACTTTACCTATATATCTGACACTGTGAGGGGGATTATTATGGCATCGGAATGTGATGATATGATTGGCCAGACCGTTAATATAGCAAGAGGAAAGGAAGTCAGTATAAGCGACCTTGCAAACATAATAGGAGAAAAACTCGGTAAGAAGAATCTCAAACCAGTTTATGAGCGAAAACGACCGGGTGATGTCATGAGACATTATGCTGATATCTCAAAGGCTGAAAGGCTCTTTGGTTACAAGCCAGAGATAGATATACGCGATGGAATTGGACGCTATATAGATTGGTTCACAGATCAAAATTATAATCTTTCAGAACTTATGAAACAGGATGTCGTCTTTAACTGGTAGGCATGAAGATGAAGATACCCATAACCAAGCCATATCTCGGAGAAGAGGAAAAAAGGCTCGTATCCGAGGTCATAGATACCGGATGGGTTACGCAAGGACCGAGGGTTGCTGAGTTCGAAGAGGATTTTGCCAGGTATGCAGGTGCACGATATGCAATCGCAACTACATCCTGTACAACCGCTCTTCATGCAGCACTTGCCACCTCTGGTGTTAAAGCCGGAGACGAAGTAATTGTACCATCACTCTCCTTTATAGCAACTGCCAATTCAGTAGTTCATTGTGGTGCAATACCTGTTTTTGTGGACATAAACCCGGATACATGCAATATCGATGTCAATAAGATCGAAGAAGCGATTACCAATAAGACCAAGGTCATCATGCCCGTTCATCAGATGGGGCTACCTGCGGAGATAGACGGGATTCGTGAGATCGCTGAAAGACATTCATTGAGGGTGATTGAGGATGCTGCATGTGCTATCGGCTCTGCATATAAAGGTAAAAAGATTGGCGGACATGGCAACATTGTATGCTTCAGTTTTCATCCACGCAAGGTTATTACGACAGGGGAAGGAGGAATGATAACAACTGATGATGCAGAACTTGCCGCACGACTCAGGAGGTTTCGTCATCATGGCATGTCAATATCAGATATTGAAAGGCATAAAGCTGATAAGGTTATGATAGAATCCTATCATGAGATAGGATATAATTACAGAATGACGGACATTCAGGCTGCAATAGGTATCGTCCAGCTTAAAAGACTTTTCTTTATCCTTGAAAAAAGAAGGCAGATTGCAGAATTTTATAATAAAGCTCTGTCAGAAATACAGCATATCAGGGTTCCCGAAATCCCTGATTATATATATCACAACTATCAATCTTACTGGATAGAAATCCTTGATTCGTCTCCTGTGTCAAGAGATATCCTCATGGAAAAACTCCTTGCAAAAGCAATAGCTACACGAAGAGGAATCATGGCAATCCATATGGAGCCCTGTTATAAAGGTTTCTCAAGAGTCCCGCTCCCCAATACCGAAAAAATAGCAATGAATACCCTCCTTTTACCCCTGTATCCAGCAATGAGTATCGAGGAGCAATCATTTGTCATTGACTCTATCAAGGAGATCATGGGATATGGATAAAATGGAACAATTTGTCAAGGCAGTCTTTGGGTCAAAAGAGATAAAGGAAGACCCGGTTTTTCTCTCGGAGTTCAGCCGGTATGTAACTGATACCTTTACCTATGAGGAATGCATATCTCTTTATGAAAGATTCAAAGCAGGTGAAACAAAATTTGATTTTCTCTTGAGAAAGATTATTATTAAAAGCCTGTTCAGGAGCCTTGGAACTGACGTCACCATTTCTTCACAGGTTTCATTCCTCCATCCCGAAACCATAGAGATAGGAGACGGTGTCTTCATAGGTTCTCACACGTTCATTCAGGGCAGAATAGACGGCTATTGTAAGATAGGCAATAAGGTATGGATCGGACCCTACAGTTATTTTGATGCAAGGGCACTTACTATTGAAGACTATGTTGGCTGGGGACCGGGAGCAAAGGTTCTCGGTTCAGAACACACAGGTGACCCGAGAGACCTTCCGATAATCCAGACAGACCTTGTGATTAAACCAGTAAGGATATGCAAGGGAAGCGACATAGGGACAAATGCAGTGATATTACCCGGTGTGACTGTAGGAGAAGGCTCACTTGTTGGCGCCGGCGCTGTTGTCACAAAGGATGTAGAGCCTTATTCTGTCGTAGCTGGGGTACCGGCTAAGTTATTAAAAAAGCGTTAGAAATTGTATGGCCATTATATCAGTCATAATCCCAAGCTATAATGAAGAAGAAAATATCCCTGCCCTCTATACTCGCCTCAAAGGTATTGCAGATTCATCAACCCACCATTTTGAATTTATCTTTATAGATGACGGTTCTTCAGACAATTCCTTCAATCTGTTACAGGAGCTATCAGCAAAGGATAATCGTATAAAGGCCCTGAGATTTTCAAGGAATTTCGGAAGCCATGCTGGCTGTATGGCAGGACTTATCCATTCAAAAGGTGATGCGGTCACCTTTATCTCTGCTGATCTCCAGGACCCACCCGAATTAATCTTGCAACTTATAGAACAATGGGCGAGTGGATATGATGTCGTTATCGGTGTCAGAAAATGGGAAAAACAAACAGGGAGATTTTTCCCCTCTCTCTATTATCATTTAGTAAGAAGGTTTGCCTTGAAGAATATGCCCCGGATGGGAACTGATGTCTTCTTGATAGACAGAAAGGTAGTGAATGCCATCAAAGACATGAAAGAGAAGAATACCTCAATATTCGGGCTCATCCTCTGGAGCGGATTTCATCAGACAGTGATAAGCTATGAAAAAGGCATGAGATATAAGGGACTATCAAAATGGACATTGGGTAAAAAAATCAAACTCTTTATAGATACGTTTGTCTCTTTTTCTTACTTCCCGATAAGCCTGATCTCAGTTGCAGGTATCCTCTTAGCATTTTTCGGATTCATTTACGCTATTGTCGTTATTATAAACAGGCTGTTTTTTGCTCAGGCCATAGAGGGATGGGCGTCCTTAATGGTAGTTTTACTCTTGGTTTCAGGAGTCCAGTTATTGATGCTTGGAATATTGGGTGAGTATCTCTGGAGAAACTTTGATGAGTCAAGAAAACGGCCTGTTTTTATTATTGACAAGATGGTCGGATTTACAGAAGATAAAACTTAATGAAGATTATTCATAAACTTTGATGACAAAGGAGGGAAATACCATGGGGAACAACAGAGGGGTAACACTGACTGAATTAATCATTGTGGTAGCAATTATCGGTATCCTTGCAATGATTGCAATCCCTGCGTATATCGGTCAGCAGACGAGGGCAACACGGACAGAGGCATTCAGTAATCTCGAATCGTTAAGACTCCTTGAGGAACAGTTTTTTTCGGAAAGGGGACAATATACTGCATCGTTAGGAGTATGTGCGGCTGATAACGATAATATAGCAGCAATTCAGGCTGTTCTCCCAGGTTTCAGACCTGGCACTGGATTAGCCTTCAGTTATTGCACTGAACAAGATATCAGACTCGATGGCGCTAACCAAACGCCATGTTTTCGTGCATCCGCATTTGGTAATACCGGATCAAGGGTTGCTGGAGAAATATACAGGATAGACTGTAATAACAATAAGAACTACTAATGTAGTGTAACAGAAAATGCTTTACATAGACTGTCATTAACCCGAAAATACCCCTCTTTGCTAAACCAGGGGTTAGGGGAGATTTTATGAATTATATTTGAGTGACACTACACTAATATTTACTCGGATTGTAAAAGATCATCACACCACCTATAATATATTCAAGGAGATATAATGCCGACCACTTTACAGATAGAGAAAAAGAAAACCTACACATATGAAGATTATAAAAGACTCCCTGAAGGTGCACCATATCAACTTATAAGAGGAGAACTTGTTATGACACCATCACCAATACCGTATCATCAGGATATTTTAGGAAATATATTCTTTAAACTTAAAAAATTCATTGAAGATAAAAATTTAGGGAAAATATACATTGCACCTATAGATGTTTATTTCTCCGAGACAGAAACCTATCAGCCTGACATTATATTTATCACAAATGAGAGACTTAGCATCATCAGTGAAAAAAAGATTGAAGGTCCACCTGATCTTGTAATTGAAATCCTGTCACCTGCAACCGCCTACTATGACCTTAGGATTAAAAAAGACACATATGAACAAAGTGGTGTAAAGGAATACTGGATAGTTGACCCAATACAAAAGAAGATAGAGGTGTTTGTTAATAAAGAAGGTAAATTTGAACCTGTTATTGCTGTTACGGGTGAAGGTGAAGTAAAATCAGAAACCCTCAATGGTTTCAATATAGTTTTAAAAGAGGTTTTTGTGTAAATTTCTCTGACTATTTTCCCCTCTTTCGTATTTAAATTGAAAAGTAGTTTTATAAGCATTCATTAACTCTCATTTTGACAGTTTTTATTTGTTCTGTCATTCTGGCTTGTCCAGAATCTTTCTTCAGAACATCCTGCTTAACTCCTTAATTAATGATACTTCCAGAAAGATTCCCGACAAGCGGGAATGACATATAATGACATATAAAGTGTCAAGTTTTTATAATTCTTCTTAGCGGTGTTCTCCGTGCCCTCTGTGGTTATTTTAAATTGCATTTTCAGTTAAAATATCAGGATGTCCGAAAGAAAACTGATAATCGAAGGTGCTAAACAGAATAACCTCAAAAACATTAACCTCAGCCTGCCTCATAACAAGGTCATAGCAGTAACAGGGGTATCTGGTTCGGGAAAATCCTCCTTAGCCTTTGACACAATCTTTGCTGAAGGTCAGTGGAGATTCATCGAATCTCTTTCAACATATGCAAGACTTTTTCTTGAAAAACTTGACAGGCCTGATGTTGACGCAATTCATAATATAAGGCCGGCAATAGCACTTGAACAAAAGAATCCTGTACGCGGGTCGCGTTCAACTGTTGGGACACTGACAGAGATTTATGACCTCTTCAGGCTCCTGTATTCGAAAATATCAACCCCCTACTGTCCTGCTTGTGGTAAGGAAATAATGATGTGGGATCCTTCTCAGGTGGTTTCTGAACTTATAGAAAAACATGCAGGCGAAAAGGCAATTATAGCCTTTGAGACAAAGGAGTCAATAGATGAACTAAAAAAACGAGGCTTCTACAGGGTCTGGCTTGATGGTGAGGTAGTAGACATTAACTCGAAACTCGAAACTCGAAACTCGAAACTCGACATTGTTCTCGACAGACTTGCGATAAAGGATGAATCGAGACTATCAGACTCCGTAGAGATGGCGTGGAGAGAAGGCAATGGAAAAATAAAAGTTATTATTATAAATGGTTCAAATCGTTCAACTACGCCTCACGCCTCACGCCTCACGCCTCACGTTTTTTCATCAGAAAATGCCTGCGATGAATGTAATATCGAATTACCCCGACCATATCCCCTTCTTTTCTCCTTCAATCATCCGGTTGGAGCCTGCCCTATGTGTAAGGGATTTGGCAATATGCTTAAATATGATGAAGATTTAATCATTCCTGATAAGATGCGCTCATTGTCAGAGGGAGCTGTTGAGCCATGGAATAAGCCCGCATACAGGTGGTGGAAGGGACAACTGATCAAGAATGCCCGTAAAGAAAACTTTGATATCAATAAACCATACTCTGAATTTTCCGAGAAAGAAAAAGAGGTGCTTTTCAAGGGAGGCAGCAGTTTTTACGGAATAGATGATTTCTTTGAAGATATGGAAGGCAGAAGGTACAAGCTCCATGTAAGGGTATTCCTGAGCCGATACAGGAGACCTGTTACCTGTTCGCAATGTAATGGCAAGAGGCTGAGGGAAGAAGCTCTTGCATATAAACTATCAGGATTTGATATTACAGAGCTTTGTAGAATACCGATATCAGATACCATCACGCTTTTTGAAAATCTGGATATTTCACCTTTTCAAAGGGATATGGCAAAGGAGATCCTAAGGCAGATTCGTATGAAACTCGGGTTCCTCCAGCGAGTGGGTCTTGATTATCTCAGCCTGAGCCGTGATGGAAGGACACTTTCTGGTGGTGAATACCAGAGGGTTAACCTCTCAAACCAGCTCGGGTCTTTTTTAACAGGGACATTATATGTGCTTGATGAACCTACTGTCGGGCTCCATGCAAGGGATACAGAAATTATTGCAAACATTATGTCAGAGCTTTCAAGACTTGGGAACACGATCCTTGTTGTCGAACATGACAGGCAAATTATCAAGTCTGCAGACTGGATAGTTGAATTAGGCCCGGGAGGCGGTCATCTGGGTGGAGAGGTTGTCTTTTCAGGCCCGAAAGACGAATTCCTCAAGACAGATACCCTTACATCACGTTATATACAGGGGAAAGATACAATAGAATATCCATTCAGGCACCGGAATTCATACATCAGACTTCAATCGAATAAAAAACTTATTCTCTACGGTGCCACAGGCAACAACCTGAAATCTGTTCATCTTCAGATACCGCTTGAGACCCTGACGACGGTCACAGGAGTTTCAGGTTCAGGCAAAAGCAGTCTTATTGTGGAAACACTGTACAGGACATTAGCCAGAGAATTCAAGATTGAACGCGAGCCCTCCTTGCCATATGAAAAGATTGAAGGGAAAGGGTATCTCAAGGGGGTCAAGCTCATAGACCAGTCTCCCATAGGACGAAGTCCACGTTCAAATCCTTTGACCTATTTAAAGATTTTCGACCCTATAAGAAAGCTCTTCGCCGGGCAGGCAGAGGCAAAGGCCTATGGGTATGGTCCGGGATACTTCTCCTTTAATGTATCAGGTGGCAGGTGTGAAAAATGTAAGGGGAGTGGATACGAACGGTTAGAGATGTATTTCTTTGAGGATCTTTACATAAAATGTGAAGAATGCGGTGGGAAGAGATATAAATCTGAAGCTCTGCGTATTACGTATCGAGGCAAAAATATCGTAGATGTTCTGAACATGACCGTAGATGAAGCAATGGCCCTCTTTTCTGATATACCACAGATAAAAAATAAGCTGTCACTCATGAAAGATATCGGCCTCGGTTATATCAGGCTCGGCCAGCCTGCAACAACACTTTCAGGTGGTGAGGCACAGAGATTGAAAATCTGTGCGGAACTAAAATCGTCACCCCACGATAAATCCCCCCATCCCCCCTTTGCTAAAGGGGGGCGAGGGGGGATTAGGGGCATCCTCTATATCCTCGATGAACCGACAGTTGGACTTCATTTCAGGGATGTTACTGCACTTCTCAATGTTCTTCAAAGGCTTGTTGATTCAGGGAATACCGTTCTTGTTATCGAGCATAACCTTGATGTTATTAAGGCATCAGACTGGATTGTAGATTTAGGCCCTGAAGGTGGAGAAAAAGGGGGCAGGATTATTTTTGAGGGGACCACGGAAGAGATAATCCATGTGGAAGGTTCATATACCGGCAAGTATTTAAGGGATTATTCATAAAAGTATGCTTTTCAGGCAGGACATAGGATTTTACTTCGGGGACAGTCCCGATTCTACGACTCCACTTCGTTTCGTCCGTAAATCTGGGACAGTCCCCTCATGAATATCCGAGGGGTCGCATCGACAATCCGCTCAAATACCATGCTCTGCCCGTTGTTGATCCACATATGAATAACATTTGTTAAACACACTCACTGAGTAGATCATAATCCTTAAAACTCTTTATCCTTATATTGACAACCTTTCCCATAACTTCGTTGTAGCCTGTAACATATACAATACCGTCAACCTCCGGGGCCTGTGAATACATTCTCCCTGTCCAGACACTGCCATATTCATCAACAGGAAGCTCTATCAGGCAAGGGAATATTTTGCCTGTTAATGCCTTATTTTTAGATTTTACCAACTTCTTTTGAATATCCATAAGAATCCTCCTCCTTTTTCGCTTTACAGGAGAAGAAACCCTTGGTCTCAGAGAAAAAGCATTTGTGTCCTCTTCATGGGAATACTCAAAAACACCAAGATGGTCGAACTGGATCTGCTGAACAAAGTCAACCATTTCCTGAAAATCATCTTCACTTTCTGTAGGAAACCCAACGATCAGGGATGTCCTGAGAGCAATTGAAGGGATTCTCTCTCTGAGCATTTCAATCTTCTGAATGAGAATTTCCTTTGTGTAGCTCCTGTTCATTTGTTTTAAAATGCGGTTATTCACATGCTGAATAGGTATATCCATATATTTTACGATACGAGGGTCAGATTGAATGATTTTTACAAGTTCAGGAGAGATCCTCTGTGGATAGAGATAGAGAAGTCGTATCCAGAAATCCCTTTCAAGGGATACTATGCTTTCGAGAAGAGCATCGAGAGATGGCTTCCCATATATATCAGTTCCATATACAGTTACATCCTGGGCAATAAGATTTATTTCATAAACACCTTTATCGAGGGCATCCTTTACCTGAGATACAATATCTTCAACAGGAAAACTCTTTAAGGGACCCCTTATGAGGGGTATGGTGCAGTAAGAACAGAGGTTTCTGCATCCTTCAGCAATCTTTATATAGGTATACGAAGGAGGGGTAAAGAAAATCCTTTTTTGTAAACTATTTTGAAATTCCCTCTGAGGAGGAAAACTTCTTTTTATCTCCTTTGCAAAATCTGCATAAGAAAGAATAGGCAAAAAAAGGTCTACCTCTGGTATGAGATTCTCAAGCTCTTTTCTATATCTTTGAACGAGACAGCCATATACCACAAGCCTTGCGTCTTTCGGTTTTTCTTGAAGTGTGGTGAGGATAGTGTCAATAGACTCTTTTTTTGCATCCTGGATGAAGCCGCATGTGTTGATTATGATTAGAGAGGCTTCCTCAATGTTGTCCGTGATACCATATCCATATCTTAAAAGACATTTTGTGATGTTCTCGCTATCAACAAGGTTTTTTGCACATCCAAGACTGATAAGGTAAAATTTCATCCAAATATTATTCCTTTAAATCATATAGGGTTTTATTATTTTAACCTACTATTGGAAGTAAATAGAGTTATACGCTAAAATAGTTTTCAAAGGAGGTGTTCTCTTAAAACGAATGCTCTCTTATATAGCAAAAAGACTCCTTGTAATGGTTCCACTCATCTTTGGCATTACCCTTATAACATTCGCTGTTATTCATCTTGCACCTGGAAACCCTGTTGAGGTTCAGACAGAAATGTCACTCAAGGCATCTGCCCAGGCAAGGGAGAATTTAAAAAAGCTCTACGGCCTCGATAAACCACTGCATATCCAATATATTGACTGGATTAAAAGATTTGTAAAACTTGATTTCGGTAAGTCATTTGTTGATGGCAGAAAAGTCATTGATAAGATTGTCGAGCGGATCCCCATAACCTTAACCATTAATATCCTCTCCTTAATACTTATCTTTATTCTTGCAATCCCCATCGGTGTTATTTCCGCGACAAAACAATATTCATTGTTTGACAAGCTCTCTACGATTTTTGTCTTTATTGGTTTTTCAACCCCTACCTTCTGGCTTGCGCTTCTGCTCATGATACTCTTTGGTGTAAATATGGGCATTCTGCCAATATCAGGTATTCAGAGCATAGATGTATCAGAGATGGGACATCTTGAGAGATTATGGGACTGGATAAAACACCTGATCCTTCCTGTCGGGGTTTCTGCATTCGGTGGGATTGCAGGATTAAGCCGTTACAGCCGTTCGAGCATGCTTGAGGTTATAAGACAGGACTATATCAGGACAGCAATGGCAAAGGGATTGACTGAATCTAAGGTTGTCCTCAAACACGCCCTAAGGAATGCCCTCATGCCGATTGTTACAATCCTTGGTCTTTCTGTACCGGGGCTCATAGGTGGGGGCGTCATATTCGAAACAATCTTTGCTATACCGGGTATGGGACAGCTTTTTTATTCTTCAACTATGTCACGAGATTACCCAACAATAATGGGGATTCTTGTAATAGGTGCGGTTCTTACACTGTTTGGGAATCTCGTTGCAGATATATCATATGCACTGGTAGATCCGAGGGTAAGGGTGAAAAAGTAAATTAAAAATGCAAAATGCAAAATTAAAAATTGACATTTAAATCGAAAGAATATGTCATTGACCCGAAAATAGAGTCTGTCATTCCGTGCTTGACACGGAATCCAGATATGAAAAGAGACTGGATACCTGCTTCCGCAGGTATGACATTTTTATGTTTCTTTGTGAGCCAAAGGCTCATGTCGATTCCTGCGAAAGCAGGAATCCAGAGGAAAAGGAAATGGATTACTGTGTGCACAGAGATTCCGCATCAAGTGCGGAATGACAAACTTGATACCTCACAACTTTGATATGGGGGAATTCATTTAGGCAAAATAGGTTGATCTATATATGAGACTTTTTAGGGTTATAGGAAAGAGATTCACAAGAAACAGACTTTCTGTGATAGGTGCATTTACAGTACTTTCACTAATAACTATCTCCCTGCTCGCACCCTTTATAGCACCACAAGACCCTACAGCAATAGATGTCCACAATGTACTTTCTCCCCCTGGCAAGACACATCCTCTCGGGACTGATGAACTCGGAAGGGATCTTCTTTCAAGGATAATATGGGGAAGCAGGGTCTCATTAAAGGTTGGTTTTGTTGCAGTAGGTATCGCAATCCTCATCGGGATTTTTATCGGTTCAATCGCAGGCTTTTATGGAGGGAAAGTGGATGCAATACTGATGAGATTCGTGGACATCATGCTTGCATTCCCGACCTTTTTCCTTATCCTTGCTGTCATTGCAATCCTCGAACCGAACATATTTACGATAATGGTCGTAATAGGCATTACAGGCTGGATGGATGTTGCAAGGCTTGTAAGGGCAGAATTCCTGACATTAAAGGAAAGGGATTTTGTCGGTGCTGCCAGAGCCCTTGGTGCGAGTGATACGAAGCTTATTTTCAGACACATCCTTCCAAATGCACTTTCTCCTGTGTTTGTTGCTGCAACATTTGGTGTAGCAGGTGCGATACTGATTGAATCAGGACTCTCATTTCTTGGACTCGGTGTGCAGCCACCAGAGCCAAGCTGGGGGAACATTTTAACATCAGGGAAGGATAATATAGAGGTTGCCTGGTGGCTCTCCCTCTATCCAGGACTTGCAATATTGATAACTGTTCTAAGCTACAACCTCGTTGGCGAAGGGTTAAGAGATGCCCTTGATCCGCGGTTGTGGGAGGCCGAGAGGCATTAACCGAAATTAATTTTGTTTAGGCAGGACATGGCATTTGAGAGTGAGCGAAAATGCTATGTCCTGCCTGCTCTATAAAGCTCCATCACATCGTCTCTTGTGATAATTGAGTCGAGTTTATAACCTAAGGCTTCGATAGCTTCCCGACCGCCTTCCTGCCTGTCTATGAGGGCAATGACCTTGATGATATCGAGTCCTTCCTCTTTTGCCATGTTGATCGCCTCTATAGTTGACTTCCCGGTTGTGATAACATCATCGACAATTACTACCCTATCACCTTTTTTAACATTTCCTTCAATCCACTGCATTGTGCCATGTGATTTTGCTGTTTTGCGGACGACAAATGCCTCGATAGGTTTCCCTTTCAGATAGGAGGTATATGCTACTGCATATGCGATAGGATCAGCACCGAGGGTAAGGCCGCCGATACCCCTTACGTCAAGGTCTTTTATGAAATCAAATATTATATTTCCAATAAGATACATGCCTTCAGGATAAAGTGTCACAGCCTTGCAGTTGAAATAGTAGTTGCTCATCCTGCCTGATACGAGCCTGAAAACAGGCTCCTCACTGTATTTAAATGCCTTTTCAAGAATAAGTTCTATCAATCGTTTTTTCATATTGGTTAGAAAATACAACAAGTACAGGAGTAAGTCAACAGCATGCATAAGTTATGCATATGTTACACCCCCTTTGCAATTATTCCTTTTATAGAACAGGGTTTTATATGTATTCCTTAAATTTTTTCCGATTCTTTCGTAAAAAAGTTGAAAAGCATTCTAATAACCACAGAGACACAGAGGCACGGAGATTGACATATAAAAAAAGAAGCCATAAAAAAGAAAAAATATTAATATATTCAAGCTTTTTTTTGTTTGTAATAAATAAAAGAGATATTTGTTCTTATTCTCAGTGTCTCTGTGCCTCAGTGGTTAAAGTTCTCTTTCAATATAAATACGAAAGAGGGTTTTTTCCTTAAAAGACCAACGAGCGACGAATGGATCAGTTCATATCAGAAGTAGATCATCCTCAAATTTTATTATCAATGCCATTAAGATAATATCTGCCCTCAAATACCTTAAGAAGTTCATCCATCATTAACCGTATGGTTGATGTGTCAATACTTCTGACAGAAAGCATTGAATCTATGGCCTTTAATATTTTATGAATATTTTTCTCGATGTCCTGATCATTAACTATAACCCTTTTTTGAATATTCTTAAGATACCTGATAGCCTTGTTGATTCTTGACTTATCCTTACCAGTTACTGGAAGCGCTTTTAACGTATTAATAATATCACCAGTAGCTATTGCAGCATCTTTATCAACGACAATGTCTGTGCTCAGATTCTTGGAGATATTATAAGTACCATTATCAAAATAACCAGCTTCTGTCTGTAGTGTATAAAATTATATTTTGCTTTGGAAATCAACAAACGGGAAAGGGCTTTCCGGGCAGTTATTTACAAACCCTCATATAATAGCTACCATATGTGTAATACTGTAAAAGCAGAAGGAGAAACTGTGAAAACAAAAATAAGCATCTTTTTAGTAATTACTTTTTTTGTACTTTATTCTGCATCTATTGTACATGCTGTCGATAAAACTCCAGAACAGGTTGTACAAGAAGCAAAAGCTGCAATAAATGAGGTGTCTATTGATGAAGTTAAAAAAATGATTGATAACAGGGAAGAAATAATATTACTTGATGTGAGAGATAGAGAAGAATACGAAACAGGGCATATTCCAGGGGCAATCAATATATCTCGTGGAAGTTTGGATTTTAAAGTTCATTTAATTGTACCTGATAAAAACAAGAAGATTATCGTCTATTGTGGTCTTGACCTGAGAAGCCCGTTGGCAACTAAATCATTGAATGACCTCGGGTATAAAAAAGCGATAAATATGATTGGTGGTCTGAAGGCGTGGAAAGAAGCTGGTTACCCAATAGTTAAATAACATATACGCTTACACTATATACCTTCCTGAAAGTATGATTTTCAAAGCTCACCTCTCAATGCAATCTTACGACTGCAAATCAATAATCCGTTAATCACAGGACTTTATTAACGTGCGCTATTATGACAATCATATAAAGTTAGGGATAAAATGCTATAGTTAAGCCGATAGGGTTACGAAAAAAATATAAAGAGAAAGGAGGGATAAAATGGACTTGTATAACGAGATATCAAAAGTGGCATATGAACTTTATGATAAAAGTGGGAAAGCGGAAGGTCGTGACGTCGACAACTGGTTTGAAGCAGAGAGGATTGTCATAGCACGATATGGAAAACAAGAAAAACTCGAAGCAGAATCATCTTCTTCATTAAAAAAGAAAAAGGCATCTAAAAGAAGCATTAAAAAACTTAAACAAAAGCAAGACCACGAATAATTACTAAAAATAGATATTAAGAAATATCCTCTACCAAGGGGGTCAACACTAAAAAGATAGGAGATGTTTTATGGCAAAGAAAGAGAAAAAAGAATTGTTAAAAGTTGAACCAACAAAAGCTCTATCACCCTTTCAAGAGATGGAAAAACGGTTTCAAGAGATGGAAAAACGGTTTGAAGATATTTTCAGGAGACCCTTTTCATTGCTACCATCTTGGATGCCAAGGTTGAGGATGCCTGAAATAGAAGAAGTCTCTCCATCCATGGATATCTTTACAGAAGGCGATGATGTAGTGGTTAAGACAGAATTGCCCGGGATGAAAAAAGAAGATATTGATGTAAGTCTGACTAAAGATACCATAACCATTTCTGGAGAGAAGAAGAAAGAGGAAAAGGTTGAGAAAAAGGATTATTACAGTCTTGAACGTTCCTATGGTTCTTTCAAACGTTCATTCAGTCTCCCTGCAGAGATCCAGACGGAAAAGGCATCTGCAAAATTCAAAGATGGGGTACTGGAGATAAGAATACCAAAAACTGAAGAAGCTAAGAAAAAAGAGAAAAAAGTAATGATTGAATAATAGTTTTAAAGAAAGGAAGGTTAGGCAAATGGCATATTATGTAATTCTCAGCAAGTTAACCGATGAAGGGAGGAAGACCCTCAAACAGAAACCTTCAAGAATCTTTGAAGTCGACAAGGAATTGAAGGCTATGGGGGTAAAGGTCAAAGAGCAGTTTGCTGTGTTAGGTCCTTATGATTTTGTGAATATCGTTGAGGCGCCAGATAATCTGACTATTATGAAGGCATCCACGGAGATCGGATCGAGAGGTTCTGTACGGATCCTTACATTACCTGCAATTCCAATAGAGGAACTTGTGAAGAAATTGAAATAAAATTATCTCGCAAATCTGTATAGGGCGAGTTAAAACATCTCGCCCTTTTATTGCATATTTCAATCGTTAATTCTCACATATTTCAAGATATCGGCACACTCTCTTTGTAGGAGGTGAAGTTAACAGCATGACCTTTAAATTTATAGATGAGAAATAACATAATGGGAATCTTGTAGAAAAATTTTTTCGTGATGTTAAAAATAATGCTTATTTCCGCTCTTAAAAACAGAGAGACAAATAGATTGACTGTCTGTCTGGAGACATTTATAATGATTTCAAATAAAATTTATGGAACTAAATATGAGACAAATAAAAAAACTATTTTTAGAAAGGGGGTATCCCGATGAAGAAATTTATTTTTATAGCTGCTCTATTTATCTGTATTGGTTGTATGCCGACATATCAAGTTGTCAGACATAATATGCCAAAGTTCGAAATAATTGATTTGGCGACCTATGATATCGGCCAAATTCAGGGGAAAAATGTCGGGGAAGCCATGCTAATAATAGTCGATGCAACAGCCATAATTTATGATGGCTACAAGGCTGTTAAGTCATATCAGCCGCCGGATTATGTGGGTATCACGGGTATGGTTACAAAATTTCCACCAATAAACGAGGGCAGCGACTGGACGCTGTACGGTACAATAGATAGCGGAGATTTAATTTATGCGTCAGATACTTTTCCTGAGCAAAATTGCATAGTGAGCAATGCCACGAATGATTTTTATGGCATTACAGGTTGCAATTATTTCTACGTTCTTGCTTGGCCTAAGAAGATATCAGGTCTCCTAAAACCATCAGGGAAAATAACTAAATACAAAGAAGGTTCTTTTAAGCAGGAACTCGTTTATAATGGCAAATCAAAAGATACAATCAAGGTTCAATACCGGGAATATAAAGACAATTTTGCACGTCCGGCTTTCTTCCATGAATTAACGTATGATTTGACTGAGTCAAAAGAAATCGGTTTTAGAGGAATGATAATCGAAGTCCTTGAGGCAACTAATTCGAAAATAAAATTCATCGTCAAATCCAAGATGAATTAGAAAGACTTCTCATAACTTCAATCAACCCGACGCAGAATAGCCTTTGTCGGGTTTGCGAAGGTGGTTACCTGCGTGGGTTATTTAGGCCGTTAGCAATAAGAGAAACACCTCAAATAGGAAGAACAATGGCATCCATCAAAGATAAAGACCAAAAGATCCTGTGGGGACGTTCAGCCGGCATGTGCGGGATTTGTCGGGTAAAATTAACACTCGACGACGGTGGTGGCGATCCCACAACAGTTGGCGCCATGTGT
>Ga0194113_10002590_pt1 | contig 24614 bp, 16 predicted proteins | sample TA2MahC200mmetaG_FD_146193 | JGI IMG/M metagenome (GOLD analysis project Ga0194113, IMG submission 146193) | Freshwater microbial communities from Lake Tanganyika, Tanzania - TA2015017 Mahale Deep Cast 200m | ecosystem: Environmental > Aquatic > Freshwater > Lake | place: Tanzania: Lake... | reverse complement strand
CCCACCCCAACCCTCCCCCATCGAGGGGGAGGGAATTTTGGATCCCCCAGTATCTCCCCTCCCCTGGCGGGAGGGGGTTGGGGGGAGGGGGATAGAAAAGGAAATTCCTATACAATCAAGTTATTTAATGCGTCCGTATTAGTTTGGGGCTAAGCGCCTAAACGCACACCGGGTTTCAACGGATGGCCCCGCAGGAATTCAGAGATGCTCATCCGCCGGCGGTTCTCCATCTGCAGCTCGCGGACCCGCAGGATTCCTTTTGAAGTGGCAATGCAGAGTTCATCAGTATCAGCCCTAACTATGGTCCCGGGAGCTTCCAGGGAGTTTTCCTCCGGCTCTTCAACATAACGCGGGCGGAAGAGCTTTATAAGATGCCCGTCCCAGTAGGTGAAAGCTCCTGGCCAGGGGTCGAATGCTCTAAGAAAGTTGGCAAGCTGGCGGGCCGGGGTATTCCAGTTGATCTGTGCTGCGTCTTTATTAATTTTGGAAGAATAGGTGGCTAAAGAATGGTCCTGCGGGCGAGGTATGATCAAATCCTTTTCCAGGCCGTCGAGGGTTTCCAGAAGCAGTTGAGCGCCCATCCGGGAAAGCCGGTCGTGCAGCGTTCCTGCAGCATCCTCCATTTCAATTAAGGTTTCTGCGGATAGCAGGATCGGGCCCGTATCCATTCCGGCATCCATGTACATCGTGGTTACTCCTGTGCGGGTTTCCCCATTGAGGATAGCCCAGTTAATGGGCGCCGCTCCCCGGTATTTAGGGAGGAGGGAGGCGTGGACGTTCACGCACCCCCGGGGAGGGATGGAGAGGACTGTGGGGGGAAGAATCTGGCCATAAGCCACAACCACGATAATCTCAGGCTGGAAGGATCTCAAAACCTCAAGAGAAGAAGGATCGCGGATTTTTTCCGGTTGAAAGAGGGGGATATTTTTGTCGAAGATTAAGGATTTAATGGCGGAAGGCACAAGTTTCTGCCCGCGGCCTTTGGGCCGGTCGGGCTGGGTGATCACCGCTAAAATTTCATGGGGAGATCCTATCAGACTTTTAAGCGAAGGAACGGCGAATTCAGAAGCGCCGAGGAAGAGAAGTTTCAAAGATCTTTTCCTTCTTTACTCTCCTTTAACAATTTCCGCCTGTATAATTCTCTCTTGAGCTGGCTTACGTGATCGATGAGGAGAATCCCGTCAAGATGGTCGATCTCATGCTGCAAGACGATGGAGAGCAGGTCATTTCCGACAATTTCCACAGTTTCCCCATCAAGATTCTGACCGCGAACCACAACATTCTTTTTCCGCTTAACCTCTTCCGTGAATTCCGGAATGCTCAAACACCCTTCCTCCCAGGTGCATTCACCCTCGGAGGCCACAATCTCAGGATTGATGAGCGCGATCAGATTTTTGGGCTGGTTCGCCGGGGTTACGTCAAGCACAATCAGCCGGAACGGATGGCCCACCTGGGGAGCAGCCAATCCAACTCCGGGGGTAGCATACATGGTTTCGGCCATATCCTGGACCAGCTGGCGGATTTTCTGGTCAATTTTATCTACAGGCTGAGATTTTTTTTTCAGATTCCGGTCTGGGTATTTAAGAATTTCGAGAACAGGCATATTTATTTTATAGCATATTGACGGGATCCACATCAACAATCAATTTGACTCCCGGTTGGGCTATTTCTTGATCAGCCTTTTCCAATATCTTCTCCGTGAAGGCATGGAGGGTGGACCACTTTTCCCCTTTGAGGAGTATCTGGTAACGATATTTCCCTTTGAGCCGGGCTAAAGGATTCATGGTCGGCCCGAGCATTTCAAATTGCCCCTGAAATTTCTTTTCTTTTTGCAGCAGGTTTAGAAACGATTGGGCCAGGGCCTTAGCGAAGTGCAGAACCCGGGCCTGGGAGTTTCCTTCCAGGCGAAGGTTGATTAACCTTGTGAAGGGAGGATAACCCATTTCTTTACGGAACTTGGCTTCCTCTTTGTAGAAGGCCGGAAAGTCCTGGCTTTTAGCCATCTGGATGCTGTATTGATGAGGGTTATAAGTCTGGACGATAACTCTTCCGGGCGATGATCTTCTGCCGGCCCTGCCAGCGACCTGGGTGAGGAGCTGGAAGGTGCGTTCACTGGCTCTAAAATCAGGGACGTTAAGGGATAAATCGGCAGCCAATACACCCACGAGGGTCACCCGGGGAAGGTCGTGTCCTTTGGTGATCATCTGGGTTCCCACCAGGAGGTTCACTTCTCCGCGGCGCACCTGATTCAGGATCTTTTGATGTGATTTTTTGCGGGCTGTCGTGTCCCGGTCCATGCGGGCGACTTGAACCTGGGGCAGTTTTTTTTTGATTTCCTCCTCAAGGCGCTGCGTGCCCAGCCCGAAAAGCATGAGATTAATGGAAGCGCACTCCGGACAATGCGAAAGAGCCGGAAGGGAAAAGCTGCAATAATGGCACTGGAATGATTTGTGGGGAAGGTGGTAGATCAGGGAGACGCTGCAGTTGGGGCATTTATAAACGAATCCGCAATCGCGGCATAGGGTAAAGGTGGAAAAACCGCGCCGGTTCAAAAATAGCAGAGCCTGTTCCCCCCGTTCGGCATTCTGCTTGAGGGCTTCTTCCAGAGCCCGGGAAAAAATAGTCCGCTCTCTTCCCTCCGCCTTTTCCATGCGCATGTCCACCACCTGAATTTCTGGAAGGGGCCGGTGATCAATACGGTGGGGAAGGGTCAGGCAGCGGAATTTATTTTCCAGGGCATTATGATACGATTCCATGGAGGGGGTGGCTGAACCGAGCACCACAACGGCATTTTCCATCTTTCCCCGAACCAAGGCCAAATCACGGGCATTGTAACGAACTTTGTCTTCCTGCTTGTAGGAAGGGTCATGCTCTTCATCCACGATGATAATGCCCAATCTCTCCAATGGGGCAAATATCGCCGAGCGGGCGCCAATGACCAATTTCACCAATCCTCTTTTAATTTTACGCCATTCGTCATAACGCTCACCTGAGGAGAGTCCGCTGTGCAAAACGGCCATGGGGTAATCAATGCGGGAGCGGAAGTAGGCTACCAGCTGGGCGGTCAGGACGATCTCCGGGACCAGGAGCAGAGCCTGCCGCTCCTGAGCTACGGCCTCGGCGATAGCCCGTAAATAAACCTCTGTCTTGCCGCTGCCGGTAACCCCGTGCAGGAGAAATGGATAAAATTTTTTTGAGTGTAAGGCCTGGCCAATTTCAGCCACTGACTCCTTTTGGCCTTCGGTCAATAAGGAAGGGGGGCCATCCACCCAATCCTCAATTTCATCCCAGGAGAGCTTACGGAATTCTTCTTTGTCGATGATTTCTATGAATTGCTTTTCTTTAAAGACCGCTAAAAATGCGGATGAGTTTTTATATATTTTTTTAAAATCCCCAAGCGGTAATTCTCCGGCTTTCTGGATAAAATCCAGGGCTTCTTTTTCCCGGGAAGAAAGCGGTAAATCTTCCGCCTGGTTTAGAAACCGGATAAAACTTTTCTTCTTTTCTTTGGTATGCTGTTCGAATGAATCTTCGTTTTTCTTGATCAGCCCGTCAGCGATCATCTGGCCAATAAATTCCCGCCCGGGGCCCGCTAATTTCTCCAGCAGGGATGATGAAAGAACTTTTTCCCGGCGGCCTTTCAGGGCAAGCAGTATTTTGCTTTCGGGAGAAGCAGGGGAAAAAGACGCTAAAAGCTTAAGGCCTTTGTCAGTAATGGCCAGAGTTTCCCGCTGACGAAGGCGCAGACCGGCTGGCAGGGCAGTTTTAATAACCTCCCCCACTGGCTGAAAGTAATAGCGGGAGGCCCATATAAAAAAAGTCAATAATTTTTCCGGGAGCGCAGAATCGTCGTCCAGAACCTTACGGATGGCCATAATGGTTTTCCGGGGAGGAAGCATTTGAGCGGGGCCGAGGATAAAGCCGGCAAGAAATCGCCGCCCGAAGGGAACCCAAACCCTCTTGCCCGGCAGCGCTGCCGGCCTCATCTCTTCCGGGACTTCATAGACGAAGGTCTTGCGAATGGGCAGCAGCACGGCAACTTCCACGAATTGCTTTGTCTGGGTCATATTCTCTGTAATACTGACGTGCAAACTTTTTAAATTTTGTTAAGCAAATAAACCTTCCCCCCCCACCCTGGCCCTCCCCCTCGAGGGGGGAGGGTAGGGAGGGGGTGAGTTTGGTTGCGGCTTTGCCGCGCTGTACTACTAAGGTTAATGAACTCGTAAAAAGTCTGAAGTCCCTTTCCTCGCCATTCCGGCCCCGTATCAAGTACGGGGTAAACTCCAGCCGGAATCCAGTTATTTCAAGGAGTTATCAAATATTTGGACTCCGGTTTTCACCTGTCTGCCCGGCACAGGCAGGCCGGAGTGACGACTTTTTACGAGGCCATCAAAGGTTCAATTTCTGAAAATTCTATTAAGATTTTTTTCTGGATTTATTTTCGTTCATCCGTGTTCTAAGTTGTTTTTTGTTCTTAAATTTGGTTATAGCTCTGTGATCTCTGTGCCCTCTGTGGCTAATTTAAAAATATTTTACCGCAGAGAGCGCAGAGAAAAATATATTATGAAAGAAAACAAAATCGCTATTGTAAGCGAAAAAGACCAAAACATTATGAATTATCTCTGCGTTCTCAGTGCTCTCTGCGGTGAATAAATAATTTCAATTTCAATCAGTCAGAGGAAAGCGGATCAGGAAAGTGGCTCCGACTCCGGGTTGGTTGACTACCTCGATTTCTCCCCGGTGCAGGGTGATGATCTTATGGGCAATGGCCAGGCCTAAACCCGTACCATCCTGTTTGGTGGTGAAAAAAGGGTTGAAAATGTTATCCAGAACTTCCAGCGGAATCCCGCCGCCTGAGTCCTTTACTTCGATCTGAATCGCCTTGCGCTCATCCTGTTCCTGGAAAGAAGTTTTCACCATCAGGCTGCCATCCTGGCCGATGGCTTGCATGGCATTCATCAGCAGGTTGAGCAAAACCTGCTTGAGCTGCTGCGGGTCGCAAAAAAAGGGGGGCAGGTTGGGAGCCAAATCCTTGTTGACCCGAATGTTCCGGTCATTAAATTCGCCATTCAGGATGGAAAATGTATCTTCAAGGATGCGGTTGAGTTGATATTGGCCGGTGAAAATGGAAGGTTCCTTGGAGTAGGCCAGGGTCTCGTTGAGGATGTTTTCCAGCCGCTTTACTTCCTTGAGAATGATGCGGATATATTTTTTTTCCGGGGAATTTTCCTGAAAATTCCGTTCGAGCCTGCGGGCGAACCCTCCGATGGAAACCAGGGGATTTTTGATTTCATGGGTAATGGAAGCAACCACTTCTCCCAGGGCAGCCAGCTTTTCCGACTGAATAAGCCGGTTTTGAGTCTGGAGGAGCTGAGTGTTCAGCTCCTGCAGGTTGCCGTAAAGGCGAGAGTTTTCAATGGCCATGGCCGCCTGGTTGGCCAGCAAGGTGAGCAGTCCGATATCCGCGGAGGTGATGGGGCGATCGGTGAATAGGTTATCTACGGAGATGACCCCGATGGATTTGTCCTTGGCGATCAAAGGGACGGAGGCAAAGGCCCGGCTGCCAAACCAGCGGAGGATATCGGGGTTGACCTCCGGGTCGGAAGCGGCATCTTCGATGTTAAAAGAGCGTTTCTCCTGCAATGTCTTGATCAGTATTGAGCGATTTTCGTCCAGGGGGATTCGCGCCTGGCGCACCTGCATTTCAAAAGGGGCAATTCCGATTCCCTCCTCAGAGATCACCCAGTCTTTGGAAAAGGGGGAATGCTCATCCATCTTTTTCCGCCACTGATCGGCTTCTTCCCGGCTTCTGGCCCCCACGCCCACCATTCCTTTGAGGACATTTTCTTTTTCATCGACCAGGAAAAGGGCTGCCCGGTCGAATCCTGGGCGATACCCCAGGGTAATAGAAAACAGGATGATGCGCAAAAGCTGGTCGAGGTTGATGGTGGAATGCATGGACCGGGAAACTTCATAAAGCAGGGAGAGTTCCCGGACGCTGCGCTCCTTATCCCTGGCCAGGAGTTCGGCGCGCTGCAGGATGATGGCGTTTTCAATGGCCACGGCTATCTGAGAAGCCATGGTGGAAAGAAGATTCTTATCCTCTTCATCGAAGATTTTTTCCTGATACCCTTCCCGGTATAGGCTATACAGACCCAGGGTGCCGATGGTCTTGGACCTGAAGATCAAAGGTACGCAGATGACCGAAGAAATATTCCCGGAAAACTCTTTTAAAGAAAACGGGGATGCCTGGGTATTGGGGATCAGAATGGGTTCCCGGGTCAGGGCTGCGACGCCAGCCACCTCTTCCCCCAGAGGCACCGGTTTGAGCGGGCCGGTTCCTTTCTTTTCATCCTCCAACCCGAAGGAAGAGACAGCTTTCAGCACGCCCCGCTCTTCATCGAGAAGGCGCAGGATGGCCCCATCGGCCTGGAGAATCTTCGCGCTGCTCATGGTAATTCGGTTCAGCAATTCTCCCAGCTCGAAGGTAGAGCTGATGGCCTGCCCGATGGTCTGAAGGGTGATTAACTCGGCGTTAAGCTTTTTAACCTGCAGGGTTGCCTGAGCGTTGCACAAGGTGCCGGCAAGCTGACGGCAAATTATCGGTAAAAGGGAAACTTCTTCGCCAGAGAGCTGCCGGGGCTGCTCTCCTAAGAGGGCCAAAGCGCCGTAAAGCAAAATATCGTCGGCAATGGGGAAAAAAGAGAGAAAGTTGAAAGAAGTCAGGTTCTGGGGGATATGGGGGTCCCACAGAGAAAGCTGGGAAGCGTCTCCGATGATCAGCGGGGTTTTTTGCAGAACGCAGGCCCCCAGTGGTCCTTCATCCAAAGCAAAAACCAGCCCCGGGGAAAAAGCCGGGTGTTTTTCATTGCAGCATTTAAAGGTCAGACGGGGCTGTTTCGGGTCCCAGAGAAAAATGGCGCAAATGGGAACGTCAAAGGCTTTGGCCAGGACTTTGGTCAGGTGCATCAGCCGCTGATCAATGTCCACGGAAGCATTCGAGAGATCGATGATCCTGGATAAAACTTCAGAGGAATTCATTCCGCAGCGGCCCGCCTTTTTTTCTTATCAATGGTTTCTTGATAAACTTGCAGGTAATCTCTGGCCGATCGTTCCCAGGAAAAATCCACAGACATCCCCTGAATCATCAGTTTTTTCCAGGCGGCCTGGTTGCGATAAACCAGCAAAGCCCTTTTGATGGTTTCCAGGAGGCAGGCGGCGGAATAATCCACAAATTTGAACCCGTTTCCTTCCCCGGTTATAGGATTGAAATCGTGAATGGTGTCATCCAGCCCGCCGGTTGCCCGGACGATGGGCACCGTGCCGTATTTCAAACTGTAAATCTGGTTCAAGCCGCACGGTTCATAGCGGGAGGGCATGAGAAACATGTCCGCTCCAGCCTCAATCTTGTGGGCCAGTCCATTGTCAAAAGCGATTTTAAGGCCGACCTGCCGAGGAAATTCTTCTTTAAGTTTCCTAAAGAGCAGGTGGTATTTCTCTTCTCCCGTTCCCAGGACTACAATTTGTATGCCGAGTTTCATTAGCTCTTCCGCGATAGCGGCAATCAGATCAAAGCCTTTCTGCTCGGCCAGGCGGGAAATGATTCCGATCAAGGGAATCTCTTCATTTCCGGCCAGCCCGAATTCTCGCTGCAAGTCAGCCTTGCATTCCTTCTTTCCCGGCAAATCGGCTGGACCATACTTTTGTTTGATAAAAAGGTCTATTTCCGGAGACCATTCGGCATAGTCCACCCCGTTCAGTATCCCATAAAGGTCTTGGCGGCGATCCCGCAAAACGCCTTCTAACCCGCCGCCGAATTCCGGCGTCTGGATTTCTTCCATGTATTTCCGGCTGACTGTGGTCACGGCGTCGGAAAAAACAATCCCCCCTTTGAGAAAATTGATTTTCCCGTAGAATTCCAGGGCCTGGGGAGAGAAAAGTTCCCAGCCCAGATTGGTCATGGGCATATCATAATGCCAGAAAAGGCCCTGATAGCCAAGGTTGTGGATGGTAAAAACGGAAACAGTTTTTTTAAGCGTAGAAACGTTGCGGTATGAGTTCTTAAGGTAAACGGGAGTAAGACCGGTCTGCCAGTCGTTGCACTGGATAACGTCAGGCTGTAAATTTAGGGCGGAAGCGGCCTCCAGGATGGAGCGGGAAAAGAAAATAAAGCGCTCGGCATTATCCTCAAAGTCGCCGTTCAATGTCCCGTAGAGTTGCTCGCGATTGTAATAAGCGTCATGGCGGATGAGCAGGGCCTGAAAGTTAGGGGCCAATTTGACCGAATAAACTTCGGCCGTCTCCGTCCTCTGGGCAATGGGAACTTTCAGCAAGACTTCCTCCCTGGCTAGAGAAAATCGTTTTTCATTGATCTGATGGTATTTGGGGAGGATAAGCGTAACTTCGTGGCCCATCCTGGCCAGGGCCCGGGGCAGGGCGCCGGAAACATCCGCCAGCCCGCCGGTCTTGGCGAAAGGAACGGCCTCTGAAGATGCAAACAAAATTTTCATCGAAGTCCTCCTCAGGGCACCAGCTCCCGCAAGAATTTCGCGGCTTCCTCAGGGGGGGTGGGGTTGATGAAGAAACCTGAACCCCATTCGAATCCGGCGAACTTGGTGAGCTTGGGGATGATTTCGAAGTGCCAGTGATAATATTCAAGATTTCTTTCTTTAAAAGGAGTGGTATGCAGGGTAAAATTGTACGGAGGAAAGCTCAGGGCTTTTTCCAGGCGCTTTAAAGTTTCCTGGAATATTAACCCCAGAGATTGGATTTCATGAATCTGGCTTTCTTCGAAAAAGGAGTTGTGCCGTTTGGGGAGAATCCAGGCCTCAAAAGGAGAGAAGGAGGCGAAGGGGGTGATGACGATAAATTCCGCATTTTCCAGAATCACCCGTTCCCCCTGCTGGATCTCTTGCCGAACGATGTCGCAGAAGATGCACCTTTCTTTGTAGGTGTAATAATCTTTTGCCCCGGCCATCTCTTCCATGACCAGGTGGGGGACGATGGGCAGAGCGATCAGCTGCGAATGAGTATGCTCAAGGGTGGCTCCGGCTGCCTCACCGTGATTCTTGAATAGCATGGCATAGCGCAGGCGGGTGTCCCGCCGTAAGTCGAGCATGCGCTCACGGAAGGCCCAGAGAACATCCTCAAAGTGTTTCGGAGAAAGGCTGGCCAGAGTTTCCTCGTGGTTGGGGGTTTCGATGATCACTTCGTGGGCTCCGATCCCGCTCATTTTATCGTAGAGTCCCACCCCCTCTCTGTTGATTTCTCCTTCCACGCGCAGCGCCGGAAATTTATTGGGGACTACGCGCAAACGCCACCCTGGCCCATTTCTCTTGCAACCTTCCGGCCGGAAAGCTAAAATTTCCGGGGGAGTTTTATCCTCGTTTCCCGGGCAAAAAGGGCAAAAGCCACCTTTGAATTTATTCCCCTGAACCGCGAAATCAGAGGGCCTTCTCCCCCTCTCTGTTGATATGATCACCCAGCGTCCAGTAACCGGGTCTTTGCGTAATTCGGACATTCATTCCTCCTTAAAAACTAATCCGGCCCAGCCGGAACTGACCTCTCTTCTCCATCTCATATTTCTGCGCAAGCAATGGTAAAATGCAAATCTTTTTTCTCTTGGGGCTTCAGGGAAAAGCGCCAGTGGAAAAGAAGAACCGCACCCTGGTAAGTCTTCTCCAGGCCCTTCTCTGATTGCGAGATTGTGCCAATCGGAAAGCGCCAGAGTTGAGCGGCTGGCGAGACCTCCAGAGAAACTTCCAGCCCGAGGAATTCATCGCAAAGGCCCACCTTGGCCGCTTCGGGAAGTGATCCGCTGCTGTTCAAGCGCCGGTCTTCGACCTTGAGTCCAGGAAACAAAAAATAGCGTCTCGGGTCATTGGCCGCAAGCAGAGTCAGGTTCATTTCCACTCCAAACCAAAAACCGACTTCGCTGGAACTCCGGTTGACGATTTCATACTCAACTTCCATTGTAGCCGCCCTTTTGCAAAAAAGGAAGCGTTTACCGATGTCCACCGGAATTTTTCCTTCACGTTTAAAAAGGCCGCCTTTCCGCTTCAGGTGGATGGACAACTTCCCGGAATTATCCAGGTCTTTAACATCAAGCAGTTCATAGGGTTGATTGACAAAATCGCCCAATTCCGGGTACTGGCAGCGATAGAACTGGTCGAAGGTGGCGTCCTGGTCGAAAAAATGATCCAGGAATGAATAGCGGTTATACCAGTCGTACATCAGGGCTTCTCCCAGCCCCTCATCTTTAGCTAATGGATTATCAGGATGGGATTGGGGATGTTCACCCGCGGGGAATCGGTTTGTTGAATTTTTTTTCAGCTGGCGATGGTAGGCTTCGGGCCGGCGGGTCAGCACATTGGTAACGTTGAATGTTTTCGGCCGGTAGTCCAATTCGATCAGGGATCCCCCATAATTGGGCTTCAGAATGGCCCCCAGGTTAGCGCTGCTGATCACGACTTCTTTTTGCAGGTCTTTATCCAGGTCGACTATTTCATGGTACAGGTATAGTTCTTCACTATGCTCCGAGGCGTCGGCCATGGCTTCAGCGGCAATGAGATTTTGATATACGCCGTGGCGCAGATAGGCAAGATACAGGCCTCCGAAAAGGCCGTGCCAATAAGCGCAATGGACCTGGCCCTTCCATAGGGCTTTCAGGGCCTCGGGAAGTGGTTGGGTCTTTTCCCATCTTTCACGAGAACTTTTGCTCAAGGCCCTATGAACCTTCTCACTGACGTAAAGCATTTTTTTATGCATATGGTTCGATTCGCCGTATTTTACCAGAAAATTTTCCCAGGATCCTCCGCGCAAGTAGGGCCTGTACTTTTCTAAACGTCCTGCCTGTTTCAGTTCTTCTAGCAGGCACTGGAAGTGGATGGCCGAAAGAGCAGGAAGAGCCCATTCCATCATCTCGTCGTAAGAGGCCGATGGAAGGTAAGCTCTGCCCTGAGGAGGAAACTTTTTCATGTATTCGCTGAAGGTGAGCAGATTAACCCACTCCCGGTTTTCTTCAAGCAGCGTAATGAATTTTTCCAGCCACCCTTGTTCGAAGACCCAGCGGTAGGTGCCGGGCCAGAGGCCGAACTTTTCTCCGTCATCGGCATAGGTTACTGCCAGATGGCCGGAATCAGTGGCCCAGAACCGCAGGGCTTCGATCGTCTCTTCGGGATTCCGGAAAGGAATGGCATAACGGAGGCGCTTGTTGCTGGGGAAGATGGAAAGAGTAAAGCCTTCGTAATCAGTGGCGTAGTGCCCGAACAGGTCTTCCTCAGAGAAACCGGCGTAGCGAAAATGGGAATCGTCCACAATGGTATATTTCAAACCTGCCGGAGCGACGGTTTTAGGCAGGGTGGGCATCCAGACTTTTTCGGCCAGCCAGAATCCCCGGGGATGGGCGTTCAGGTTTTCGGCAAGATACCGGTTCAAATGGTTGATTTGCCCTACGGCGTCTTTTTCAGGGATGAATGGGAGCAAGGGTTCGTAAAAGCCGCCGCTTAAAAGTTCAATCTGTTTGCGGGCTAACAGGGCGCGCAATCTGGGAAAAAAATCCGGGCGGTTTTCTGCCAGCCATTCCATAAGCGACCCGCTGTAGTGCAGGGAAATACGGAAAGAGGGGTGTTTTTCCAGGATATCCAGGAAGGGTCCATAACAATGTTCCCAGCCCTCGCGGAAAACGTGCTCGAAATTCCCCACCGGCTGGTGGTTGTGCACGGCAAAAAGCAAATTGATTGATTTCATCGCCGTCCTCTAATTTAATTGTATAGGAATTTCCTTTTTTATCCCCCTCCCCCCAACCCCCTCCCGCCAGGGGAGGGGAGATACTGGGGGGTCTCCCTAATTCCCTCCCCCTGGATGGGGGAGGGTTAGGGTGGGGGTGTTAATAACTTGATTGTATAGGAAATTCCTTTTTGGACACGGATGTACACAGATTGTCAGGATAAACTAAAAAGAAAATAATTATCTGCGGTTATCTGCGTAAATCTGCGTCCTATTAATTTTTAAACCTGCCAAAGCGTTGATTCAAAGTCGCCATCCGGGATGATCAGGGATAGATAGCCGTTTCGGGGGTAGCGCTCTACTTCCAAATTATCTTTTTGAATCTTGAGGAAAAAATCCACTTTCTGCCTGGGCTGAAAACGAAGTTCGCTAAATGGGATGGATAGCTCGATAATTTGATCGGAACAGATGCTGGTAAAGCGGGTTAAGGGCCGGCCGCTTTCTTCCTCTTGGGCCATCAAGGTGAAAGATTGTTCGCTTCCTTCGGGAAATTTGACCGAAAAAACGACCTGGAATTCTCCCGGGTTAATAAAATGAATGTGGAATTGCAGACCCTGGAGGTGGTTGGGCTTCCTGAAGATGGGGTCGATGCGCAAGTAAAGACGTTCCAGATCGAAACCGAAATAAAGGCCGGAGATAAACCCTTCAGCCCGGTACATGGAACCGCGGTAAGGCCTGGCCGCGAAATATCCCGCTTCCCGCCACTCGTAGAAATGGGTAATCCGGCCATCCAGGACCGGCGAGATTATCCCCAGGGGTTCAATCGTTGGTTTTACTTCATGGGGCACGGCAATGGGGGTTTTCAGGTAGTCGGGAACAGGAGACTTAAGCAGAAGGTGCACCTTGCTCAAGTGCATGCGGAAGAGTCGATCGAATTCTTCGTCATTGTCGCTGGTAAAGTCGTCTCCGAACCACCAGAACCAATCACTCCCTTCGGCAATGTAAATCTCTTCCCAGGCCAGTTGCCTTGTATCCTCAGGGAAGTCCTGCCCCTTCCCCAGCGTATTCTTAAGGAAATCGCGCGTTCGGCCCAGGCAGTCCCAGGCCTGATTTTCCTCCGGAGAGCCGATCCAGATCCGGAAATTCTGGTCGATCCAAGATCCGCTATGGAGGAATTTCAGGGTTTCCCGCGGGGGACGGGCCTTTAGAAAATCGTTTATTCTTACTGTTTGAAGAGCTGGATCGCCGGAGAGCTTTTCGTAAAGCCCGCGCAAAAATTCACGCCCGCCATCCGGGTAATATTCCCAGGCATTTTCTCCATCGAGGGCGATCAGAACCAAACGGCCATTGTCTTCGGGAAACGATCTCTGAATGTTCTTTAAATGGGTCAAGAGGTCATTCACCGAAGACCGGGGGTCGTTTTGGGAATAGGTAAAGCCGATGAGGTCGGAAAGATTTCGGTCGCGGAATACCATGTTAACTTCAGCATCCTGATATTTCACCCGGTAGGGTTGATAGAGACGGCGACGTTCCACCTGGCCGGACATAGATTTAAACAAAACCCCCTCATCAGAGGCCATCCAGCTAATTCCGGCTTGATGGACAAGAGGAATCAATTCCGGGCATACCGAGCCCTCAGAGGGCCACATTCCCGCGGGTTTGTTTTCAAAGAGCTTATGATAATAAACCACGGCTTTTTGAATTTGCGCCCGGGCATCTTCAGGGTGGGAAAAAGAACCCGGCAGGGGTACCCCGGGCATGGCCCGGCAAGCGGTTGTCCAATCGATCAGCAAAGGCAGGATGGGGTGGTAGAAAGGACTGGTGGTTATCTCCACCTGCCCTCTAAATTGCAGGGATTGATAGAGCGGAATGACTTCCCGGATGATTTCCGCCTGAGCCTGCAGAAGAACGGTTTTGTCCGTTTCCGAAAAAACCCTTCCTTTTTGCAGAAGTTCCCGGACGCTCCCTTTCTTTTCCCGGGCCCGGTGCCCGAACCAAGCAAGGTTAAACCAGACCTGGAGGTCGCGGAAGTCCTGGGTAGTAAATTGATGGAGAAGGTCGTCCCAGCGGTATTCGGGGATCTTCATTCCCCTTTTTTTAAGAAGAGCCCAGTAAGCCGGGTAGGGCTTAACCATCGTCTCCCAGTTACACAGGAAAAAATTGGCCAGGATAAATTTTTTTTCATCCGCTGAGAGGTCTTCGGCGGGTTTCCGGGCGTGTTCCCAAAAAATATCCCTGGCTTCTCCCCGGGCATATTCGTCCAATTGACGAAGCAGGGAAGGGACCAGGTTGAAGGTTTGCCGGATTGCCGGATATTCCTGCAGCAGGGAGATCATGTCGTAATAGCCTTTGCAAGCATGCAGGCGCACCCAGGGAAGGGAGTATTCACCGCTCAAAGGGTCCCGATAATAAGGTTGATGCATATGCCAGAGAAAAGCTATGTTAAGCATGTCAATAATATCGGCTGTTTCGCCAAAAATTTAAATTAATTTGGACGCAGATTATCACAGATAACCGCAGATAATTATTTCTTTTTATTTTATCCTAATAATCTGTCTTCATCCGTGTCCAGTAAGGAATTTCCTATACAATTAAATTAGCCACAGAGGACACAGCGATCGCAGAGTTTTTAAAAACCATAAAAAAAAGGAAAGGATAAGTGACAAGTTCCTAAAGTTGATGGTCTCGTAAAAATTCTGCAAATGCGGTTTTCCGTCATTCCGGCGAAAGCCGGAATCCAGAATTTCTTGAATCCCGCTTTCGGCGGGACTGGATTCCGGGTCGCGCTTCGCCCTGTTAACCCTGCGGTGCAGGGCCTCGCTTGCCCGGAATGACGATTTCCTCTACTTTTCAAGAGTTTTGCAAGAGCCTCAATTAACTTAATTATAACAAATCCTTTTTCGGAAACAAGCGATCCCTTCGCTTTTAATTTTCCCCTTACCTTTTTCTTTCATCCATCGTCCCTCTTTTTTCATCCTTCATCTCTCTTTCCTCTTCTCATCCCCCCCCACCTGTGATATTTTACGTCTTGTCATAACATTGCATAGTAAGGGATTATGACCTAATGGACGGGGGAAGGAGCATGGAAGTTTCCGATTATGACCTGGTGATTGTCGGGGGCGGGCCTGCGGGGCTTACTGCGGGCCTATATGCCGCCCGGGCCAAACTGCGCACTCTGCTGGTCGAGAAGCTTGCTCCCGGGGGCCAGGCTGCCACCACTTTTATGATCGAGAATTACCCGGGTTTCCCGGAAGGAATCCCAGGGCCGGAATTGACCCAGGCCATGGAGGGCCAAGCCAAAAGGTTTGGGCTTAAGGTTGTTAGCGGAGATGTCGATCATTTGTCGCCAAATGGGCAAAGCTGGGAAGTTGGTTGGGAAGAGAGAAAATTACTCGCTAAATCCGTGATTGTGGCCACAGGGGTGGAGTCCGTAAAATTAGGAGTGCCGGGAGAGGAAGAGTTGAAAGGAAGGGGGGTTTCCTATTGCGCCACCTGTGACGGCCCTTTCTTTCGCAACCAGGACGTCGCCGTGGTCGGCGGAGGGGATTCTGCGGTGGATGAAGCTTTATACTTGACGCGCTTCGCCAGGCGGGTTTACATCATTCACCGGCGAAATGCCCTTCGGGCAGTGAAAATCTTGCAGGAGCGGGCCTTCCAGAGCGAAAAGATCGAAATCCTCTGGGACACCGTAATCGTGAAAGTTTTGGGTCAGACCGGGGTCGAGGGATTGGAACTGAAAAATCTGAAGACTCAAGAGGTACAATCTTTGAAGGTTAACGGAGTCTTTTTCTACGTGGGCCTGCGGCCTCTAACAGAATTTCTCAAAGGTCGCGTAAAACTGGACAACCTGGGCTATGTGCTCACCGATGAAAATATGGCCGCCTCGGCTGCCGGCATCTTTGCCGCAGGCGATGTTCGCCGGAAACTTTTACGCCAGGTGGCCACGGCCGTAGGTGACGGAGCCACGGCGGCCTTTGCCGCAGAGCGTTACATAGAGTCGCTAAATCAAAGGGAGTAGGACGTAGGGGGGAAAGGAGATGAGGATTGATGATTTTAGTTTCCAACGACGACGGGATTCAATCTCCGGGCTTGCTGGCGCTGGCCAGGGCCCTGGAGCGAATTGCCGAAATTTGGATAGTGGCCCCGGACCGGGAGCAAAGCGCTTGCAGCCATTCTTTAACCATGAACCGTCCCCTGCGCTGGAAGAAGGCGAAAAGCTTAGGACCCCGTTTTTTCTCGGTAAACGGGACGCCGACCGATTGCATTCTTCTGGGCACAAGCAAGATTTTGCCGGAGAAGCCCAAACTGATTGTATCCGGGATCAATATCGGGGAGAACTTGGGGGAAGATATTACTTATTCAGGCACGGTTTCCGCGGCCATTGAAGGGACTATCCTGGGAATCCCTTCTTTCGCCATTTCTCTGATGGCCAGAAACCATTGCGACTTTACCCATGCGGCTTCTTTTGCCGCCCGTTTGGCTAAGAACATCCTCCGTTATGGCCTGCCCCGCAATACTTTTTTGAACGTGAACGTCCCTTCTCAGGGAAAAAAGCCAAGGTCATACAAGATCACCCGCATGGGCAAACGAATTTACGGGGAGTCGGTTCAGGAAAAGACCGGGCCAGGAGGCAGAAAATATTATATCATCGGCGGTAATGATCCGGGGTATGCGGATACGCCAGATTCGGACTTTAAGGCCATCGCCAAAAACTTTATTTCCATCACCCCGTTACACCTGGATTGGACAAACTATGCATCCTTTGAGACATTGTCCAGACGGAAAATCTGAGAACACTTTTCCAACCAAGAATATGTTCTGAGCAACAGCCATGAAACCTCGCCAGTCTGCGCCGCATATAACCTTGGACTATTTGAAAGCCAGGGAGAAGATGGTCAAAGAGCAGATCATCAATCGGGGAATAAAGGATCCCCGGGTGATCGCCGCCATGGAGCAAGTGCCTCGCCACCTTTTTGTCCCTGAGACTTTGCACGGACAGGCCTACAACGATTCGGCACTGCCCATCGGAGAAGGGCAGACCATATCCCAACCGATTATGGTGGCCTTTATGAGTGAAGCCGTGGGGCTGCGGGGAGACGAACGGGTCCTGGAAATAGGGACCGGGTCAGGATATCAGACTGCTCTTCTGGCCAGGCTTGCCGACCGGGTCTATTCCGTGGAAAGAATTCGTTCCCTTCTCGAAAGAGCGAGAAAAGTTCTCGATCTGGTCCAATGCCGGAATGTAATCACCAAACTATTCGATGGGTCATTTGGATGGAAAGAGGAAGGCCCTTTCGATGCCATCCTGGTCACGGCCGGATCCCCTGAAATTCCTAAGCCCTTGATGGACCAGCTCAAAATCGGCGGAACAATGGTCATTCCGGTTGGTAACAAGAACTTCCAAAGGCTTCTGCGGGTGCGCCGGAACCGACGAGGATTTTCCCAGGAGTATTTGCGGGAATGCAATTTCGTGGCGCTTGTCGGTGAGCATGGATGGGAGAAGCCGGCCAGGAAAGATTATGAGAGAGTGTAATTGATTTCTTGATTTGGAGACCAAATCAGAGTATTTTAGAGGCTAATAAAATATAGAGAGCTTATCATCGGTCGCCTCCCGGCCAAGGGAATTTTGCCGAAAAATTGCGGTAAGAGACGGTGAAGAATCATGAAAGAGAGAGTAATCAATATTATAAAAGATGCTCTCACCCTCGATGAAAGGGGGGAGGAAGTGCCGGACGCCCTTAAATAATTCAATTGTATAGGAATTTGCTTTTTTATCCCCCTCCCCCCATCCCCCTCCCGCCAGGGGAGGGGAGATACTGGGGGATCCAAAATTCCCTCCCCCTGGATGGGGGAGGGTTAGGGTGGGGGTGTTAATAACTTGATTGTATAGGAATTTGCTTTTTTAACTTTAGGCACTTTAGGCGCTTAGCGCCTCATTAAAACAAACATGTTTGTAAGAAGGAAATGCCTGCCGATAAATCCCCCCTTCCCCCCTTTGCCAAAGGGGGGTTAGGGGGGATTTCAGGACTTTTCGCTGCCCGTCTGAGGCGGGCCATTTTTTCCGTGGGCAGTCGCGGAAAAAGCATACTCACTTAACTTGATTGGCGGCGAGGTAAAAAGGGTCAGCGTATTTGGAGGTCAGGCTTTCGTGAAGCCTTTAGTGTATCCTATCTTGCAGGTGAAAGTCCTTTCCCAGAGGAGTGCGGGATATTACTGACTAAATTGACTTCCCTCTTTGAGCGGCATTGTGATTATGGTGTTAGGCTTTGATATTTGATATAAATGAGGGATTGAGGAAAAGCTGCGATGAATTCAATATGGTTCAATGCGCAGAGCGCGACGAAGGTTGAAGGATAAAATGGCTTTACAAGAAATATCAGGTCTTCTGTCTGCGATACTGTGCTTTCCACTACGTCCCCCAATCCACGGTTCAGTTGCAGAGCTTACCAAGTGAAGCTGTTAATGAAAGCGCATGTCTTCACATCAAGAGGCTATTTGGCGTATGGATTGAAAGCGGCGACGAAGATAAGCAGCTCGGAGAGCTGTACCGATCAAGGCTTATTCCTTCATCGATGCCTGATGAAGATGGATGAAATATCTGGTCGATACGAATATGGCCCCTATTACCAACGTGGAAGGGACAATAATGAATGAGCAGATCAAGGAAGGAAAGGAGCACGAGATGTCTTTCAAAACTATAAAGTTTGAAGAATCCGAGACAGAAGTTGGCCTCATTACGCTCAACCGCCCCGGGCGCCTGAATGCCCTGAGCCTGGAGATGGTCGAGGAACTACAAATTCTCTTCGGCCAGCTTTACAGCCGGGAGCAGGTGCGGGTGCTCATGATCACCGGGGAGGGCCGAGGGTTCTGCTCGGGGGCGGACCTGAAGGATGCACGCCTGAGCAGGGAGGCTGCTACATTTATTACAAATGCGACGATCCACCTCGTAACCATTCAGAAAAAATATGCGAATCTGATTCATGATATGCGCCGACTACCCCAGCCCATTATCGCGGCGGTCAACGGTCCGGCGGCCGGGGGCGGGATGTGCATAGCCCTGGCTTCAGATGTGATTATCGCCGGGCCTCGCGCCACCTTCACGCCTTCTTTTATTAATATCGGGCTTTCGGGTGGAGAGATGGGAACTACTTACTTTCTGCCGCGGATGGTGGGAAGCGCCCGGGCCGCTGAGATTCTCCTAACAGGCCGCACGGTCGATGCCGCCGAGGCGGAGAGAATCGGCCTGGTAAGCCGGGTATTCGAGGAGGGAAGACTGATGGAGGCTGCTCTGGAGATAGCCCGCAGGATGCTGGAAAAGAGCCCGATGGGCCTTCGTCTCACGAAAGAGGCCTTGCACCTGAACCTTACGGCCCCATCCCTGGAAGCTGCCATTGAACTGGAGAACCGCAACCAGAGCATGTGTTGTTGTACGCCTGATTTCTTGAAAGCCGTAGAGGCGTTTAGTAAAAGGGGAAAGGGATAAACCTTTCCAGGCTCAAATTCCGCCATAAGAAATAGGGGTCAAAAACCTATTTGAAGTCAATATATTAGGGGGTGTTTTAAGTTTTTTTAAAAAAAAGCTTGACACCCTCTTTTTTTCATGGTTTAGTCCTATATGTAATAAATATTATTAGATATAGGTAAGGGAAAGTGATGGAGAAGGTCAGCCGTTGGCGGCAGCGGATTAGCCAGCTGCGCAGGATTCGGGGTCTTTTAGAGAATCGGCTTATGAAACCTAAAGCCATGCGGGTGGGTTCGGTGGTGAGGCAATACATGTTTTGTGGGAAACCTTCTTGCGTTTGTCATCGGGATGCGCAGAAGAAGCATGGTCCTTATTATTATCTTTCCTCTAAGGAAGAGGGGAAGAGCCGGTACAAGTATTTGGGGAAGGCGACGAGTCCGGAAGTAGAGCGGGCCCAGAACTATCAAGGGTTTCAGCGGGGGATAGCCCGGTTGGGGAAGATTCATCGGGAGGTCATTGATTTATTGTGGAAGATCGGGAAGGGGAAGATGGAGAAAGGGGATGCAGAGTAGCTGGCAGTTTTATGAGCGGGCGCAGAAAAAGGTGTGTAGGAAGCTGAAGGCTCGGCACCGGCCGGAGGCGGTGGTGGGGGCGGGTTGGGGTTCTTCGCCCGGGTGGATTTTCGGCTGAAGAGGGTGAAGCGGGTGATGGTTCCCGCGGTGTTAATGATTCTCACCTATGAGGTGAAGCAGCTCATGAGGATTTCGAGAGCTCAAGCAGGGCTATCATCTGTTAAAGTATCCGCAGAAGAACTGCTCGGCCATCCGGGCGCATGCGGTTTTGACCCTAATCATTTATAGCCTGGTGAATGCTTACAAGAGTCAGCGGGGTCAGCGCCTGGCCCATCTGGGGATTCGCCGCTTAAGAAGAAAACAGTTGGGCCCGAGTATTCATAAAATGATCGTCTACTATGAAGGCATCTATGGGATCGTCGACGTAGAAGAACTGTTTTACCTGATGGATATGACTCCCAAGGAGCTCTATCGGCTTAAGATCAAACGCTTCCAGAGAGTTCGAATAAATAGGCGGCTTTCGTCTCCGAAACGCCAAAGGGATAACTTTTTCCTTAAAACCTCAGGGGAACTTCGCTCTTTTCCCCCTCATTCTTCAAACCTCCAAAATTAAGTCAAACTGCTACCCTTTTTCTCTAAGAACAAAGCCGCCCATTTTAAACCTTCTAAAAATTCCTCCTGTCACCCTCTCCTGTCATCCTTATGGCGGAATTCCAACCCCCCCCTCTCCTCTTTTCTTGACTCTTCCTTTAAAATTTTGTATATTCCAGGCGAAATTCAGGCTTTTTGTTCCTACACAGATTTTGGTTATATAACTCATTACCTTCTAACTATTTTTTTCCCTGTTCCCTTGCAAGAGGCCGGAAAAGCATGGGAAGCCCCCTCCAGAATTTTAAATTTGCCCGGTTCCTATTTTCCCTCCAGGCAGCAGATTGCCTCAACCTGCCTGAGTACAAGGGATCAGCTTTGAGAACTCCTCCTCCTGCCGACACCACCATTTTATATGGTTATGGCCGTCGGGAAATATGGAAGTAAGAGATATGGGGTGAGGGTGGAGAAAGGGGAAATCAGGATGGAGTAGATTTGATGATCTCGTAAAAAGTCAAAATTGGGATGGCAAAGTAAAAAGCTCCATATGCAAGGCGCGCAAAACCTGAGGAGTGAGGCGTACTTACAAGGTACGCCGCAACGACGAAGGTGAAGCGCAACGCCGCAGATGGACTTTTTACGAAGCCATCAGATTTAAGGATAGAATAGTCGAGGCCTTAACCTACGATTGATGATGAGATTATTAGAATTGACATTTGAAGATGTGATCCCAAGCACCATAGGGGAAAATAGATTTAACAAGGGAAAATGAGATGAATGTATTCGATTTTAGAAATCGCCTGGTAGATGATTATGCCTCCTATATTAAGAGCTTCATCCAAATTCAGGATAAGCGTATCAACGATTATGTGGAAGAAAATCTGGAAAGCGGGCTCCTTTGGCCGGATCCCCTTATTCAATTAAACCAATCGTTCGAATCCGGCGACTGGATTGATGACTTTGTCAAAAAGGGAACTTTGCATGAAGTGTGTGGCCGTATTTTTCGAATAAAGCAGGAAGCACAGGGGGAAGGAAAACCTTTACGGCTACATCGGCACCAAGCTGATGCTATAAACGCAGCTAAAACGGGGAATAATTATGTCTTAACAACTGGAACCGGGTCAGGCAAAAGTCTGGCTCATATCGTGCCGATTGTTGATCATGTTATCCGTCGAGGTTCAGGAAAAGGCATTCAGGCAATCATAATCTATCCCATGAATGCCTTATGCAACAGTCAATTTGGGGAACTGGAAAAATTCATCAAATATGGGTTTCCAAAAGGACAAGCGCCCGCAAGCTTTGCAAAATATACCGACCAAGAAGGGGAGGAGATAAGACAAGAAATTATTGCCAAACCCCCGGATATACTGCTTACAAATTACGTGATGATGGAGTTAATCCTTACCCGCCCTCATGAAAAGAATATCGTTCAGGCTGCACAAGGACTACGCTTTTTGGTCCTTGATGAGCTCCATACCTATAGGGGGCGACAAGGAGCGGACGTGGCTCTGCTGGTCCGCCGTTTACGGAACGCCTGCGATGCAAAAAATCTGCAATGTGTGGGAACTTCAGCCACCCTCGCCGGCCCGGAAGCTTATGACACCCAAAGAGAAGAAATAGCCCAGGTGGCCACCAAACTTTTTGGTGATGTCGTTAAGCCAAAGATGGTGATTGGAGAAACTCTCAAAAAAGCAACCCCGGAAGTTGATCTGAAGGATCCCACCTTCCTTAGGAAACTAAGAGAGCGGGTTGCCGATACCAGCTACATTCCCCCCATTGAATACCAAAATTTTATAAACGATTCCCTCTCTATTTGGATCGAAAATACTTTCGGTATCACAAATGAAAAACAATCGGGCCGGCTCATTCGGACAAAACCCAAGAGCATCACCGGCCCCGATGGAGCCGCAAAGGAATTAAATAAACTCGTCGGAATTACAGAAGAACGCTGCGCTCAAGCCATCCAGGGAGGCCTCCTTGCCGGCTACCCCTGTACCGATCCAGATACCGGCTTCCCGGTTTTTGCCTTCCGCTTACATCAATTTATAAGCCGCGGGAATAATGTTTTTGCCTCACTCGAACCAGAGGAGTCTCGCTTTATTACTGTCTATGGGCAGCAATTTGTACCGGGTGATCGAACGCGGGTTCTGCTCCCGGTTGTCTTCTGCCGGGAATGCGGCCAAGAATACTATTCTGTTCGAGTCGAGAAGGACCCTGAAACCAAGAGAAGAAAATATACCCCCAGAGATTTATCCGATCGTTACCAGAGCGACGAAAGTGAGGCAGGTTTTCTCTATAACAATTCAAATAATCCTTGGCCCGAACAAGAGGAGGAAATCCTGAGCCGTCTTCCCGTCGATTGGCTTGATGAGAATCGCGGAGCCCTTAGGTGCCGACGAAATAGATTACCTGACCTGCCGCAAAAGGTATCTATTGGCACTGACGGAGCAGAAACATCAGCAGGAGACTCTTACCATTACATCAAGGCGCCTTTTAGGTTCTGCCTTAACTGCGGGGTATCTTATGGTGCGCGTCAATTATCTGATATCGGAAAGATGACCAAGGTCCAGTAGACCTGGTGACTATGAAGGAAATTATTTCTTATCCCCCCGTGGCGGCAATTCATCAGTTGATGGCAGCGCCGGAAAGGCCGGCCAAGAAAATTGGCTATCAGCTACGGGAAAAGCGGGCAGCATATGGGAAACGATTTTGTGAGATCATATGAGAAAAGTTATCGTTTGCATAAAGTAACGTTTTGCGTTACTATTTGCAAAGGCGGATTTTAACCGAGGATCGTCTTGCTCCAGAATGCTGACACCTCTTTTCCCACCAAATTGGCCAAATGGATCGATTCCCGCCAGGCCCAGGGGCTCTATTACTTTACCCGTGAAGAGGCTCTTAAGACCATCCAGATCAGCGATGCCGCCTTTAAGATGGCGGTTTCCCGGTTGCAGAAAAAGAGGCGAATTCATCGAATTTCCAGGGGTTTCTATATCATCGTCCCTCTCGAATTCAACTCCACCCAGATCTTGCCCGCCGATTGGTTCATTGCCGATTTGATGGCCTATACGGGGCGTCCATATTATGTAGGCTTGCTGACCGCTGCAGCCCTCCATGGCGCCGCTCACCAGCAACCCCAGCAATTCCAGGTGGTCACGACCGGACCCCTTAGAAAACTCCAGGTAAAAAACCTGTCCATCCGGTTTTTTTCCAAGAAGAATCTTGAGGTTACTCCCGTTGTTCCTATCAAGGTTCAAACCGGTTTTATTTCCGTTTCTACCCCGGAAGGCACTGCCGTTGACCTAATCCGTTACGCCAGGTCCATCGGGGGACTTGACCGGGTGCTCACCGTACTCCAGGAGCTCGGAGAAACAATCGACCGAGCAAAGCTCCTGGAGTCTGTAAAAGCTGACGGCAATCTGGCCTATGGACAGCGTTTGGGATGGCTGTTAGAGAAGGCTGGTTACCCTAAGTTGGCAAAAAGTCTTGCGGAATGGGTTGAAAAACAGAAGCCTCTGCCAGCCAGGCTGGACCCCTCGCTGCCTGTTCGAGGCGCCGGGAAAAATGCCCGGTGGCAACTTCTTATCAATACGGACGTGGAAAGTGACCTATGATTCCGAAAGCCCATATCGTTGCCTGGCGTAGCACAGCTCCCTGGGCCTCCGATGCCCAGACGGAACAAGACCTGATCATGAGCCGGGCGCTGGTGGCCATCTTTCAAGATCCCTTTCTGTCCAAGAGTCTGGCTTTCCGGGGTGGGACGGCATTGCATAAGCTCTATTTGAATCTACCTCGTCGATATTCTGACGACATTGATCTTGTCCAGATTAAACCGGGGGGTATCGGACCAATCATTGACAAGGTCCAGGAGATACTAAACAGCCTACTGGGAAAACCACGTCGGAAGCAAACGGGGGAGGCCGTAACCCTGACCTATCGGATGGAGTCGGAGGGCCCTCCGGTTGTTTCATTGCGCATGAAGGTGGAAATCAACACGAGAGAGCATTTCGCCGTGGATGATTTTCGAAAGCACCCGTTTTCTGTGGATTCCCGGTGGTTTCAGGGAAGCTGTCGCATTACAACATACACCCTTGAAGAATTACTTGGCACAAAGGTGCGGGCATTGTATCAGAGGAGAAAGGGGCGCGATCTCCTCGATTTATGGTTGGGCCTTACGGAGGGAAAGGCGAATGCCACCAGGATAGTCGAGATTTTCCATGGTTACATGAAATCTGAGGGGAGGATCGTTGACGGTAGGCTTTATG
>Ga0194113_10002582_pt1 | contig 24638 bp, 17 predicted proteins | sample TA2MahC200mmetaG_FD_146193 | JGI IMG/M metagenome (GOLD analysis project Ga0194113, IMG submission 146193) | Freshwater microbial communities from Lake Tanganyika, Tanzania - TA2015017 Mahale Deep Cast 200m | ecosystem: Environmental > Aquatic > Freshwater > Lake | place: Tanzania: Lake... | reverse complement strand
TCGGAAAGTAACGGCGGTGGTAGAACTGAACACTGAACACCGAAGCTCTCCGAGCGAGGGCGGGAAACCTGAGTTCCGCGCCTTCGGCATTGAGATGTGTTACGTCGGGGAAGGTCCTTACTTCCTGGGGACAGGCGGGAAGGAAGTCAATGCTTTTCACGCTTATGTTGACGGTGAACCGGGCGCGGCCACCCCGCCGTACCGGGTGACGGGCCCCGGCGCCATTCCAACCGGAAAACAGAAAGGCAAGCTCTGGGCCAGGGGGATTGTGCCGGAAGACAACAGCGAGATTCCAGCGTCGTTCCCCAATGGTCTTGCGGCTTTCTACTGCATGAAGTATCCGGTGATCAACCAGGCGCTTTACGCCGGCTTTCTCAATACCATCCCCGCTGAATCGGCCAAGAAATACTGGTACGACGGCTATCAGGGGGAGACAATCAGACGCACCGGCAACGGGCATCCGTACACCTATGTCGCCACCACGCCCGACGGCTTTCTGCCCTGGCTCTCGTGGGCGGATGGTGCGGCCGTCGCGGCGTGGGCCGGACTGCGCCCCCTTACAGAGCTTGAGTACGAGAAAGCCGTCCGTAACAGCGAGCATCCTACTCCGGACGAAGTCGGGTTCTCGTATTGGGGCCTTGGGTTTTTGAACAATGGTGACTTGATCGAGCGGCTGGTGACGCCTTGTCTGCCGACCGGGCTGACTTTTGCGGGCTCGCACGGCCAAGGCGAGGCGGTTCTGCCAGCCGACTGGCCGAAAGATGCCAGCGCCGTGGTGTACCGCGGCGGCTACGGCAAGAACATGATCTATTATCGTCTGGTCCATCTGCTGACTTCCGGACGGATCAAGGCGACCGTCGCCTATGCGGATCGCCGCGGAATGGATCCTTTCAACGGGTTTCGCGCGGTGCGCTCGGCGCCCGCGGGCGACAACATCACCGCCACCCAGCCGCCACGATTCGACGCCACCGTCGTGCGGCCGCTTCGCAAGCTGGCCGCGCCTTTCAAGACCAACGGCAATCCCGCCGAAATCGGCACCCCCCTGGCGACCCTGGCTTGCGTCGAAGATGTGTTCTTGGAGAACGCCCGCAGCGTGGTCCCCCAACAGCCCCGAACACTCTGGAACGGTCCGACGGACACCAGTGCCCGCCTCTACCTGGGATGGGACGGCGAGGCGGTTTGTTTCGGCGCCGACGTGACGGATGATACGCACCAGAACAGCCAGAGCGGCGGCAACCTCTGGAATGGCGATGCCATGCAATTCGGGGTTGCCATACCGGATGGCACCCATTGGAGCCTGATGCTGGGCCTTTCCACCAACGGCGTGGTTCTCCATCAGGCGATGGGCACAAGCGACGCGATTCTGAAGACCGCGGACTGCGCAGTGACCCGCGACGAGAACGCCAAGCTCACCCGCTACACCCTGCGCCTGCCATTGGCCGCGCTGGGCCTGAAAGCCGGGGACACCTTTGGCTTCAACGCCATGATCTGCGACAGCGATGCCGACAACCGCATGGACTTCTACCTGCGCCTCGCCCAGGGAGTCAGCTTCCCCTTCCGGACCGAACTGTATCCCCGATTCGTGCTGAAAGACTAGGTCATGCCGGAAGACAAGCCCAACATTATTCTGATGATGTGTGACGATCTCGGTTACGGGGACACCGGTTTCAACGGCAACGAAATCATTCGCACGCCCTGTCTTGACGCCATGCGGGGAGAGGGTGCGCGATTCACCCGTTTCTTCGCCGGCGGCCCGGTCTGTTCGCCGACGCGCGGGACGTGCCTGACCGGTCGTCACTACTCCCGCTACGGAATCACGCACGCCAACGTGGGCCGGTTGCCGACCGAGGAGATCACCCTGGCCCGCGTGTGCAAGGAACAGGGGTACCGGACCGGTCATTTCGGCAAGTGGCACTTGGGAACCTTGACCACCGCCATTCGCGACAGCAACCGCGGCGGCCCGGAACACGCAGCGGAATTCTCCCCGCCCTGGCTGCACGACTTTGATGTCTGTTTCTCCGCTGAAGCGCGCGTGCCAACGTGGGATCCCATGGTAACGCCAGACCAGAAACGCCCGGACGGGCGCTTTGTCTATGGCGAGCCGGGAACGTTCTTCGGCGCGCACTACTGGAATGAGCGCGGCGAAATTGTCCGGGACAATCTTGACGGTGACGATTCGCGCGTAATCATGGACCGCGCCATCCCATTCATTCAAAACTGCGCCAGTCGTCAGGCACCCTTTTTTGCAACGATCTGGTTCCACACGCCGCATACACCGGTTGTTGCAGGGCCAGCGTACCGTGCGATATACTCGGAGTTTTGTGAGGACGAGCAGCACTACTACGGTTGCGTGACCGCCATGGATGAACAGGTCGGTCGCCTGAATCGCGAACTCCGGGCGTTGGGGATCGAGAACGACACCATGGTCTGGTTTTGCTCGGACAACGGGCCGGAAGGCGGCGAAGACCTGTCCCGGAATGATCGAAACCGCGGGGTAACCGGGGGCCTTCGCGGACGCAAACGCAGCCTGTTCAACGGCGGGATCGGCGTGCCGGCCCTGCTCAAGTGGCCGGAGCATGTGAAGCCGGGGGCAGACTGGACTGTGCCGTGCAGCACACTGGACTACTTCCCGACCGTCGCGGAACTTTTCGGCTACACCCTGCCGGACAGCCGCCCGCTGGATGGAGTCAGCCTGCTGCCTCTCATTCGGGGCGAGTCACAAACGCGGCCCAAGGCCATTCCGTACCGGTTTCTGGACGAAAAAAACCGCATGTCCGGTGCTCCGACCATAGGTCTGATTGATCATCAGTGGAAGTTCCTGACCAATCTTTCGGCGGATGGCACGGAGGATCTGTTGTTTGATCTGAATGCCGACATGGCCGAAACGGCCAACCAGATCCGGGAATACCCGGACATCGCCGCGCACATGCGAAAACAAATCGCCGACTTCATGGCCTCCTGCCGTCGCAGTCACCACGGCGCCGACTACCCGACGCCTTACACACCCATCAACACGTTTCAGGAGATTACGGGAACATGGCTCTGAACAAACGACCGAACGTCCTCTTCTTCTTCACGGACGACCAGCGGTTCGACACGATCCGCACGCTGGGAAACGGCGCCATTCGCACCCCGAACCTGGACGCGCTGGCCGCGGGCGGCACGGTATTCACGCACGCGCACATTCCCGGCGGAAGCTGCGGCGCGGTGTGCATGCCCAGCCGCGCCATGCTTCACAGCGGGCGCACGCTGTACCACATCAAGGGCCACGGTGAGGAGATCCCGCCGGATCACGTCACGCTGGCCGAAAGCCTGCGCCAGAACGGGTATCTCACCTTCGGTACTGGCAAGTGGCATAATGGGACAGCCTCTTATGCGCGGGGTTTTGAATGCGGCGACGAGATCTTTTTCGGCGGCATGGAGGATCACTGGATGGTCCCCCTTTGCCAGTTCGATCCGACGGGCCGGTACGAGCGCTATGCCCCGTGCATACGCAATCCCTACCGGACGAACACGGTGGAACAACGCCGGGGCGATCATTTCCACGCCGGGCGACATTCGACCGATATCTTCGCTGACGCCTCCATCCGCTTCATCGAGAAATGGGACGGCGCGAGGCCGTTCTTCATGTACACCTCGCTCATGGCTCCGCACGATCCCCGCAGCATGCCCGAGGAGTTCCTGAAACTGTACGATCCCGACACGATCAACCTGCCGCCCAATTTCGTCCCTGAGCATGCCATCGATACGGGCGCGCTGCGCATCCGCGACGAAGTGCTCGCCGCCATCCCGCGCGTCCCGCAGGAGATCCGGCGGCACATAGCGGACTACTATGCCATGATCTCCCACCTGGACGCCGCCCTGGGCCGCGTCCTCGGCGCGCTGCGCAAGAAGGGAACCTTGGATAACACCATCATCGTGTTTTCCGGAGACAATGGTCTGGCCGTCGGCCAGCACGGGTTGCTGGGCAAGCAAAGCGTCTACGATCACAGTGTGCGGGTCCCGTTGATCTTTGCCGGCCCCGGTATTCCCAAAGGGCAGCAGAGTGCCGCGCTGGTGTACCTGCTGGACATCTTCCCCACGCTCTGCGGGCTGACCGGCACGCCGGTTCCCGGTTCCGTAGAAGGCGTCAGCCTGCTCCCCTGCCTGAAGGACCCGACCGCACCACTGCGTCCAGATCTCTATCTGGCCTACGAAAAAAGCATTCGCGGCCTGACCGATGGGCGACACAAGCTGATCGAATACGGCTGCGGCGCAACGCAGTTATTCGATTTGGCTGCCGATCCTTGGGAAATGCGGAACCTGGCGGAGCGGGCAGAGTCGCAGCCGACTGTGTCCAGCCTGCGCCAGCGACTTGTGGAGACCGCCCGGGAATGGAACGATGAGGATCATTACACCGGCGCGGACTTCTGGAAACGGAGAGCGGATTTGAACGTCCCGCAGCGAATAAGCCCGTAACCGAACACAGGCTCGGCGACAGCCACGCGGGATTAATTGCTTCTGGGAAAAAGCTTGGCGCCATGACCTCTGCACTTTGGACAGGTTTTCTTTCTCCTGTTGTCCCCTGCCAGCCGGCGCCATCCGAAGCGCGCTTGCCTGTCACGTGTCGGTGCGGCAGGGGAGGACTGCTCCTCCGGGCGTTGTTGACGACCGGGCTCCCTGTTTTCGCGCAGGGCGCGGCCCGCACGGTTGCGGTTGATTCCGACACGGCCGCGCCGGTGTTGTTTGGCGTCGAGCGGTTGACGGAGGCGCTGCGGCAGCACGGGTTCGCGCCGGATGATCACGGCGCCCTGAAGGTCCGCGCGAAGATCACGCCTGCTCCGGACCTTGGCAGCGAGGCGTATCGCATCACCGTTCAAGACGGTCAGTTGCGGATTACCGGCGGCGACGCCGCTGGCGTCATGTATGGCGCGCTTGAGGCGGCCGAGCGTATCGCCGCCGGTATCGAGCCGGGGCAACTCAACGGCGTGACCGGGCGGCCGGGCATGGCCATTCGCGCCGTGAAGGTCAATCTGCCCTGGATGTCGTATCGTGTGCATGAGTACTACCGGCGTAACGAAGCGGACTGTCGCGACCTGGACTTCTGGAAAGCGCTCATTGATCACCTCGCCGAGAGCCGCTTCAACCGCCTGTCCCTCTGGAGCCTGCATCCCTATCATCTGATGGTCCGGTCTCAGGAGTTTCCCGAGTCCTGCGATCTCAGTGATGCCGAGCTGGCCCAGTGGCAGACGCTGTGGCGCGGCATCTTCCGTCATGCTCACGACCGCGGCATGAAGGTCCAACTCTTTACCTGGAACATTTTTGTGTCGCCGGCCTTTGCCAAGGCGCACAACGTGGCCACCTACAGCATGGATGGCGCCTTCTTTGGCGACGGCGACCGCTCGACGCTTGTCGAGCGCTACAACCGTTCCATTCTCACGCAGGTGCTGAAGGAGTATCCCGAACTGGACGGCATCGGCATTACCCAGTCGGAGCGCATGGGCGGCATGACGCCTGCCGAACGCGGCGAATGGATTGACCGCGTGATTCTCAGCGCCATACGCGATGCCGGCCGGCCGGTTGAGATCAACTACCGCGCGCCGCATTCCAAAGACACCCAATCCGGCGGATCCATGTCGCGCGATACCGAACTGCTGGGTCGCCGGTTGCTGGAGTCCGTGCACACCGATGCGCCTGTTTATACTGAGCTCAAGTATAACTGGTCGCATGGTCATTCCTCGCCGAAGCTGCATATTATCCATGGCGGTGCCATCAGCGATGCGTTGTGGAACCCCCTGCCGAAGGACTACCGCATCACCTGGATGGTGAGGAACGAGGATTTCTTTCTGTTGCGCTGGTGCGGGCCGTCCTTTGTCCGCGAGCACATCCGCCTGAACAGCCGGCCCTGGACCGGCGGATACTACGTGGGATCGGAGTGTTACATCCCGGCGGCGAACGTCTTCGACAAGCCGGACCTTCCGGGGCGGGCGCGCTGGGCCTTTCAGCGGCAACGGTTGTTCTACGTGGTCTGGGGCAGGCACCTGTACGATCCCAATCTGGATGACGCGGCTCTGGCCCGGGCGATTGACCGGCAGTATGGACAGGGGACCGGAGCCACGCTTCTTCCCGTGCTGGATCTGGCGAGCCGCACGCCTTTGCGCATCGCGACGTTTATGGGCGCAACGTCGGATCCCACGCTGTACAGCGAAGGATTCCTGAGCAAGAAGGGTTTCCTGGACATCCAACATGTGATCCAAGCCAAGCCGCTGGATCCGCAATGGTTGGGTGTTTCGGCAATGATTGACCTGGAAGCCCGGAAGGTTGCCGTCAGCACCAACAAGGTTTCTCCGCTCGCCGTTGCCGATGCTGCTGAACGCGATGCCCGGGAAACGCTGTCTCGCCTGGCGTCCGTCAGCACAACTAACATCGCTGTCGCAGACGAACTCGCTGATGCCGCCGCCTGGGCGCATCTCGGCCTCTATCTGGCAGACAAGATACGCGCGGCCGTGGCGCTGGAGCGTTATCGGCGCGGTCTTAACGACCAAGGGCGTGACGAGGCGATGGCTTTGCTGCAACAGTGCCTCCGGCACTGGGATCAGGTTGTTGCGTTAACCCGGGATCGTTATTCGGAGACGCCGCTCCTGCATACGGAAACGATTCCGTTTTCCTGGGCGCGCTATCGCGCTGCCGTGGCCGCCGACATTTCGACTGCTGAAAAAACCAACCGGATGCCGTGAACAGCAGTTCCAGGCCAACCTGATCCAGGGCTATGCCGATATCGGTTGTCTGGGCCGGTATGCCGAGGACTTCTCCGGCAAGACCAACACCTGGCCGATTGACAGCGTGGGAGGATCGTGAGATTATGCGCCGGGTGATGGCTAGGAAAGGAAAATGATGACACGTTGCGCCGAAATGCGCCAGGCTTTGGCATGCCGGGTGCCGTCTGCGGTTCCCGTGTGGGAGCTCGAGTTTCACTTGTGGAACGAATTTGATCGCGGACGTTTGACGCTGGGCCGCGAGTTTGCCGATCTCACGGCGGCCGAACAGGAACGTGCCTTGCACCACAACGCCGAGATTATTGTTGAGGTTGCCGCCGAACTCGGATTTTCCGCCGTCACCGCGCCCGGCGGCTATTGGGAGCACGCGCCGGGCCACCCAGCCTACTACTGGTTGCCCGATCCGGCCCGTGACGAGCAGATCCGCATCCTCGCTAAACTGGCCGCCGGCCAGTTCCTGATCGCCGCCGGATCCGGCGGCGTGATCGGCATGCCAGGCGCCGCCGACTATGTGGAATTTTCCTATCGGCTTTTCGATGCCCCGGAGCAAATCGACGAGCAGGCGCGCCGCACGCTGCGCCACGGCGTCGCGCAGGCTCGCACGTTCCGTGAACTCGGTGTTGAGATTCTCTTCAGCGCTTCCGACATTGCCGATAATCACGGTGTCTTCTTCAATCCCGCGCAGATGGATCGGTTCTTTCTCCCCTATTTGCGCGAATGGGCAGCGGAGGTGCGGACCCTGGGCGGATGGTCGGTGTTGCACAGTGATGGCAATCTAACCGCCTGTGTCGATGCACTGGCGGACAGCGGACTGCATGCCCTGCAGGCCATCGATCCGGTGGCCTGCATGGACATGCGGAGCGTCAAGCGCCAGGTGGCGGGCCGACTCTGTCTGTGCGGCAACATTGACTGCGGCCTGCTGCTCATGGGCAGCCCCGAAGCCGTGCGAGCGGCGGCGGGGACACTGCTTGTCGAGTGTGCGCCCGGCGGTGGACTGGTGCTTGGCGCTTCCAACGCCGTCCAACCGGAAGTGTCACCGCGAAACTATCGAGCCATGCTCGCGGCCCTTCAGGAATACAACGCTCGGAAAGAAAGAGAGGCGACGCATGACATCTCGTGAACGAATCAAGAGAGCGCTTTGCTTTGAGGAGGTGGACCGCATCCCGATCGAGAACTCTTTTGGCGGCGAGCTCCAACGGAAATATCCCAGTGACGTGGCGTCCCCGCCGTTCCAGTATCCGGCGGGGCGGAGCTGCGGCGCCATGAACCGGAAGGGGCGGCGCACGGACATCTGGGGCTGCGTCTGGGAAGCTGGCGAGGATGACGTCTGCGGCGAGGTGAAGGACTCCCCCCTGCGGCGCGACTGGAGCGGTTTGAAGACTTTTCAGCCGCCCTGGGAGGTGATCGACGGTGCCGATCTTTCACCCGTCAATCCGGCCTGTGCCGACTCGGACAGGTTCATGATCCCGATGTGGGACAGCATGCCCAATCCGTTTGAGCGGATGCAGCACCTGCGTGGGTCCGAGCAGCTCTACCTGGATCTGGCCTATCTCGAGCCGGAGGTCTACCGCCTGCGCGACATGGTTCACGAGTACTTCATGAAGCAGATGGCGCTCTGGGTGAAGACGGACGTCGATGGTGTACACATCGCCGATGACTGGGGCGCCCAACAAGCCCTCCTGATTTCACCGGAGCTTTGGCGGGCGTTCTTCAAGCCGCTCTACGAGGACTATTGCGATCTGGCCCACGCCCACGGCAAGTTCGTGCTCATGCACTCCGACGGGTATATCGCGCCGATCATCAAGGACCTGATCGAAATCGGCGTGAATGCCGTCAATGCGCAGCTCTTCTGCATGAACATCGAGGAGTTGGCGGAACAATTCGCGGGGCGGATCTGCTTCTGGGGCGAGATTGATCGGCAACGATTGCTCACGTCAGCCACACCGGGAGAAGTACGGGAGGCCGTGCGGCGTGTGGCGCGGGCGTTCCTGAGGAACCGGCGTACCGGTGTGGTGGGACAGTGTTTCTGGGGCAAAGATCATCGCATCGAGAACTGCGAAGCGGTATACGAAGCCTGGAGCACGGTGTGAAGCGTATCGGTCCCTATGCTTGGGGCTAGACAACGGCAGGAGATTAAAACAGGAGCGAACAAACGATGAAGACCGTCAGCAGCATGATTCTGGGAATGGCGATCACGGCGTCCGTGGTTTCGGCCGCGGATCAACCGGCGGCCCGTCGCGTCGAGGTCGGCGATCTCGTCTGCGAGTGGTTTGCGCATCTGGCCGTGGGCCGGCCTGCCGCGGAATGGCGGATCTCCGGCTGGGAGGTGGAGCCGCCCGGCGCATCTTTCGCGCATGCCTACTACTCCTGGTTCAAGCTGGTGGATAAGAACGACGAGGCGCCGGTCACCATCGGTCGGCGTTTCCCGGCGCAGCAGGATGGGGTGTTGACGTGGGAATTTGTCTTCCGGCTGCCGCAACTCACCAATGGGCCTTTTTTCCAGATCATGTCCGGAGATCAGGCCGTCCTGCGCCTGCACGTGGCGGAGGGGGATCTGGTGGCGGATGCTGGTGAAAGCGCGCCGCGGCGTCTGGCGGCACTACAGGCTGGCCGGGATTGCGGCGTCAGCGTTCGTTTAGACCTAGACGCGCACCGGGCGGACATCCGCGTGGACGGGCGTAGGGTTGCCACGGCGGTGACGTTGTCCGATAAGGCGCTGGACCGTCTTGCGATCACCACGGGGAACACATTCGTAGGCGACCTGTTCGTGACGCCGGTGCTGTTGCATCGCGGTTATGCGCTGCGGGAGCGTTTTATCAGCGTGCCGGAAGGGGCGTTGCCGGATGGTTGGACGTCCACGACGGCAGGCGGCACGGTTGCCGTCCGCAACCATGGCGGGGCCGCGCATGTCGCGAACAGTCGTGCGCTTTGCCTGGAACGTACACAGACCGGTGCGCTGGACGCTACGGTCGCTTTTCCGCCTGTGAAGGCCGCCGTGGAGGTGGAGGCAAAAGTCCTGTTTGCAGACGGCGGCAATGGCGCGTCAGTGGCCTGGCTCGATGCCGCGGGGCACCCGGTCGTAACGCTCGCCGCGCGCGACGGCACCCTGACGGCCAGCGACGCCGGGGGGGGCGCGCCGGTTTCGCTCTGGACGGGACTTCGGAAGACGGTGTGGTACAACCTGCGTGTGGTGATAGACCCCGCGGCCAAGTCGGCCACGTGTTATGTCAATGACATCGAGCGCGGACGAGTGGCCATCGCTGCGGGGGCGCAGGTTGCCCAGATGCGCGTCACGGCGCCTGAAGCGGTCGGTGGGAAGTGCTGGGCGGACGAGTTGGTCGTGCGTCCGCATCTGCCGTATCCGGCCGACTACGCGCCCGAGCCTGTGCCGGTCGCCACGGGCTCGAACATCGTCGTGATGCAGTCGTGCGACCTCTGGCGGGAGGGGCTGCACAATGGCTGGGACTATATTCGCGATTTTCCGGAGCGGCGGCCGCTGCTGGGGTATTACAACGGCGGCGATCCGGAAGTGGAGGACTGGTCCATCGGCTGGCTCTTGCGCAACGGCATCTCCTGCGACTTCAAGTGCTGGTATCAAGGCGCGCCGGGGCCGATCCACTCCACGCGCCACGGCGAGGGGCTGATCGGCTTCAAGCGGGCCCGGTGGAGCAACAAGATGACGTTCGCCATCAACATCACGTTCCCGGTCGGTAAACTGGACGACTGGCGCGACAATGTGGTGCCATACCTTGTCGAGCATCTGTTTCGCGATCCGCGCTACCTGAAGATTGATAACAAACCTTTGATCGGCATCTACGAGACGCGTCGTTTTAGCGCCGCCAAGGCGGCGTTGCCGATTCTGCGCGAGGAGTGCCGCAAGATGGGGTTCGATGGCTGTTGGGTGATCAACCAGGGAGGACCCAGCAAAAATGCTGCGGACTTGATGTTCGATGCGGCATACGCCTACACGTGGTTCACCGGATCGACCCAGAATCAAATGAAGAATATCGAGTCACAGCGCGCCCAGATGTCGCAAGACGTGCTGCCGACCTTGTCCATGGGATGGAGTCCCGCTCCATGGAAAGGCGGCTCCAGCAGTCGCGATGCCTGGGCCACACCCGACGAATTCCGCGCGCTCTGTGAGTGGGCCAGGACGACCTACATGCCGGCGGCAGCCACGAACGCATTGTCGCGCAGGGTGGTGTTGCTGGACAACTGGAACGAATGGGGCGAAGGTCACTGTATGATGCCGGCGGCCGGTTGGGGGTTTGGCTACCTGCACGCCATCCGCGACACCTTTGGACAACCCCCGTTTCCCCCGGATGTTGTGCCGACACCCGCTCAGGTTTCACGCATGACCACACTCTATCCGCGCGGAGAAGGGTATGAGGAGGCGGGTGCGCCGGTCAGCCCGCAGCCATGACCGTTGCCCAGCGGCAGCCGGTGCACGCGATGGCCGACGGCACGTTTCTCAAATTCAACCAAAGGAGACTAGTATGACAAACAAGCATAACATCTCAAAGATGGGGATCCCGGTTATCGGCAGTTGGGACGTGATCGTGGTGGGCGGAGGGCCCGCCGGTTGCACGGCCGCAGCCTCGGCCGCCCGGGAAGGGGCGAGGACCTTGCTCATCGAGGCGACAGGAAGCCTTGGCGGCATGGGGACATCCGGACTCATCCCCGCCTGGTGCCCGTTCTCTGACCAGCAGAAGATCGTGTACAAGGGCATGGGTGAAAAAATCTTCGCAGCCGCGAAGGAGGGGGTGGCGCATGTCGCGAAGGATGCTACCGAATGGGTTCCGATCGATGCCGAGCGTTTGAAGCGGGTTTATGATGATTTCGTGAGGGAATCGGGCGCAGAGATCCTGTTCAATACGTTCCTTTCCGGCGTCGACGTGGACGCTAACGGGAAGGTCTCTGGGATTATCGTAGCGAACAAGAGCGGTCTCGTGGCGTACCAGGCGAACGTGTTTGTTGACTGCTCTGGCGACGCGGATCTCGCGGCCTGGGCTGGCGCGGATTTCGAGAAAGGAAGTGAAAAAGGGGAGCTGCAGCCTGTCACCCTCTGTTTCATCCTCAGCAATGTCGACGAGTACGCCTTCAGGCATGGCCCCAATCTCCACGCCGGCAACAAGAACAGCCCGATCTACGCGATCGCCGCCTCCGGGAAATATCCGCATATCAAGGACACGCATCTGTGCGCGAACATCGTCGGTCCCGGCACGGTCGGGTTCAACGCGGGGCACCTGTGGGATGTTGACAACACAGACCCGAAATCGGTTTCCAACGCCATGATCGAGGGCCGCAAGCTCGCGATGGAGTTCAGGGACGCCCTCGCGGAACATCATCCCAAGGCCTTTGCGAATGCCCATCTTGTGGCGACAGCCCCCCTGCTAGGCACCCGCGAGACACGCCGCATAACCGGGGACTATGTGCTGACCGTTGACGACTACGAATCGAGGCGGACATTTCCCGACGAGGTCTGCCGCAACAGCTATTTTCTTGACGTGCATACGGCCAAGAAGGATATCCAGGAGACGTTGAAGGGACACGAGAAGCTAGAGAAGACATTCAGGCGTTACGGCCCCGGGGAATCGCACGGAATCCCGTACCGCTGCTTCACGCCGAAGAAACTGAAGAATGTGCTGGTCGCTGGCAGGGCCATTTCCACCGACAGGCCCGTGCAGGGGAGCACACGGGTGATGCCGGTCTGCCTGGTGATGGGCGAGGCCGCCGGAATGGCCGCCGGAATGGCTGCGAAGTCCACGTCCTGCGACGTGCGCACGGTCGATGTGAATCTCCTTCGCAAGCGCCTGAAAGAAGCAGGCGCATACATGGAGTGACGACGCCGCACGGAAAGATGGAACGAGGCGGGCCTCAGGCCACGCCAGACAGAAAGGTTAGGCGAGTATGGATACCCAGAATAGGTCTCTCAACACCCACCGCGAGGAACACGACGACACCGGGTGCGGGCTTGGACGCTTTTCGATCGGCGTCGGCGATCGGTTTGGCTGCGAGGGCGTCGCCCAACTCGCCGCGCTAGCAGCCGCGCGGCGGGATGGCATTCGGGTCACGCCGGTCTGGAACAAGTCGAACCGCGAGCACACCCTGATCGGGACCTGTCCATCCGATGCCCGCGCGGCCGCAGACGCTGCCGTTCGCGAAGCCGGGTGGTCTTCTCCCTACTGGCTGGATGCCGACCATATCTCTTTGGGTAACGTGGATCGGTTTCTGGATGCGTGTGATTTCTTCACGCTGGATGTTGCAGAGCAGATCGGACAGGCCTGCGAACCTGCGGCGGTGGAGGCGCTGGCAGGCCGCGTGGAGGAACGGCTCGGGTTGGCGCCGGCACTGCCTGGCACCGGAGAGCGACTGCCGCTTGATCGCGCGGCGACACGATCCGCCGCCGGAAAGTATGCTGCCGCCGTGGCTGAGGCGGGGCGGATATTTCGGCGGATTCGCTCGGCTCGCGGCTCGCGTAAATTCCTCGTCGAGGTTTCGCTGGATGAAACAGACACCCCCCAATCGCCGCAGGATCTGCTCGTCATTCTGACCGGCCTCGCGGCAGAGGGCGTTCCGGTGGATACCCTAGCCCCGCGGTTCTCGGGCCGTTTCAACAAGGGCGTGGATTACGTGGGCGATCCGCGTCAGTTTGCGCGCGAGTTCGAATTGGATGTCTCCGTGCTGGCGCTGGCCTGGCAAAAGCTTGGCTTCGGTGACGGATTGAAGTTGAGTGTTCATTCCGGCAGCGACAAGTTTGCCATCTATGGACCGATCCGGGACATTCTTGCGCGAACCGGAGCGGGGCTTCATCTCAAGACCGCCGGCACGACCTGGCTGGAGGAACTGGTCGGGTTGGCGCTGGTCGGCGGCGACGCGCTGGCCTTTGTGAAGGACCTCTGGCGCCAGGCCGTTTCGCGCCGCGAAGAACTGTCCAAGCCGTATGCAACGGTCCTCGATATTGATCCCGCGCGCCTGCCGACGCCAGAGGAAGTCAATACGTGGGACGGCCCCCGTTTCGCGGCGGCGCTGCGCCATGATTCGCGCTGTCCGCATTACGATCCGCACTTCCGCCAGTTGCTCCACGTCGCGTTCCGCCTCGCGGCTGAGGCGGGCGATGCCTTCTACCGACTGCTTCATGACCATCGGGCAACCATCGCACGGGAAGTCACCCTGAACCTCCTGGACCGCCATGTTCGATCTGTGTTTCCGTCGGCGGATCATAAACAGGCGATCACATGAAGAAAAACAGGCTGTATCATGGAATTCCGGATCTTGGGACGGCCCCCGGCGTCAACCCCGGGGCCCTGTCCCGGCCGATCGACAAGTACGACGCTCCGGGGCTGATGGCGAAGCAGGGCGGCAGTCGGTTCCATGTCATGATCAAACCGGCTGGCTCCGCCTGCAACCTGGCCTGCGCCTACTGCTTCTACCTGAGCAAGGCGTCGCTGGAGGGCGTCCCGGCGCCGCGCCGTATGTCGGATGAGGTGCTGACGGAATTCATCCGCCAGTATATCGAGAGTGTGACGGGCGGCGAGGTGATTTTTTCCTGGCAGGGCGGCGAGCCGACCACGCTGGGTCTGGACTTTTTCCGCAAGGTGGTCGCGCTCCAGGCGCAGTTCGCCAAGCCCGGCCAGACCATCCTGAACGACCTGCAGACCAATGGCACACTGCTTGACGAGGAGTGGTGCAAGTTCCTCAAGCAGAACCAGTTCCTGGTTGGGCTCAGCATCGACGGGCCGAAGGAGATCCACGACCGCTACCGCGTCACCAAGAGCGGCGACCCGACGTTCGCCAAGGTATTCGCCGCCGCGCGGATGCTGAAAAGCCATGGCGTGTCGTTCAATGCGATGGCGTGCATCAACCGACACAACGCCCGTCGCCCATTGGACGTGTACCGCTTCCTGCGGCGCGAGCTCGGCGCCGACCGCCTCCAATTCATCCCGATCGTCGAGCACAAGGACTTCGAACAGAGGGCGCCGCAGTCCTGGGACCCGGCGACGCTGCCCCGCGACGGCGATCCGCGCGCGCGGCCGGGGCATCCGGAATCCGTTGTGACCGATTGGTCGGTCGATCCCGAGGACTGGGGCTACTTTCTCTGCAAGACCTTCGACGAGTGGCGGAACCGGGACATCGGCAAGGTCTTTGTCAATCATTTCGAGACGCTCGTGGCGCAGCATATGGGGCACCCCTCGCAGATTTGCGTCTACAGCGAGTTTTGCGGCAAAGGCATGGCCTTGGAGAATGACGGATCCCTCTACACCTGCGACCACTATGTCTATCCCGAATACTGTCTGGGCAACGTCATGAAGGCCCCGCTCGGCGAGATGGCCTTGTTGCGGGCGCAGGTCAAGTTCGGTTATGCCAAGCACGAAACGCTGCCGGCGCAGTGTCGGCAGTGCCCGTTTCTCAGCGATTGCTGGGGTGAGTGCCCGAAGAGCCGCTTCATCCGAACCGCCGACGGCGAACCGGGGCTGAACTATCTCTGCCGGGGCTTCAAGCAGTTTTTCGCGCACGCCATCCCTGAGGTGGACCGCATCGTCAAGTGCCTGCAACGCCAGACGCCGCCGTTTCCGCGCCTTGTCTAATCCTCAGGCACAGGGGCTGTCCCTCGGCGGTGGCGCGCGTCGGCTCACCCCTCGGCGAGGCGGCGGCGATGCGCGTCCCAGGCAGGACCCAGCGTGGCGTCGGACGGCAACTCGCCCAGCACGCGGCGCACGGCGGCGTCGAACGCCTGGAACGGAACGGGCGACGATGCATAGATCTGGTCGGGCGCGAGGACCCGATCCATGCCGGCGTCGCGAATCACCCGACCGACGTCCTCGCGCACCCCGCAGATGTAGAGTTTTCCTCCCTGTTCATGAAAGGCTTCAGCGAAATCGAAGAGCGCGTTCCAACACGAGTAATCAATCGAATAGACGCGGCGCATTCTGAGGATGAGATGGCTCGGCTTCTGCTCGCGGGCGATCGCGCCCAGTTGCTCGCGCAGAACCTGCGCCGCCCCAAAGAACAGATCGCCGTGCAGCGCAACCGCCACAACATCGCTCCGCTCATGTGAAACGTCCCCCTCATAGGGCCGTTCCCCGTACAGCTTCATTCCCTCGGGCACGAGTTCGTACGCACGCAATCCGCTGCCGCGATTCACATATAAAAGCACGCCCGTCACAACGCCCGCGAACAACCCATACTGGATATTGACGAACACCGTCACGATGAAGGTCACGATCATCACGCATACGTCCGTCCGCGACGTGTCAAAGACCCGGCGGATCCGGCGCACGTCCACGAGTTTGAGGCCCACATACACCAACAGGCCAGCCAAGGCCGCCACGGGAATGAGTCCCAGAAGGCCCGGACACCCCAGAACCCCCGCCACGAGCACGACGCCGAACACGACATTGGCCCCAGCCGTCTGACCGCCGACCTGCTCGATCAGCGCGGAACGACTGAACGATCCGGACCCCGGAAATCCTTGGAAAAAGGCCGTCGCGATTTGGCTGAGGCCCTGTCCGACGAACTCCTGATTGATGTTCAGCGGTTTCCGGTTCTTGATCGCGAGGTGCTCCCCGATCGATATGGCTTCCATCAAGCCGATGACGGCAAGCGCGACCGCGGCTGGAAACAACTCGGCAATCTGATCAATTCCCGCGATTCGAAATCCGAAATGGGGCAGATCGCCGGATATCGGAGCCAGATCGCGCACCAGGCGGATACCGGCTTCCGGTCCTAACAGGGCGGCCACGCCGGCCGCCCCCGCCACAGCCAGCACGGCGACAGGCCACCGCCGGGCGAAACGATCCAGCAGCAGCATCGCCGTCAGGACGCCGAGTCCCGTCAACAGCGGCGCCCATCCCGCCTCGGGCAGACGCCTGAGCGTCTCGACGAGCCGCGCGGGAACCCATTGGATCGACGGCGCCGGAACGCCCAGCAGATGGTGAGTCTGTCCAATCGCGATCAGCACGCCAGCGCCCAGTGTGAACCCCAGAAAGGCTGATTCAGGGACATACCGAATGATCCACCCCAGCCGGAATCCGCCCGCGGCCACGCGAAATAGGCCCACCATCACCGTCAAGGATAGCAAGACCGTCACCGGGTCGCCTCCCGGGCAGCTCGCCAGTGCGGCAGCCGTCAGCAGAGCGGAGGAATTGGTCGGACCGGTGTTGACGTACGGAGAACTGCCCCACAGCGCCGCCACGACCGACATGAGGATCGCCGCGTAGAGACCCTGGACCGGAGCAAGCCCCGCAAGCATGGCATAGGCCATCACCTGCGGCACCGCAAATACCGCCACGGTTACCCCCGCCTGTGCGTCGCAGCGGAACGCTCGCAGACTGTAGTCGCGCCATTCCCGCAGCAGCGGCGGAAGGAACGATACACCATTCTGGCGCGGCTTGAACACACGCACTCCCTTTGATTACTTCGGCGGTACAAACAAATGACAGGCGAGGCTCTTGCAAAACCCCTTCGGTGTGTTTGCAAGAGAGAAGTCAGGAGTCAGAATACACAAACAGGGGTGGAAGCGCTAGGCTTTTTCCCCCGACAGTCATTCTCCCCGGCAGTAAAATCACCGTTTTCCGACCCCCTGGACCGGAGCAAGCCCCGCAAGCCCCGTCTCACCGGTATACCGTCCATGCCGCTGAATGGCCGCCATGAGCAGGCGCATGCCGGTCAGCCGGCTGCCGTTGTTGACGGAGCCTGCGGTGGAGAAGCGCAAGCCGCGGTGCGACCGGGCCTGCTCGAAATCGCGCAGGAATTCTGCGACCATGTTGGCCTCTTCATTACGGCTGAAGGTGAAGGGCGCCAATTGTCCGTCAATCACGGCATGAGGGCAGTATTGCCGGATTTCCGAAACAGTCAGCGTCGGGCCGAAGTTAACCCCCTTGAGGTTTAGCTCAGCAAGCAACGGGAGGAGGTGGGCCATGTCGGAATCGCTGTGCTGATAGCGCCAGTCTGTGGGCGCTGGCGCATAGCGCTCGAAGACGGCCCGGTGAATGGGCATGGCAAACAGCTCATACATCTCGGCGTTGAACAGACAGCAGTTGTCGTCGTACCACGACCACCACTTCGGCGCGGTGGCGGGAGTGAAGCCGGCCTCCTCATCCAGGACCCGGGCGCGCGCAAGGATGGCGCGGGCGATCAGGTCCGAGAACCGTTGCATCAGGGCGGGATCGTCGAAATGGAGCAGCAGCAGGTTCTCCACCCCAAAGATGGAACAGGCAAACGTGCAGGGGCCGCGCTGTGCGCGATAGAGCGGCACTTTGACGCCCAGGGTTTCCAGGCGTTGCTTCTGGCTGGTCCAGTCCTCCGGTAGAATGAAGGCCCGCAGGTTGTCCAACCGACGTTCCACGCGATCCAGCAGGGCACTGAGTTCAGCGGTTGTGTGTGCCGACTGATGCAGCCACCAGGAACCTGTGGCGCCCCCTTCCCAAGCGTTCCGGGCCTCGAAAATGTCGTGCAGCCCTTTGGTCTCAGGCCATTGGCGGGCCGGGTCGGCAGGTGTTTCATCCAGCAGGCGTCGCCCCACAATCTGTTCGGCCAGGTCATTGTAGCGCCGCTTCAGGTCCATGGCCCAGACCGCATCACCATACTGGAAGCGCCACCAGTCTTGAGGCACGCCCAGCTCATCGAACACACACTCCCAGTTGCAGATCGCCCCGAGTGGAACCTGAGGAATTGAGGCGCTGAAGGGATCCCGGTTGGCGACTGCCTGATCGGCCCAAAATTGCGCCACATCCACGGGCGCTTGACCGCCATTGGCCCTTGTGTCCGCCAGTAATTGCGTGATCCAGCCCTGGTGTTCGGGTGTTGCCAACGCGTAGGCGTTCACAATGTCTCACCTCTTTGTGCTTGGCGCGCGTGCGTCCTGTATGCCCGCGATCAGCTTTTCCAGGCGCCGGCCGTACTCGACATAGGTGCGGTGCATGACGGACGCCTGGGTCTCGCCGCGCTCTTCATGAAACACAGCGGACAGATGTGGCTCGATCGAGATACCGCCGTCATATCCATTCTGAAGAAGGTCGGTGAGAATGCGGCGAACGTCTCCCTCTCCCTCGCCGGGGTAGGTGTAGGTGCAGACCTGCTTCTCCGCATTCCAGACACCATCCTTGATGTGGACGTAAGCGACGTGGCTTTTGACGTGGGAATAGAATTCCCATGCGGACTGGCGCGGACGCGGTTCCGGTTTCGTGTAGTCGGGGGTGAATACGGGGTTGCCGGTGTCGAACACCAGCTTGAGCCCGGGCACGTTTTCCAGCAGGCGGAGGGTGTATGTCCAGCCCATGCCTCCGTAGTTCATGCAGTTCTCGTGGACAGGCGTGATTCCGGCGTCCTGAAACAGGGCCAGAAGCTCCCTGAGGCGGCGAAATCGCTCGGTTTCCATCTGATCCTCGGGATCGCGATCTTTCAGCACCGCAAAGCTCATGATGCGGATCAGTCGCGTGCCCAGCCGATGCATGCGGGGGATGGCGCGTCGGGCTTCGGCCAACGAAGAGTCCATGGGCTCCAGAATGGATTTGCCCCAGTTGGCGATGGCGGAGCCAAAACAGTTCACCCGCACACCGGCCGACTCCAGCGCGCCCGCCACGTGATCGAACTCAGCGTCGGAGAGATCATGGATGTTCTTGCCATCCACGCCGCGCGACTCGATAAACGTCCAACCGAGTTCCCGCGTGGCAGCAATCTGCCCGTCGATGCCTTTCGACGCTTCGTCGGCAAACCCTGTCAGGTACATGATGGTTTCCCTCTGCTAGTTACGGACCAGCGTGGATAGATAACGATAGCTATGCGCGAGCGCTTCGAAGGGGTCGGCGCCGTAGCAGTCATCCTGCTCCACGATGAACCACTCGCAACCGGACGCCTCGGCGGCGTTCACGATGGCGGGTATGTCCAGGTTGCCTTGTCCCACGGGAGCAAACGCTGGTTTGCCGCCGATGACGGTGTAATCCTTCAGGTGGAGCAGCGGCAGGCGGCCCTTGAGCTTACGGCACCAGGCCACAGGATCAGAGCCGCCGTGCTGGACCCAATAGGTGTCGATTTCGCCCTGCAGGTGGCGCGCGTCGGTCTTCTCGTAGAGCCAGTCCAGCACGAGCTTGCCCTCCAGCCGCTGGAACTCCATCGCGTGGTTGTGGTAGGTCAGTACCAGGCCGGCTTCGCGCATGAGTTGTCCGGCCTTGTCGAGCCTGGCCGCCAGGTCGAGCACGGTCGGAAGCGAGCCGAAATCCACACCGGCGGGGTAGGGGTAGGCCGTGTAGCGGCAGTTCAGCTTTTGGAGCCGAGCGATGACGGCAGCCGTTTCATCGAGAATTTTTGCGCCGGATTCGTGCGTGGCGCAGCAGGTCAGACCTTCCCCTTGGAGGATGCGGTTCAGTTCGCTCTCCTCAATCGGCCCCAGGCCGGAGACCTGAACCGCCCGGTACCCGATCTGACGTACTTTCTTAAGCGAGGCGGCGATATCGGCCGGCGTTTTGAGGTGATCCCGAAGTGTGTATAACTGCGCAGCGATTTGCGTGGTCTTCATGATCTTCCTGCCCTTCCTGCTCAGTATGACCGGCTGATGTCGCCGAGTTTGGCCGCCTGGGTCTTCTTGACAAAGCGGGATGTCTTGATCTTGTGTTTCAGCATCCGCTCGTAGGCGCCGCCGTTGAGCGGCATCTCCACGGTCTTCCCGGTTTCGGACGAATAGAGCATGGCGTTGCCGAGTTCAACGGAATGGATGCCCTCCGCAGCGGGCGCGATCAGCGGGGTTTTGTTCACAATGGCGTTGATGAAGTTCTGGAGGATTTCCCCATGCTGGCCGCCAGTGCCGTTCGTCGGGATCTCCACGTTCCAGACATCGGGGCGAGCCCACAGTTCGGGGGTGGTTTTCAGGAAGGTGCTGACGGATTCCTCGTTGCGCGTGAACCGGATTCCGTTCCCCTCGATCACGACCTTGCCGTACTCCGCCGCCACTTCCAGCCGATTGGTGCCCGGTGATTCGCCCGTGGAGGTGATGAAGACCCCGGAGCATCCCGAATCGTACCCGAGATAGGCGGTGACTTCGTCTTCCACCTCGATGTTGTGCTTGCGCCCGATATTGCAGAAGGCGCGAACGCGCTGCGGCATGCCGAACATCCATTGCCAGAGATCGAGATTGTGAGGACACTGATTCAGCAGGACACCGCCACCTTCGCCGCCCCACGTCGCGCGCCATTCGCTGGACGCATAGTAGGCTTCGGTGCGGAACCAGTCGGTGATGATCCAGGTGACCCGGTCCAGTTTGCCGAGCGTACCGTCCTGCACGAGTTGACGCAGTTTGCGGTAGCGGGGGTCGGTCCGCTGGTTGAACATGGCGGCGAAAACCTGCTTGCGGTTCGTGTGGGCGGCAATCAGACGCTCGCAGTCCGCCTTGTGCACCGAGATGGGTTTTTCCACCAAAACATGGAGACCGGCGCGCAGGGCGTCAATGCCGATCGTGGTGTGCGCATAGTGCGGGGTGACAATGAGGACGGCATCACACACCTTGTCCTTTAGAAGCTTCCGGTGATCCTCGTAGGCGGCGCAAGAATACGTTGCTGCGGCTTGCCTGGCGCGCTCCGGGTCACTGTCACAAACGGCGGTCAACTCGACGTCCTTGAGATCTTTGAGCCTCTTCAAATGAAATTGCCCCATGGTTCCGATACCGATGACACCCAGTCGCACTTGCTTCATCGTGAAGACACTCCTTATGACTGATTCGGCTAACCGCCGCGTACGCATCCTTGTCTCAAACAAATAGCCTTTTATCCCTCGTGCGGCAAGTGTAGAACGGTTTCGGTCGCGAAACAAGCGGTTTTTGCCGCATGGCCGTGGAATCAGATTGCACAGTCGATTCAACATGGTGTACGATGACCTCTCACATGTGGCGACGTTCGTCTCTGCAAGGCGGAAGGGATACGAGCAAACAGGCAAACGAAACCTGTTCTAGGAGGCATCCATGAACCGACGTAACCTCATGCGATTAGCTGGGTTGGGTGTGATGGCTGCCGGAATTCCGCAACGGGGCTGGGCCGCAGGTGAGCCGGACCTCGGCAGGGCAACGAACGGTGCGAAAAGGCCCAACATCCTGCTCATCATGACCGACCAGCAGCATGCCGGGATGATGAGTTGTGCCGGGAATCTCTACGTTAAGACGCCGGCGATGGACAGCCTGGCGGCAAACGGGATGCGATTCGAGCGCGCCTATTGCGCCAACCCGGTTTGCCAGCCGTCGCGGTTCAGCATGCTGACCGGGTGCATGCCCAGCCGGATCCGTTTGGAAGCCAACAAAGAAGGCTTTCATATGCCGCCCGAGACCGTAACGAACGGCATGGGAAATGTCTTCCGCAGGGCCGGATACCGAGCCCTTTACAGAGGCAAATACCACGTCACGGCGAGTCACGAAAGCATGGGATTCGAACAACTTGTCGGTGACAAGCGGTTCAAGGAGCAATCGCCTGTCGTGCAGTTTCTGCGCCAACCACAGGACAAACCGTTCCTGCTGGTTGCCTCTTTTGAAAACCCTCACGATATCTGCTTTCTGGCCATTAATGCTCACAAACAGCTCGACCGCACGACGATCAGTTATGGGAACGGGGCGCTCGGCAAGTCCATGCAGTTGCCGCCCGGGGTAACCCGGAAAGAGTTTTTCGCCAAGATCTGCCCGCCTCTGCCGGCGAATTACGAGATCCCCGATGGTGACCCAAGTGCCTTGAAGCGTTGTCTGATCATGGCTGCGATTCGTCTGAGCAGGTCGCGCCCCTCCTCCTGCTCCTATTCATGCCACGCCACACTTCGTCGCTTTCTTCGTCCCACGCGTTGTCGTCTACGCTTCGTCCACCCCCTTTGTCGGTTCCGTCTTCCATCGCATAGAAGACCTGTCCCTTGGCGGCTTTCCTTGTACACGTTCACCACGAAGAGAGCGGAGGACACGCGCCAGAGATTGCACCACCCGCTGCGCTGGAGGCACGGAGGCACAGAGAAGAAGGGGAGATATGCGTGTACGAGTAGGTGTACGAGTACGGCGGGGAATGAGCGGTCGCAGGCACCTTACTCGTACACGCACACGCGGATCTCTCGATCTCAGAACCCGGAATCCGCACAGGCCACTAGAAGACCTGTCCCTTGGCGACGGTCCCTGAACCCGTCAACCGTAGTCGTCGCCGTCGTCGTCAACCAAGTCTTTCTCCGTCCCCCGAAAATAATGCAAGACCCGTCCCTTGTTTGAACCCAGCTCGACTCGTCCACCGTTCTCGTCGCCCGCTATCGTCAACCGAATCTGCCCCCGTCCGGTCGACGACTACGGCGACGACTACGGTGGACGAGTGCGGGAACAATCTGGAACTCAGGAAATCAGGAAGCTGGATGTCTCCCCTTTCCTGAGTTCCTGATTTCCAGATTGGATTGGCAGGGGCGGGGCACATGAGTAGGGCCAGTTCTGAGTAGCCCCGGCCCGTCCCGGCCCGAGGGCGGACAATGCCGCTGGCCTGCGCCAGCCTGCGCTGGCCCCGGGACGGGGCCGCGCTAGTGCAACGCAAGTAGCCCCGGGCCGTCCCGGCCCGAGGGCAACAGCCGGCAATGGCGCTGGCCTGCGCAGCCTGCGCTGGCCCCGCGGGACCTGCCCGCATCGCTACGCGAAGCGTTGCAGGCGGGCGGGGCCGCGCTACCGGGCCGCAAGTAGATCCGGCGTTCCCGAGTAGCCCCGGGCCGTCCCGGCCCGTGGGCGGACAATGCCCCGCTGGCCTGCGCCAGCCTGCGCTGGCCCCGGGACGGGGCCGCGCCACCGTGGCGCGTGACGGGGAACGCGACGGGGCCGCGACGGGTAGCCCCGGCCCGTCCCGGCCCGAGGGCGGACAATGCCGCTGGCCTGCGCCAGCCTGCGCTGGCCCCGGGACGGGGCCGCGCTACCGGGCCGCGCTACCGTGGCGCGTGACGGGAACGCGACGGGGCCGCGCTGGGTAGCCCCGGGCCGTCCCCGGCCCGTGGGCGGGCATGCCGTCGGCAATGGCGTCGGCGAGCGCTAAACTGCGCTGGCCCCGGGACGGGGCCGCGCTACGAGGCCGCGCTAGTGCAACGCAAGTAGCCCCGGGCCGTCCCGGCCCGAGGGCAACAGCCGGCAATGGCGCTGGCCTGCGCAGCCTGCGCTGGCCCCGGGACCTGCCCGCATCGCTACGCGAAGCGTTGCAGGCGGGCGGGGCCGCGCTACCGTGGCGCGTGACGGGAACGCGACCGATTCCCGCGAAGAAAAAACAAAGGGCGGGCCAAGCTCGCGCCCGACCCGCCCCCCGTGTCTTCAGGTCTATGGTCTGAGGTCTATGGTCTGAGGTCTCTTCTCTCCCCCCTGCCGCAGCAGGATGAGGGTTCCGGTGGGCGGAGTCAGATACCGGAGCACCACAATGTCGCTACGCCGGCATCAATGGCCGTTTCGTTATGAGAGTGAACCTGTTTAAGCGGGGCTGGATGCGCGCCACCGCCCCAACGCACGGTACCGATGGCGTTTCGGCTCCACCACAACGAAGGACTTGCGTAGATCAGTCTCCGCGTAGCGCTCGAGTACGGTCCGCAGTTCTTCATGCACGGCATCAATCGTTGCCGGTGTCATGCGCAGATACACGACGCCTGGGCCTTGCCCCCGAACAAAAATCAAGCCGCCGAAATCCCGATCACGGGTCACGAAGATGCGCCGTTGTTGCTGTGCGTGCTCCAGCAGCACAGAATCGTCTGCCGTTGACAGACCAACGGCTGAAGCGGTTTGCACGTCATGGCCGAGCGCTTTCAGAAAGCGCTCCGTCAGCGCGTAGACGTCCTGGTCGAGGAGAAGGTTCACGCCGGCACGAGATCCACATGAAGATCTTCGACGGCGACAACGTCCATTGCGTACTGGATGCACGC
>Ga0194113_10002578_pt1 | contig 24654 bp, 23 predicted proteins | sample TA2MahC200mmetaG_FD_146193 | JGI IMG/M metagenome (GOLD analysis project Ga0194113, IMG submission 146193) | Freshwater microbial communities from Lake Tanganyika, Tanzania - TA2015017 Mahale Deep Cast 200m | ecosystem: Environmental > Aquatic > Freshwater > Lake | place: Tanzania: Lake... | reverse complement strand
GCATTTGCTTCACACATGGTTCCTCCTACATAAAAAAACGTGACCGTGCCCGTGTCACATGCCCGTAATGACCATCGTTTCAGGATACAATAATCTCCTGAATACGTTTGATGAGCTGTTCGACGAGATGGGGCAGGGGTTCCTTCGAAATCCCGATAATTTCCGCTTCGGGCATCTTTAAGGGAATAAGATATTTCAGGGCAGAAGAGGAAGAAATGGCTTCTGCCATTTTCGGTGTCAATTCTCCCATCATTGAATTGGGAAGGACGATGGCGGTTGCCCCAACGATTATATCCACCTTCTTCACCGTCTGGACAATGGCATTTTCTCCGGTTGCTCCCTTATTGGCTCCTGCCTTGAGCATGGCTCCTGTGGCCATGGCATTCGTGCCCAAACCAAGGATCTCCACTTCTTCTCCGAAGGCTTCCCGGAGGCGTTTGATCACCAGACCTCCGATGCCCCCTCCTTGTCCATCAATGACTGCGATCAACTTTTTCTTTTCCATATTAAAGCAATAAAAAAGCCACTTCCGGCTCCTCCTTCTGGAGGCGCTTCACCTTCGTGGCTTAATTTTATATAAATGGAACGAGTCAATTTGTCAAACATTATTTGTTCCAATCTGGTTATATTTTCTAATTGAAGTATTTGAGGATGGCGTTGACGAGGCTTTTGGCTATTTTTTCCTGGAATTCGCTTTGGTTGAGGATGCGTTCATCCTCTTTGTTGGTGATATAGGCCACTTCAACCAGAACAGAAGGAATATCCGGAGCCCTTAATACGATGAAATTGGCCTGCCGGTAAGAAGAATATTTTAACGGGTGGATTTCCTTCATCTCGTCAAGAGTCAATTCGGCGAATCGGAAGCTCTCCTTCATCGAATTGTTCTGCATAAGGTCGAGTAGAATCTGGTTTAAATTAGGGTCTTTGCTGAGGGAGGCAGGCCTCAGGAAAGCCCCTCCCAGGATGTTGGACATATTCTCCTTATCGGCCAGGAGTTTGGCGGCTTGATCCGAAGCGCCGGAAAGGGAGAGACAGTAGACAGAGGACCCTCTGGCCTGAGGGTTAAAACTTCCATCGGCGTGCAGGCTGATGAAGAGGTCGGCATTATATTCCCGCGCTATCCTTACCCTCTGTTCGAGGGGAATAAAATAATCCCCTTTCCGTGTGAGAAAAGCCTTCACTTCTCTCTGTTGGTTGAGGAGATGAATCGCCTTTTCCCCCACCTTCAATACGATATCCTTCTCCAAAGTCTTGCGGGGTCCCACGGCCCCAGGATCTTCTCCGCCATGGCCGGGGTCGATAACGACGATCTTTGTGCCCTTCGATCTGACCTCTTTCTGTTTCTGCCTTTCTTCCTGATCCTTTTTCTCCTGTCCCACATCGATGAGATCAATGACAAGACGATGGGGTTTGCCAAGGTCGGGTTTCAGTGTGAAGATATTAGCCTGAAGAGGGGTTTTTTGGTGAAGCACCAGCCTTGCTTTTCCTTTTCCGAGATCGGTCAGGCTGATTTTTTGAAGATATTTATCTTTAAACTTGAGTTCCTTTTTTTTCGGCAGAGAGGTGATGCCGGTCAATTCGACCCGGCATTGCGGAGGGTTTTCCTGGGAGGAACTCTCATATTGGACCGGTTCTGTAAGGTCCAGAACCACCCGGGTGTGATCAGGGGCAGACCAGAACCGAATGTCGGTGATGGCTGCTCCGAAAACAGAAAGAGGAAAGTGAAGAATCAGGAAGATAGAAATGAGAAAGGGTTTGATTTTTAATGGAAAAAATACCATTTCCCCGCCTATCCCTTTTAATATAAGTCTATTCTTAACCGATCTTAAAGACCATGGCCGCTCCGGTGTCGCCTGCCGCGCATCCGGCCCACAGGCCATAGCCTCCACCGAGCAGGACGATCTCCTCGAGCAATTCAGCGATGAGCCTTCCTGCAGTCGGTCCCTGTGGATGGCCATAGATCATAGAATTTCCATAATTGTTCATCCAGTAGGGATCCATTCCCATCATTTTTGCCATATAGATGTCATTCACAACAAAGGGGCTGTGCGTTTTTACGGCCTTGAGGTCTTTTACGGTTAACCCCGCATCCCTGAGGGCCATTTCAGAAGCAGGGACAGGCGCTGCTGCCATATAACCCTTTTTTGCTCTCGCAAAACCGTAGGAAAGGATCTGTATCTCGATCTTCGAGTCCTCGCTCCACTCTTTTGCCTTTTCCCGTGTGGTGACAATAAACCCGCAATTTCCATCCGCAGGATGAGTCTGGGAGCCATAACTGAGAACGCCCCCTGGTTCGACCGGTGCTAGTTTGGCAAGGCCTTCGGCTGAGGTGGGGGTTATTCCCTCATCCACCTCGATGAGTTTTACCTCTTTTTTACCTACCTTCACTTCCACAGGGAACATATATCTCTTCTGAAACGCCCGGTCATTGGCCGTGGAGTCAAGATATTGCTGATACCTCCTCAGGGTGACTGCGTCACACTCCTCTTTAGTGACCCCGATGGTTTTAGCCACATTTTCAGCAGTCTGAATCATTTTGAATCCGGCCCATGGGTCTCTGTTAAAATTGTCCATCATCCAGTTTTCCGATTCAACCTCTCCACCAGGGCCGAGCGGGTTTGCCCAGACCGTATGAGGACCATTCGAACAGCGATCGGACAACAGGGCATAACCTGCCTGATAGGCTCCGAGTTCGATGTTCTGGGCGGCAAGATAGATGGCAGTCGTCGAAGTGGTGCATGCCTGATGGATCATGAGAGCCGGCACGTCCTTGGCGCCTTCGACAACCAGGGCGGCCGACCAGGTATGGCTATAAAACATGCGGTGCTGGGGAATGGTGGTACCGAAGTAGAGATAGTCGATAATGGTGGGATCCAGTTTTCTCTTTTTAAACCACCGGTTGGCAGTTGCCGCTCCCAGCGTAATGGCATTCTCATTGGCAAGGCTTCCTTGCCAGCGGCAGAATGGGGAAGAGTAATAACCCCGAAATGGAATATAAGATTTGTTTAATCGCGTCATAATGGTCTCCTCCTTTTATTGCGTGTCCGTGTCCGACATCCGTGTTCGTCATTCCTAATGCTGAAAAAACCAGTGGTCGTTCATCTATTTTGACAGACACGCGACACGGTCACGGTCACGTATTTTAATACTTATACCAGCCCCCTTTTGTTTTCCTTCCTAATTTTCCGGCACGGATCATTGACCTCAACAGGGTAGGGGTGGACCATTTGCTCTCCTTGTTCAATTCCTTGTAGAGGTATTCCGTCACATGAAGGGCAATATCAGTGCCCGTGAGGTCCATCAATTCGAATGGCCCCATAGGATAGTTGAGCCCAAGCTTGACCGCCTTATCGATGTCCTCAATCGAGGCAATTCCTTCCTCTGCCATACGGATGGCCTCCAGGAAATGGGGAATCATGAGGCGGTTGACAATAAATCCCGGGGTATCCTTCTTTACTTCGACGGGCTCTTTTCCCATCTTTCTGGACATCTCCATAACAACCCGGGTGGTCTCGTCATTGGTGTAATACCCTCTGATCACCTCCACCAGTTTCATGAGGGGAGCCGGATTGAAGAAATGCATCCCTGCCACCTTTTCGGGCCTTTTCGTGGCCATAGCAATCTCTGTCACGGACATCGAAGAGGTATTGGTCGTCAGGATGACATGCGGTCCGGTTAATTCATCGAGCGCTTTAAATACGCTCCTCTTCAACTCCAGGTCTTCAAAGATCGCTTCGATGACAAAATCGACGTCCCCTAAATCTTCCATCCGGGTCGTCCCTTTAATTCGGGAGAGAATCCCCTTCTTCTGTTCTTCGGTCATCTTTCCTTTTTCGACGGTTTTGGCAAGAAACTTATCGATGGTTTTAATGCCGTTCTCAACAAAACGGTCTTCGATGTCCCTCATCACCACCTGATAACCTGCCTGGGCTGCCACCTGAGCAATCCCATTCCCCATAGACCCCGCGCCCAATACGCCAATCTTCTTAATCTCCATAGATCCCTCCATCTTGACAAACTGAGATTCAAAATTAAAAATCACTCTTGCTGTTAAATATTTCACATAAATTATTATTACAATATCTTCTTGATGTCAAATTTTTTATGAGATTTCTGAAAAAATCCAGAAATCTCTGGTTCCATCCCTGCCTGCCGGTAGGCAGGGATGATGAAACGATTACACAGATTTTAAACTCACTGAAAATAAAGAGAAATCTGTTCAATCATTTTTTGAAATCCCTACCTGCGGTAGGCAGGGGTGTAATCAAGAGAGCGGAAAGTAGTTTTCCAATGCTCTCTTTCGAAAAAGCCTTGACAAATGAGGGTCGGTTAAGGTTAAATTTTACAAAATGTGTCCGGGAACCCTGCCTACCAGAAGCAGGCAGGTCACGTGTCTGTGTGGGGAATTCTTTTTTTAAAAACCTTCGAGCCTATTCTGCTCCACGGTCATGGAAAACAGACAAGGACACGATCAGGAGGAGGTGCCTATGGCAACATCCGTAACAGTACCGATGGTCGGCAAGATTATTTCTGTTTCAGTCAAGGCAGGGGATCAGGTCAAAGAGGATGATCAAGTCGCAGTGCTCGAAGCCATGAAGATGGAAATGCCCATTGTCGCTCCGATCACCGGGGTGATCAAAGAAGTGTGTGTGTCAGCCGGGCAGGAGGTAGAGGCAGAAACAACCATTGCCATTATTGCATGATGAAAGACACCTGAACTAAATTGGGTTTTCAGGGCTGAGGCTATTTTAAAATCTACCCTTTTTTAGATTTACCCTGTTAGAAATAATGCCACGCTGCTCTACAGTCCCGCCTATGACGGGATTACATTTCAGATTAATTCCGGTGAGATTTAATGCTCTGTTCGGTTTCGAGTCGTAACGACTGGAATTTCTAACGGGTTTACTTTTTCATCATCCCATATTATCTTTGAAGTAAGATTGTGGCCTCCCTATCTCTTTGGACCACCATAACATTGAGAGGTCTCTGAAAAACCTTCAAATCCTTAGCAGAGACCCCTGATTACACAGATTTTAAAAAATGATCAAACAGATTTTCTCGATTTTTAAAGCATTTATAATCCGTGTAATCGTTTCATCATCCGTGCCTACCGGCAGGCAGGGATGGAATCAGAGATTTCTGGACTTTTTCAGAAATCTGATTGACCGGCAAGTGCCCCGCAAGCCCCGCCTGATAGGCGGGGTCAAGGGGCACAATATAAATGATATTTCATCTCCGGGAAGCCCCGTCCTGTGGACGGGGAGCTTCAAATGGATGGACAAGATCGGAAGGGATCGCTGCGGTTTCGAGAGAGTGAAGGAAGAGTTTGATGATGAAGCGAATCGGTATCATTGCAAAACAGAATAAACCGGAGGCAGTGACCCTTACCGGACGGTTGGTGGAGTGGTTACAGCCAAAAGGGGTCGAAGTGTTTATTGAGGAGGGAATAGAAAAGTCCCTCAGACCAAACCTGAGGGCTCCCTTTTTAAATCCTGTTAAAAGGGAAGAGATTCCATCCAATGCGGAAATGATCATTGTCCTCGGCGGCGATGGAACGCTTCTCAGCGTGGCCCGACTCGTTGGAAGCCATGAGGTTCCCATCCTCGGAGTCAACCTGGGAGGGCTCGGTTTCTTGACGGAGATCACGCTCGAGGAACTGTATCGGGTGCTCGAACGGGTGATCCAGGGAGATTTTGTGACCGATGAAAGGGTGGTCTTTCATGCCGCCGTGATAAGGCGCGAAGAAAAACTGGCAGAATTTATTGTACTAAACGATGCGGTGATCAATAAAGGGGCCTTAGCCCGGATTATTGACCTTGAGACAACCATCAATGGGGAGTATTTAACGACCTTTAAATCGGATGGCTTGATCATTTCAACCCCCACCGGTTCGACCGCTTACAACCTTTCTGCCGGAGGCCCCATTGTCTATCCATCCCTGCACTGTATCATCATCACCCCCATCTGTCCCCATACCCTGACCAATCGTCCAATCATGATCCCCGACGATGTGGAGGTCCGAGCCATTCTGAAATCCAAACAACAGGAAGTCATTCTGACCCTAGATGGACAGCAGGGATTTGTCCTGGAATTCGATGATGTGGTCGAGGTGAAGAAAGCGGAGGGGAAAATCTTTCTGATCAAATCGCCCTACCGGCACTATTTTGAGGTTCTAAGAGAAAAACTGAAATGGGGTGAAAGATAATAACAGTTCGGAGTTAAGAGTTCGGAGACTTAATGATTTTAACTCCGAACTACGAACTCCGAACTCATTACTCATAAGTTATGTTACTCGAACTTCGGATCAGAAATTTTGCCATTATTGACGAGGTGAACCTCTCCTTCTCGAAGGGCTTCAATGTCATCACCGGAGAGACGGGGACGGGCAAATCGATCATTCTCAATGCGGTTCACCTCCTCATGGGGGATAGAGCGGGCGAGGAACTGATCCGCAGTTCTGAAGAAGAGGCAAGTGTCGAGGCGCTCTTCGACATCTCAAGCAATGAGGAGGTTAAAGAGAAGATCAAAGAGAAGTCCGCCAGAATCAATAGCTCTGGAGAGGAAGAGACCTGTCTGGTCAGACGGGCGATCTCCCGCTCAGGAAGGGGGAAGGCCTTCCTCAATGAGAATCTAACTACCCTCGGGACCCTTTCGGAGATGGGGGAGAAACTGCTCAGCATCTATGGACAGCACGAACACCAGTCTCTCCAGCGCGCTGAGACCCATCTGGACATCCTGGATGAGTTCGGCGGATTGGTCTATCTTCGAGAACAATATCGAGAGCATTTCGAGAGGGTTGTTTCTCTTTCCGGAGAGATAAAGAGGGTTCGGGACGAGAAGGAGAGGGGGACAAAGGAAAAGGAGCTGATGGTTTTCCAGTTGGGGGAGATTGAGGTTTCCCGCATTCAAATCGGAGAAGAGGAGGTCCTCAGAGAAGAGCGAAGGATTCTCAGCCATGCCAGGAAGTTAAGGGACTTTGTTAGCCTGTCCAATGAGTTGCTCTATGAAGGGGAAGGCTCTACTGTAGAGCGGATTCAGACGATCCTCCGCCAGGGAAATGAGATGGCGGCGATTGACCCATCCCTTTCCGAGATGATTAGAAGTCTAAAAACAACGTCGATCCAATTGGAGGAAATTGCTCTCAGCCTTAGAGGTTATTTGAGAAGGATCGAAGTTAACCCGATGAGGTTGGAGGAAGTTGAGAACAGGCTTGAAGAGATCGAGCGTCTGAAGAGGAAATATGGTCCAACTGTGGAGGAGGTGCTCCGTTTCAAGGGAAAGATTGAAGAGGCATTGAATCCATTGACCTCCAACGAAGAGAACCTTTCTCATCTGGAGGGTGTTCTGGGTTCCCTACAGGGAGAGATGATCGCCCTGGCGAGAAGACTTTCATGGGAGAGAAAGAGAGTGGCTTCTGAGTTGAAGAAGTCTGTAGAGAAAGAGTTGGGATCTCTGGGGATGAAAAAAACCACTTTTGAGATACGGATGGAGGATAACACTTTCTCTCCGAAAGGGATGGATCGGGTGGAGTTCCTCATCTCTCCCAATGTGGGAGAGGAGGTTAAGCCCCTTGCCAAAATCGCCTCCGGAGGGGAACTTTCGAGAATGATGTTAGCGATGAAGAAGATTCTGGCCAGGGTCGGAGGAAGACAGGTTTTGATCTTCGATGAGGTGGATTCAGGGATCGGTGGAGCCATTGCAGAGGTGGTGGGGAAAACATTGAAGGAACTTTCCAAACACCATCAGGTCGTCTGCGTGACCCATCTTCCGCAGATCGCCTGTTTTGCCGACACTCACCACAGTGTAAGAAAAGAGGTGAAAGGAAGACGAACAGTCACCGTAGTAGACCGGCTGGAGAAGGAATCCATCGTGGATGAGATTGCGAGAATGCTTGGGGGAGTAAAGGTGACCGAAAAGACACAAGCCCATGCGAAAGAGATGATTGAAAATGCCCAAAAATCGTAAATTCGAAGCACGAAATCCGAAATTCGAAACAGTATCGAATGACCAAAATCGAAAATTCAAAACAAACAGTCGCTAAAGTTTGGGTCATTGGAAAATTGTGATTTCGAATTTGTTTCGGATTGGTCCTAAGAGGACGCTTCGCCCGATATTCGAATTTCGAATTTAACAAGGGAGTTATTACATGATACGGAAAGCAAAACTGGCGGATGTGAAGGAGATCCAACAGTTGATCAACCAGTATTCCACCCGTGGGGATATTCTCCCCCGGTCCTTGATGGAACTGTACGATCACCTGCGTGACTTTTACGTATTTCTACAGAACCGCAAAGTCGTCGGCATCTGCGCCCTCCATGTCTGTTGGGAAGGACTGGGAGAGATACGCACCCTAGCTGTTCAGGAGAAGGCCCGAAAGAAAGGGATCGGTGTGAAACTGGTAAATGCCTGTTTGGAGGAGGCAAGGGACCTCGGCATGGAGCGAGTATTCGCTCTCACCTACCGGCCTGATTTTTTCGAGAAGTTAAAGTTCAAGGTCGTCGATAAGAGCGTTCTTCCCCATAAAATATGGGCGGACTGTCTCAAATGCGTCAAATTCCCGGATTGCGATGAAGTGGCCGTGTTGAAGGAGCTTTAGTTCGAGGTTCGTAGTTTTAAGTTCGGAGTTTTTAGATATATCTCCGAGCTACCTGCCTGTGCGTAGCCGCTTCGGCGAAGGCGGGCGAACTCATCACTCCGAACTATTCTTCTTCTTACAACAAAGTTCTCAATACGGTGTTCGCCTGGTGGTGGGCGGCGATCCCTACTCTTGGCTGAGATGGAATTATGTTTACAATAGCCACGGATGAACACACTGGACTAAAAAATTGGATTGTCCACAGGAGGGGTCCATGACTCGCTCCTAATGCCAAAAATCTTCCTGCGACAGCCTTGACTTAGCCTCACAAGCCTAGTGCCTGAACAGATGAGAAAAATTCTCCCTTCTCTTGTGGTCGATTTTTCTTGACATACTGCTTTCCTTTTTTTATATTCAACTTATCCTGAACCAAGTTTTTATCTACTCTACTATGTCTACTACTATCTATATCTACATGCGGGGCAGTTGTTAGGGAAAAAAGGGGAATCAAAGAATCATAAAATTACAGATAGGAGGAGAGAAAATATGGAAAAAAGAAGAATGAAGCATTTTGTCAGCTCCTTGTTCATCTTAGCAACCCTATTGATCTTTACTGCACCGGCAATGGCGCAAAAGGTGGAGATCCAGTTCTGGCATGGACTGGCACTGCCCTTGGGAGGAATTCTGGAAAAAATCGTTACTGATTTTAATGCCTCACAGAACCTCTATCAAGTTACTGCTACCTTCAAAGGGTCTTACCCGGATACGATGGTGGCTGCCATTGCGGCATTCCGGGCTGGCAATGCCCCCCACATTGTCCAGATGTTCGAAGTGGGCACAGCGACCATGATGGCGGCTCGGGAGGCCATCAAACCCCTTCACGAGCTTATGAGAGTGGCCAATGTTCCCTTTGATCCCAAGATCTATGTTCCGGCCGTTCGCGGCTATTACAGCCTCTCTGACGGTCGTATGATGTCCACGCCCTTCAATAGCTCAACGGCTGTCATGTTTTACAACAAGGATGCCTTCCGCAAAGCTGGCCTCGACCCAGAGAAACCACCCAGGACCTGGGCTGAAGTGCGTTCGTATGCCCAGAAGATTCGCGCTGCCAACGCCGCCAATATCGGCTTTACTGCCGCCTGGCCAACCTGGACCCAATTTGAGCAATTCAGTGCGATTCATGATACCCCTCTTGCGACAAAAGCGAATGGCATGGATGGGATGGATGCCGTCTTGATGATCAACAGTCCTCTGCACATTCGTCATGTTCAGACACTGATGGATATGCAGAAGGAAGGGTCTTTCAAATACGGCGGACGGGACTCCGCCGGAGATGCGCTCTTCCCCTCAGGTGAGGCGGCCATTATTCATGCCTCATCAGGACTGCGTGCCCGTATTTTACGGGAGGCAAAATTCGAATGGGGCGTTACCATGCTGCCCTACTATGAGGACGTAAAAGGTGCACCTAAAAACTCCATTATCGGAGGAGCCAGTTTCTGGACCATGACAGCTCCTAAGAGAACCCCGGAAGAGTATAAGGGGGTAGCGGAGTTCTACCGCTTCATCGGTCAACCGGACGTAGTGGCCAAATGGCATACGGAAACAGGGTTCCTGCCCATTACCTTTTCTGGTTACGATCGAGTGGTGGCTTCAGGTTATTATAAGCAGAACCCTGGAGCAGATCTTCCCTTTCGCCAGCTTACCCGCTCAGAGCCCACGGAGAATTCTCGCGGCTTGAGATTGGGGAATATGCCGGAAATACGCAACATCATCCAGGAAGAATTAGAAAAAGCCTTACAGGGACAGCAGTCCGCAGCTGAATCCATGGAAAATGCAGTTCGGCGAGGCAATGTCGTGCTGCGAAACTTTGAACGGATGAGCCGTCCCTGAGAAATCATTTCTACGCTGTGAATGAGGCTGTGGGCCCTGTCTTTGACGGGGCCCACATTTGTAAGGGATAGGGATGCAACGTCGCGTTATTTTTAATAACAGGCTCCTGCCATACGGTCTGCTTGCGCCACAGCTTTGTATCACCTTAATTTTTTTCTTCTGGCCGGCATTTCAGGCTGTTTATCAATCGGTATTTATTCAGGACCCTTTCGGACTGAGAACCCAGTTTGTCTGGTTTGAAAATTTTAAGGTTGTCTTATCTGATCCGTACTATCTGGGTTCCGTTCGGGTGACTTTCACCTTTGCCTTTGCTGTGACCTCCATCGCCATGTCGAGCGCCCTGTGGCTTGCGTTTATGGCAGATAAACATATACGGGGCGCAGGGGTTTACAAGACCCTTCTCATCTGGCCCTATGCCGTGGCTCCGGCTGTAGCCGCTGTGCTCTGGCTTTTCATCTTTCATCCCAACATTGGCCTTCTGGGACGCGCCTTGCGGGAGATGGGAATTCTCTGGGACTACAAACTCAATGGCACTCAAGCGTTACTTCTGGTCATTCTGGCCGCCTCCTGGAAACAGATCAGTTACAATTTTCTCTTCTTCCTGGCAGGGTTGCAATCCATTCCGAAATCGGTGTTAGAGGCGGCATCCATTGATGGGGCCAACTCCCGGAAACGTTTCTGGACGATTGTCTTTCCACTTCTTTCGCCAACCACCTTTTTTCTGCTCATGGTGAACATGGTCTACTCCTTCTTTGATACCTTCGGGATCATTCACGCCTTAACCGGAGGTGGACCTGGCAAGGCGACGGAGACACTCATCTACAAGGTCTATTCAGATGGCATCATCCATCTTGACTTAGGGGGGTCATCCGCCCAGTCGGTCATTCTGATGATGATCGTGATTGGACTGACAGCCATTCAGTTCCGTTACGTGGAAAAGAAAGTGCACTACTGATGAAAAGATCTGTACTTCCTGCCAACTGGCAGTCTCATTTCTTTCTGATCATTGGTGTGGCTGTTCTGGTCTTTCCAGTCTACGTGGCTTTGATCGGCTCCACCTGGGATTCAGCCACCATTGCCCGCGGGGACATGCCCCTTAAACCAGGGCCGAATGCGCTTGAGAACTATCTTCAGGCCTGGGGAAAGGGCTCCGGCCAAAGGGTCTGGGGGGTGCCGGTGGCGGTCATGATGTTGAACAGTCTGATCATGGCCGTGGCCATTACCTTTGGTAAAATTGCCATTTCCATCATCTCCTCTTATGCGGTTGTCTTTTTCCGCTTTCCCGGCCGTATGTTCTTTTTCTGGATGATCTTCGTTACCCTCATGTTGCCGGTGGAAGTGAGGATCATTCCCACTTACAAGGTGGTGTCTGATCTGGGCATGATTAATTCCTATTTAGGCTTAACCATACCCTTGATTGCTTCAGCTACAGCAACGCTGTTGTTTCGGCAGTTCTTCCTCACCATACCGGACGAACTGGTGGAGGCGGCGCGTATTGACGGAGCAGGTCCCCTGCGTTTCTTCTGGGACACGGTGCTGCCACTCTCCCGGACAAACATTGCCGCACTTTTTGTGATCATGTTCATTTATGGTTGGAACCAGTACCTGTGGCCGCTTCTGATTACGACAAGCAAGGAGATGGGGACGATTGTCATTGGCATCGTTAAAATGATCGGGACCGGAGATGCCCAGACCGACTGGCAAATCATAATGGCGGCCACGGTGTTAGCCATGTTGCCTCCGGTGCTGATCGTGATCTTTATGCAGCGCTGGTTTGTCAAGGGACTAATGGAGACGGAGAAGTAAACCCCGTATTTTCCCTTTTAAAGAAAATCTCAAACGGATTCAATGGAGCGAGATTCATGAGTAAAATTGCAGTCAATCTTGTAGATATTAAAAAAGATTTTGGCAAGGTTCGGGTGATTGAGGGAGTAACCTGCGAGATCGAAGACGGCGAGTTTATTGTGATCTTAGGTCCCTCGGGTTGCGGGAAGTCCACACTGCTCAGAATCATTGCCGGACTTGAGACGGCTACTGAGGGAGAAGTCTATATTGGCGGGAACCTCGTGAATCATGTAGAACCCAAAGACAGAAATATCGCCATGGTCTTTCAGAATTATGCTCTCTATCCCCACATGACCGTCTGGAATAATATGGCTTACGGTCTTAAGGTGCGGGGAATGGCAAGACCCGAAATCGAAGCCCGGGTGAAAAAGGCAACCGATATCCTTGGGCTTGATGGACTGATGAACCGCAAGCCCCAGCAGCTCTCCGGCGGGCAGAGACAGCGGGTTGCCATGGGACGGGCGATTGTCCGAGAACCCTCGGTTTTTCTCTTTGATGAGCCGCTTTCAAACCTCGACGCAAAACTCCGGGTCCAGATGCGCTTGGAGATAAAAAAACTGCATCAGTCGGTCAAAACAACAAGCGTCTATGTCACCCATGATCAGGTAGAGGCCATGACGCTGGCTGACCGGCTCGTTGTGATGAATGCGGGTCGGTTTGATCAGGTCGCGACCCCTCTTGAAGTTTACAACCGTCCGGCCACGCTCTTTGTGGCGGGCTTTATCGGGTCTCCGGCCATGAATATGATCAAACTGGAACTTTCTCCCTCGGGTGATGCGCTAAAAATGCCGGGCGGAAGACGGATTCCTCTGTCAAAACCTGTCACACAGGCACATGGGAAAGAAGTCATGATGGGGATAAGGCCGGAGCATATTGTTCTTGCAGAGGATCAATCTGCAGCCTTTTCTTTGATGGTTGAGGTGGTAGAGATTCTGGGGGCAGATACAATCGTACATGGCAATTTAGGTCATGGCGATATGCTGACGTTAAGGCTTCCCGGTGGTTTTAAGGTAACATCAGGAGATAAGCTTGGTGTGCAGGCGATGGCAGATCATATCCACGTTTTTGACCAGGAAACCGGCCAAAGGCTTAATTGACAAAGCAACTGGAGTGTATCATGGAGATTCATCAAAAAACTGGGTGGGTAGGATTTAGGACGTTTGTATTAATGAGTCCATAATTGAAGAGACATCCTCGAAAAATCTCCCCTAACCTCTTTGCCAAATCCAGCAAAACGCAGGACTCCCTTTGACACAATTATGAAAAGGAGGGAGCATAGATTTATTCCCATGATCTGAGATAATTAAACTCAGGATGATGAACCTTTTAGAACAAAAAATTGAGAGCCTGCCCAACAGCTCTGGGGTCTATCTTTTTAAGGACAGGAAAGGGACGGTTCTCTATGTGGGGAAGGCGGGGAATATCAGACACCGGGTGGCCTCTTATTTCCAGAGGGCCGGGGAGAAGGACGCCAAAACGCTTGCCCTGCTGGAAAAGGTGGCTGACATCGAGACGATTGTGACCGATACGGAGAAGGAGGCCCTGATCTTGGAGGATCACCTCGTCAAGGAGCATCACCCCCGATACAATATAAAACTGAGGGATGACAAGAGGTACCCCTGCCTGAGGCTTTCCATTGAGGAGGATTTTCCAACCCTGAGCATTGTGAGACGGATCAAGAAAGATCGATCCGTTTACTTTGGGCCTTATCCATCCGCCACTTCCCTCAAAGAGACATTGAAGTTGATCCGCCGTCTCTTTCCCATCCGGACCTGTCGTCATACCAAATTCTCAAATCGCACAAGACCCTGCATCAATTATGAGATGGAGCGCTGTTCGGGACCCTGCTGCGGGAAGATCGGTCCGGTCCAGTATGGGGAGATCATCCGACAGGCGAGGATGTTTCTCGAAGGCAGAAACAGAGACTTGATTGAAAGTTTGAAGAAGCGAATGGAGGAGGAGTCGGAACGGCTCCATTTTGAAAAGGCGGCAAGGATCCGAGACCAGATCAAACATATCGAAAAGGTGATCGAAAAACAGAGCATTGTCTCCCGTGATTTTATCGACAGGGATGTGATCGGATTTCACCGTCAGGATCATCGTGCTGCTGTCTATTCCCTTTTTATCAGGGCAGGAAAACTTTTAGGTGGAAAGGGTTTTAACTTTTCGTCCATCAGTCTTCCGGATGAAGAAATCCTCTCTTCATTTTTGAGGCAATATTATCGGGAAGACCGATTCATCCCGGAACAGATCCTGATCCCGAGACCAATCCCCGAAAAGAATCTTTCAGAAGGGTGGTTGACCGAGTTGAAGGGCCAAAGAGTCCATATCCTCGTCCCTCGAAAAGGGGCTAAGAGAAGACTTCTTGAGATGGCCGCTGAAAATGCGGAGAAGTTCCTTCACCGGGAGGCAGACCTGGAGGAGAAGAAGGAAAATCTTTTGTTAAATTTAAGAGAGAGCCTCCGTCTTGGCATAATTCCAAAAAGGATTGAAGCCTTCGATATCTCGAACCTTCAGGGCGGACAGGCCGTTGGGTCGATGGTCACCTTTGAGGATGGAAAGCCCAATAAAGATCGATACCGCCATTTCAAGATCAAGACGGTGGAAGGTGCGGATGACTATGGAATGATGTATGAAGTGATCCTCCGCCGGTATAAAAAGGCTGTTGAAGAGAAGAAATTCCCTGATTTGGTTTTAATTGATGGAGGAAGAGGACAGCTCAATGTGGCGCAGGAGGTGTTTAAGGAACTCGGGATCAAAGGGGTTGATCTTCTCAGCCTGGCTAAAGCGAGAAGAGTAGGGCATGCTGAAACGTCAGACGAAAAGGTCTTCCATCCCCAATACAAGGAGCCGATCACTTTAGGGAAACAGTCTCCACTTCTCCGCTTTCTCGACCAGATTCGTGACGAGGCCCACCGTTTTGCCATCACCTATCATAAAAAAGTGAGACAGAGAGAGGCCATTCACTCTGTCTTGGGAGAGATTCCAGGAATAGGGAAAACCCGTCAGAGGGAGTTACTAAAATATTTTGGCAGTGTTGAAAAAATAAAAGAAGCTACTTTGGAGGAATTGGGGAGAGTTCCTAAAATGACTCCCAAATCAGCCAGATCGGTCTACGATTTTTTTCTTTCCTTCCAACCTCCTGAAAAGAGGACTTGACTTCTACCATGTTTTATTAAAAAATGAGCTGATATTCAAGTGGAAACGCTAACCCAATTCAATAGGAGGTGTCGGGATAAAGGCAAAATTTTTGAGTAGGATCCTCCTTCTCCTTGTGGCAATGGGGGGGGCTGGATTGGCAGGCTGTAACATGTGCAGAGCAGAACCTTTCAAAAATATATTTCCATCCGGAAGGTTTCCGGTGATCGTCATCGCCCACAGGGGCTTTTCCGGAGGGGCCCCTGAAAATACGATAAGCGCTTTTAAAAAAGCGATCGAAGTAGGCAGTGACATGATCGAATTAGACGTTCGCTTTTCCAAGGACGGGGAGATTGTTGTGATCCACGATGAAACCTTAGAGAGGACCACCACGGGGAAGGGAAGGGTGATCGAGAAGACGATCAGCGAACTGAAACAGTTGGATGCAGGTTCGAAATTTCATTCTTCCTTTTCAGGGGAAAAGATTCCAACCCTTCGGGACGTATTACAACTGGCCCATCGTCAAATCCCGGTCAATATCGAATTAAAAATGGGAGATTATGGCAGATGGACCATCCTGGATCTGGCCGAACGCGCAGTCGGGGAGGTGGAGAAGGCTGGGATGGTGGATCAGGTGATTTTTTCATCCTTTGATCCGGAAGCCCTTCAGAGGGTTTTGAAGAAGAATCAGACGGTGCCGGTGGCTTACCTCTATAACAGGTTCTGGAGTTTTCCTCAGGAAGTGACCGAAGGGCGACCTTTTCCAACCCTGAACTGCCGGAAATCGGTTTTGACCTCGGAGAACATCTCCCGTGCCCATCAGGAGGGTATCCGGATCGGCGTCTATACCCTCAATACGGAAGAGGAGATGAAAAGATTTATCGATCTGAAGGTGGATGCCATCATTACGGATTACCCTGACCGACTCATTGACCTTCTAAAGAAAAGATATAGATAAACCCCGTTAGAAATTTCAGTCGTTATGATTTATAGACATAATCAAGGTTTAAACCCCACGATCTGCAGGATCGAACGACTTAAAAACAGACGGGGGACAATTTCTAACGGGGTAAATTGGATTCTTTCATCGTCACGATTGACCAGGGAAGTTCAGCGACCAAGGTCCTCGCATTCGATCATCGGGGTCAATCGATTTACCGGGCATTCCGTCCATTAAAGATTGAACGGCCTCATCCCTCACATGTGGAACAGGATCCTGTTCATGTGCTCCGGGAGACACGATCAGCCCTGGAGGAGGTGACCAGTTCGATCAAGAGGGATGGCCACGAGATGTCATCCCTTGGCCTGGCCTGCCAGCGATCTTCCTTCCTCCTCTGGAATCGCGAAACAGGGGAACCACTCACTCCCATCATTTCGTGGCAGGATTTAAGGGCTAAGGATCTCTGCACGGCCTTGGATTCCGGGCGACAGATGATCTATCAAAAAACCGGATTGCCTTTGACCGGCCACTATGGGGGACCCAAGTTCCTGTGGCTTCTTCAGAACGACCCTGAAATCTCCGGATGGCTCCGTCGGCCAGGCACAGTCTTTTCTCCCTGGAACAGTTTTTTGCTCTGGCATCTGACAGAGGAAAGGATATTTGCAACCGACGAATCGATCGCGGGCCGGAGCCTCCTTTTTAATATTCATCAAAGATCTTGGGACCCTGACCTGCTCGACCTTTTTAAAGTTCCCGCCTCTATCCTACCGGAAGTCCGGCCCACCTGCCATCCTTACGGACAATATCGGCTTGGAACACAATCCATTCCCATTAGTTGTTCGATTGGAGATCATCAGTCCGCCCTGCTTGGGCTGGGAGGTTTTGAAAAGGGCCAGTGCGGGATCAACTACGGAACGTCCGCAGGGGTCCTCACCCATATCGGTTCTGCCCCTCAAATTGTGGAAGGCCTCTTGACCAATGTGGCTTATTCGTCATTGGATAAGGCTGTCTACGCCACAGAAGGAACGGTGAATGCCGTGGGTTCTCTCTTCGAATGGTTCGAAAGTGAGACAGGTATTCCTGGACTATCGAAGCACTGGGAAGATGAAATAGCTTCCTCATCCCAAGGATGGATCATGATTCCAGGGATGTATGGGATTGCGGCGCCTTATTGGAAAGAGACCGTTTCCACAGAATTTGCAGGAGAAGGAAATGAACCTTCCCTTAATATTCAGTTGAGAGCAGGGATGGAATCGATCGCTTTCTTAATTGCAGATATATTGGATCGGTTGCAGAGTTTTGCCGGGATTCGGATCGATCAAATCATGGCTGCCGGAGGGGCGGCCCGCAGGCCATTGCTTCAGTTTCAGGCCGACCTTCTCGGATTTCCCATTCACCATTCTTCTATAGCGGATGCAACAGCACTGGGATGCGCTTTTTTGACCGGGCTCTACCAGGGGGTCTGGAGGGATAAAGAAGAAGTTCGCTCATTGCTCCGGAGTGATGAAACCTTCTATCCCGGGGTCTCGCCTGCCGAGCGCACCTCTCTTTTGAACCGGTGGCATGACATACTGAAAACTCGAAAAATCATCAATTGATGATGAGACAGGGATAACTCTCAGCCTGCTATTTCACCAAAAATAGCATCAGCAACCCCATGGCCCAGCAATAGTAGGAGAAGTTCGAAAGCTTTCCTGCCTTGATGATCTTGATCAGAAACGTGAGGGAGAGGGAACCCACCCCAAAGGCGACTCCCATACCCAGCAGGGCCGGTAATATTTCAGATACAGACTGAATCTTCCTCATTTCGAGGATGGTTGCTCCCAGAATGGCAGGAATGGATAGAAGAAAAGAGAATGTTCCGGCAAGTTCACGGTTGAGGCCGCAAAAAAGGCCCATGGAAATGGTGGCGCCGGACCGGGAGATTCCGGGAATGATGGCGATTCCCTGGGCCACTCCGATGAGGAGGGCATCGACCCAGTTCATCTTTTCTAAGTACTTGTCTTCCCTCTTGGCCCACCGGGTCAGATAGAGGATCGAACCGGTTATCAGGAGCATTCCCCCCACGATTTTAGGCTTAGAGAAAAGGGATTCAAACCAGTCTTTGAAAAGGATTCCCATCAGACCCGTAGGGATACTCGCAACGAGAATCCAGAAGAAGAATTTTATTCCTTCCTCATTTTTTCCTTTTCCAGTAAGCATTGATCCTATCCCACGAATAATACCACTGATATCCCTCCTAAAATAGACCATAACTGCAAGGAGGGTTCCGAAGTGGAGCATCACATCGAAGAAGAGTTGGGGTTCTTTCATTCCGAAGAGGGATTGGAAGAAGACGAGATGGCCGGAACTGCTGATGGGAAGGAATTCCGTCAGTCCCTGAATAACTCCAAGGAAGATGGCGTGAAAGATATTCATCGTGAATCCATGTTGAAGGCGGTTATCAGAATATCAGGTTATCAGGAAGTGGGTATCAGGCTGACCAATAATGAATCAGAGAATCGGAGAGATGGAGAATCGGAGAAATAATCTTTTTCTCCGTTCCCCCGTTTCGCCCCATCTCCGTTTCGAGATTTATAGTATCCTGCACCCTGGTAACCTGATCACCTGATAGCCTTAATCGCCTTCCGGACCTTATCCTCTACCAATTTCTTAATCTCCTGAAGCCGTTCTTCAGCCAGGGCTTCAAACCGCAGAACCAATACCGGCTGGGTATTGGAGGCTCTTACCAGTCCCCATCCATCCTGGAATTGGACCCTCACACCATCCACATCAATAATGGAATGGTCTTTTTTTAACTCCTCTTTCACCTGATCAACCACTCTGAATTTGATCTCGTCAGGGCAGTGGACCCTGATTTCCGGGGTGATGTGGGTTTTGGGGACATCCGAGAGGAGGGAGGACAATTTTTTCTCCGTTTTCGAAAGGAGTTCGAGAAGCCTGCATGATGCATAGATGGCATCGTCATAACCAAAATAGCGGTCAGCGAAAAAGATGTGGCCGCTCATTTCCCCTCCAAGGACGGCTTTTTCCGTTTTCATCTTCTCCTTGATCAGGGAGTGGCCGGTCCTCCACATGATCGCGCGTCCACCATGCTTTTCAATGTCCGCAAAGAGATTCTGAGAACATTTTACTTCAGCCACAAAGGTCGCACCCTTCTGCTGTTTCAATATCTCACGGGAAAAGAGGATCATCAACTGGTCCCCCCAAATAATATTCCCCTGGTCATCCACCACTCCGATGCGATCTGCATCTCCGTCATAACCAATTCCTACGTCTGCCTTTGTTTTGAGCACCCGGTCAATCAGGACCTTCAGATTATCCGCAACGGTTGGGTCAGGGAAATGGTTGGGAAAGCGACCATCCACCTCGCAATAGAGTTCTTCAACTTCGCATCCTAAATCTTCCAACAATGGTCCAGCGACTACTCCACCCGTTCCATTTCCTGCGTCAATCACGACCTTCAGCTTTTTTTCAAGCCGGATATTTTTCTTGATGTACTCCTGATAAGGCCGGATGATCTCGGACTCTGAAAGATTTCCCCTGCCGGTGGAGAAGTTTCCTTCTTCAACCAGACGGCCGAGTTTCTGTATCTCTTCTCCAAAGATGGTGCTTTTTCCGACAGAGACCTTGAAGCCGTTGAACTCCGGAGGATTATGACTGCCTGTCACCATGATCCCTCCATCCTTATTAAGATGGAAGAGGGAGAAGTAGTAGACCGGCGTGGGACAGAGGCCGATATTTACGACATTGCATCCGGTTGATAACAGGCCCTCGATCAGCGCTTCACTGAAGGCTTTAGAGCTGAGCCTTCCGTCCCTTCCAACAGCGAGTGACCTTTTGCCCAATCCAGCCATATGTGTTCCGAATCCTTTGCCTAGCTGCCGGACGATATCGGGTGTCAGGTCCTCATCGACCACTCCCCGGATGTCATATTCTCTGTAGATCTGCGGGTTGATTTTCATAGGTTCCTCCGAATATTAGACGAACGGATCGAATGATAGTGAATGATTCGAACATTTTCTAATTCGTTAAATATGCTCCTATTCGTTTCATTCGATATTGTTTAATAAATAAAATTATCCTAAAACTCCCCAAGAATCAAACCATTTCGGTTTTGATCAATATTTCCTCCCCCTTGATGGGGGAGGATGGAGGTGGGGGTGAGGTGTTTTTGACTTTTTGAAATGGATGGGGTAAATTACAGAAACCGAGGGGCAAACCATGGGAATCACGGCCATTCGTGGGTTTAATGACATCCTTCCTTCCGAGGTTGGAAAGTGGCAGTTCGTTGAAAAGACGGCCAGGGAGGTGTTCGAGGGGTTTGGTTTTGCTGAGATTCGAATACCCATTCTGGAGAGAACAGAACTCTTCTCCCGGGGCATCGGGGAGGCGACGGATATCGTTGAAAAGGAAATGTACACCTTCACAGACAAGGGCGGCGGTTCCCTCACCCTTCGTCCCGAAGCCACCGCCTCCATGGCGCGGGCCTATCTGGAACACCAACTCTACGCCTTCGATCCCGTGGCAAAACTTTATTGCTTCGGTCCGATGTTCCGTTACGAAAGGCCCCAGAAGGGGCGCTATCGCCAGTTCTATCAGATCGATGCCGAGGTCTTTGGCGTGGGAAATCCCGTGGTTGATGCCGAGGTCATCCTCATGCTCATCCATTTCCTGAGGAGGGTGGGACTCGAAAAATTGGAGCTACAGATCAATTCTCTTGGCTGTCGGGATTGCCGTCCCCGCTATCGAGAGGGACTGAAGGCTTTTCTGACAGAAAAATCATTTCAACTCTGCGAAGACTGCCAGAGAAGGCTCCAGACCAATCCCCTTCGGATCTTCGACTGTAAGGTCCAGACCTGTCAGGAAGCCATTGCCGATGCCCCGAAGGTGAGCGATTTTTTGTGCGGGGAGTGTGATACCCACTTTGACAAAGTGAAAGAATGTCTTTCGATGGCAAATCTTGACTATGTCCTGAACCCGAGAATGGTGAGAGGATTGGATTATTACACCCGGACCGCTTTTGAAGTCGTCTCTTACGATCTCGGTTCCCAGAACGCCGTCACCGGTGGAGGACGGTATGATAACCTCTTTCAGGAGATCGGAGGGCTCGATATTCCGGGAATCGGTTTTGCCATCGGGATGGAGAGATTGATTTCTCTCTTGCCCAAGGATAAGGAATTTATCCGGTACCCTGACCTCTTCATTGCCGCTCCCGGAAAAGGAACTCATGGAGAGGCCTACCGGTTAGCCAATCAACTTCACCTGGAAGGGATCCATACTGAATTCGACTACGAGGGGAAAAGCCTGAAGAGTCAGATGAGGCGGGCGGATAAATTGAAGGCCCGGTATGTGTTGATCCTGGGAGAGGAAGAAATGAAAAAGGGCAGGGCAGTTCTCAGAAATATGGCAGACAAATCCCAGGAAGAACTTCCGATTGACAACCTTACAGGAATACTGAAAAATAAAATCGGAAAAGATTGATTGGTTTGCTTTTTAATGATATATTTTCTGTTGTAATTCCGAAATCGGCAATCGACATTCCGCAATCAAGATTGGGGGATCGTTCAATGGTAGGACAACGGACTCTGACTCCGTGAATTGAGGTTCGAATCCTCATCCCCCAGCCATAGAAAAAAAGCGGGTTTAGCCTTTGGGTTAAACCCGCTTTTTGTTTTGAGTGTTCCCTGATCCCTGTTAGGTATCCATTAACCAATCAATGGGTTTCTGGCGGTAAGCCCCGGAAAGCGGCCGAAATCCCGATCAATGGTCCATAATTCACTCACTCCGTGTTGTTGACACAAGGCCGCTATCCTTGCATCGTGCACCTGGGGGCCAGATACCCTTCCAGACTGAAGCATAGATCGAAGCTGTTGCCAGTAATCCTCGGATTCTGAAAGAAGAACAAGGTTCGGGGATTCATACCAGGCTTCCACCTGGTCAAGGGCCTTCTCGAGGGGTGTTGGGGGAGTATAAATCCGGGGATGCGTCACTATGGCAAGAAATTCGTGAATGCATGGCCATGGAATGGCCCATTGGCTTTTCCCTTCCGCCAGTTCGACTATGCGGGCATAGGCAGTATCATGCCATGGGGAATCTTCACGATGTGCATAGACCAGAAGGTTGCTGTCAACAGCAATCATCCGCCTCGCCCTTCATAGCTAAGTTCGCGAATTCTATCCCAGGAAGCATCCGCAAGGTGTGGCTGAATGCCATTGCCTTTGAATGTAGCCTTGCGAAGACGGAAAGCGCTGTGCTGCTTTCGATCGGAGATAATCCGGCGAAGCCCTTCTTCGACAAGGGCCCTTAGAGTGGTCCGTTCCCGGTGGGCTAACTTGCGCGCCTCTTCAAAAAGGCTATTAGGTATCTGTATAGATGTCTTCATATATCTACATATATGATATGATATACCAAGATGTCAATAGTTATCTTAAAATTTTGGATTTGGAATTTAGCAGAATCCCCACACCCTATTGATGCGTTTAAATTGATCCTCTATCAGCTATTTCTTTTCTTGGCCGGATATTTTGGCCCAGGAGTCACGGAGGGTCAGAACCCGGTTGAAGACAGGCTTTTGAGGCGTTGAATCTTTTAAATCCACACAGAAATAACCGAGCCTCTCGAACTGGAAGCGGTCTCCTGGTTTTGCTGTTGCGAGGCTCGGTTCCACACGACATGTGACCAGGGTTTCCAGCGATTTCGGATTCAGGTACTTCGTAAAATCACTCTCTTCACCCATTGGATTGGCAACTTTGAAGAGGCGATCATATAAGCGAACCTCAGCGGGAACTGAATGGTCGGCTGATACCCAGTGTATCGTTGCATCGACCTTACGGCCATCCGGTGCAAACCCGCTTCGCGTCTCCGGATCATAAGTGCAATGGACTTCCACCACTTCGCCGGTGTTCGGATCTTTCACCACACTCACACATTTTATTAAATATCCATAACGTAGACGGACTTCCCTGCCAGGAGCCAGCCTGAAAAACTTCTTGGGCGGATTCTCCATAAAATCTTCCTGTTCAAAATATAAGGTTCGGGAGAAGGGGACTTTCCTAGAACCCAACTCTGGATTCTGCGGATGATAAGGGGAGTCGAATTCTTCGGCCTGGCCTTCCGGGTAGTTGTCAATAACGAGGCGGAGAGGCCGCAGTACCCCCAGGACTCGTGGTGCCCGTTCATTCAAATCTTCACGGACGTAGTGTTCGAGAAGAGCCATATCGATGATGCTATCATTCTTGGCCACGCCGATCTTTGTGCAGAAATTTCGAATGGCCTCGGGTGTGTAGCCCCGTCTTCCCATTCCGGCAATGGTGGGCATTCGGGGATCGTCCCATCCCGTCACGCTCCCTTTCCCCACCAATTCGATCAGTCTCCGTTTGCTGAGAACCGTGTAGCTGAGGTTAAGGCGGGCGAATTCAATTTGCTGGGGGTGAGAATCCAACTTCAACTGGTCCAGAATCCAGTCATACAAGGGGCGGTTATTTTCAAACTCCAGAGTGCAGATCGAATGGGTGATTCTTTCGATGGAATCTGAGAGGCAGTGGGCGAAGTCATACATCGGATAGATACACCACTGATTGCCGGTCCGGTAGTGGTGTGTTCGCTTGATACGATAGAGCACCGGATCTCGCATGGTGATGTTTTGGGAGACCATGTCGATTTTGGCCCGGAGGACATAGGCTCCATCCTCAAATTCCCCTGCCCGCATCTGTTCGAATAAATCTAAATTCTCCTCGATGGAACGGTTCCGATAAGGACTCTCTTTGCCCGGCTCGGTCAAGGTGCCGCGGTACTCCCTGATCTCATCAGCGCTCAGACTGCAGACATAAGCATTGCCGTTTTTAATCAGCTGGACCGCAAATTGATAGAGTTGCTCAAAGTAGTCGGAGGCATAGAAAAGGCGATCTTCCCAATCGAAGCCCAGCCAGCGGACGTCGTTGATAATCGATTCGACATATTCAAGTGATTCACCGCTGGGGTCCGTATCATCCATCCGTAAATTGCAGGCGCCTCCGTACTGGGCGGCGATGCCGAAATTGAGGCAGACCGATTTGGCATGCCCGATATGAAGGTACCCATTCGGCTCGGGTGGGAATCGGGTTGCCACACGACCCCGGTATCTGTTGGTTCTCAGATGTTCGTCGATGATTTCCCTTATAAAATCCGTTGGGAGCGATGAATTGGTTTGGGTCACGAATAAGGCTCCTTTTCTTTTTGGTTTTTTCTATTTTACAACAAAATGAGTTTTTTTACTAAATTATGT
>Ga0194113_10002575_pt1 | contig 24674 bp, 29 predicted proteins | sample TA2MahC200mmetaG_FD_146193 | JGI IMG/M metagenome (GOLD analysis project Ga0194113, IMG submission 146193) | Freshwater microbial communities from Lake Tanganyika, Tanzania - TA2015017 Mahale Deep Cast 200m | ecosystem: Environmental > Aquatic > Freshwater > Lake | place: Tanzania: Lake... | reverse complement strand
GTGATAGGACGGCTGGTCTTTTCATAAAGTCGCATACCGAGTGCAACAACCTGTCATGACTGCACGCGCCAGAATCCTGGTCATTGATGACGAGCCCGGCATCCGCGAGGGCTGTCGCCGTGCGTTGACGCCCCAGGGCTACGCGGTGGACATCGCCGCGGATGGCAGTGAGGGTCTGGAGTGGGTCAAGGCGAACGGTTATGACCTCGTGCTGCTCGATGTGATGATGCCCGGCATCAGCGGCATTGACTTGATCGGCTCGATTCACGCGCACGACCCGGAAACTATCTGCATCGTCATTACTGGCTATGCCACAGTTGAGTTAGCGGTCAGAGCCATTAAGCAAGGCGCCTACGATTTCCTCACCAAGCCGTTCACTGCGGACGACTTACTGCTGGCGGTCAATCAAGGGTTGGAACGGCGACGGCTATCGCTGGAGGCCAAACGGCTCCAGGCGATCGAAGCCCAGGCGCAGCGACTGGCCGAAGAGAAGGCCCGGCTGGAAGAGCTTGACAAGGCCAAGGTGGCGTTCATTCGGTTGGCAACTCACGAACTGCAAGCGCCGATAGCCGCCATTCATAGTTACCTGGAGCTCATGCTTAGCGGCTATGTGCCGCCCATGCTGGCGGGGAAGCAACGCGAGATACTCGAAAAGGCTATGGCTCGGGCGCAAGAGCAACTAGCTCTGTTGGCCGATTTGCTGCAATTCGGCCGGCTGCGAGAAGTTAAGACCCTTGTTCAGCCAACGTCAGTGAGCCTGGCCGCGGGAGCACGTTTACCTTCAGCCTGCCCGCGGGCGCGGACCAGGCAGCTACAGACACTGCGACGATTGCCCCCGCGGACAACACGCAGTTATCATTTCCCAAGGGAGGTCGGATGACATTGAAGATCATAGACAAGGGAGCGATGGCAGGCTTTGTGTCCAGCCTGGCGCAGCAGTATGAGGTAGTCGGCCCGCGCGCGAAGCAGGGGCAGTTCGTCTTCGACTCGATCACCGACTACACTCAGTTGCGTCTGGACTACACCACCACCATCCTTCCGCCCAAGAAGTACCTGCTGCCGCAGGAAGAGGTCCTCTTCACCTTTGGCCGCCGATCAGCCAGCGAGTCCGAAGGCCTGTCGGCGACGCCCGCCTTTGACACACGCGCGCGCGTGATCTTGGGCGCGCACACGTGCGACATCCATGCCATGAGCCTGCTGGATGCGGTGTTCGCCACGGGACAGCGCGACGAGCACTACCTGAAGCGTCGCGCCGCCACGGTGATCATCGGTATCGAGTGCCTGCAGCCGTGCGACGAGCACAGCTTTTGCAAGAGCATGGGCACGCTGACCGCCGAGAAGGGCTTCGACCTGCACTTGATTGACCTGGGCGAGGCATACGCGGTGGAGACGGCCACGGCGGCCGGTGAGACGCTGCTCAGCGTCCACAGCGCAGCCCGGCCTGCAGACCAGGCTGACGTCGCGCTCTTGAACCAGGTGCTATCAGAGAAGTGGCCGCGCTTTCCGTACAAGCTGGACTTCGACGGCGCCGAGCTGCCCAACTTGATGGCGCTCAGCTACAAAGACCCCCTCTGGGATGAATTGGGGCAGCGCTGTCTGGCGTGTAGCTCGTGCAACCTGGTGTGTCCCACCTGCTACTGTTTCAATGTGGCAGATCGCATCGCATTGGATGGGAAGACCGGCGAGCGCATCCGCCTTTGGGACAGTTGCCAGCTCGACGAGTTTGCACGCGTGGCGACCGGCGAGAACTTCCGGCACAAGCGTTCCCAGCGCCAGCGCCATCGCTTTTTCCGCAAGGGCAAGTATATCCCTGACATGCACAGCGAGTTGGGCTGCGTGGGTTGCGGTCGCTGCGCGCGCGCCTGTCTGGTGGATATCACGCCTGTCGGCGTCTGGAACGCGCTCTATAAGGCGCACGCGAGCTAGTCTGTTCTGGCCACCGATTACACGAATCGCACGCAGAAGGAGATTGCGCGTAGTTCGTGGCCGATAGGGAGATACAAGTATGGCAATACCAACCATCGGTTCGATATACATTCCCAGCCCCGCGAAGATCGCCAGGGTTGAGTCGTTGACCGCCCTGGAGAAGCTGTTTACAGTCGAGCTCCCGTGGGGTCAATCGCTCGGCCATGAGCCGGGGCAGTTCGTAGAGGTGAGCATTCTGGGCGTCGGCGAGGCGCCGATCTCGATCAGCTCGTCTCCCAGTCGTAGCAACGGGACCTTCGAGCTGTGCGTGCGCAAGGTGGGCGATGTCACGAAGGCGCTGCACGGCCTGTCCGCTGGCGCGACGATTGGGGTGCGCGGGCCGTTCGGGCATGGCTTCCCGGTAGACAAGATGCGCGGCAAGGATATGCTCTTTGCGCCCGGCGGCCTGGGTCTGGCGCCCGCGCGCAGCCTGATCAACCAGGTGCTGGACGAGCGCGGCGCCTTTGGCCGCGTGATCATCCTCTATGGCGCGCGCAATCCCAATGAGTTGCTCTTCAAGGACGAGCTGCAGGCGTGGAGTACGCGCGGGGATATCGAGTTCCACGTCACGGTGGATCGTCCCGACCCGCTGTGGACCGGCAACGTGGGCGTCATCACGACCCTGTTCAAGAAGATCACGGTCAACCCGCGCAACACTGTGGCGGTGACCATCGGCCCGCCGATCATGTACCGGTTCGTGTTGATGGAACTTCTGGGCAAGGGCATTCCCGAGTCGCAGATCTGGATGTCGCTGGAGCGCCGCATGAAGTGCGGCGTGGGCAAGTGCGGCCATTGCCAGATCAACAACCTGTACTGCTGCCAACAAGGGCCAGCCTTCACCTACGCCCAGATCAAGGGCGTCGAGGAGGCCATCTGATGAAGCCGAAAGTCGCGTTTTTCGATTTTACCTCGTGCGAAGGCTGCCAGCTTACCGTCGTGGACAGCTTGCAAACGCACGTTGACCTGCTCGACGCGGTCGAGATCGTCCAGTTCCGTGAAGCGATGACCGAGAAGGGCGAGGATTACGCGGTGGCCTTTGTCGAGGGCTCGATCAGCCGGCAGAGCGATGAGGCCCGCCTGAAGCAGATTCGCGAACAGGCCGCTGTGTTGGTGGCCTTGGGCGCGTGCGCACACCTGGGCGGCGTCAATGCCATGAAGAACGCCATGCCGCTTGATGATGTGCGCCGCTACGTCTACGGCGACAAGGCTGAGTGGTATGAGACCTATGCCGCTCGGCCGATCAGCGCGGTGGTGAAGGTTGATGCGTTCATCCCAGGCTGTCCGATTGAGCGCGAGGAGTTCATCGAGGTCGTCAAGGCGCTGTTGATGGGGCGCAAGCCGCCCATTCCCGATTGGCCGATGTGCGTGGAGTGCAAACGCAAAGAAAACGTCTGTCTGTTCCACCAAGGCGGCTATTGCCTGGGGCCAGTCACGCGGGCCGGTTGCGGCGCGATCTGCCCGACCTATGGCGACGGCTGCGAGGGTTGCCGCGGCTTGATTCCCGATCCCAACAGCAACTCGATGAGCGATGTGTTGGTCAAGTACGGCCTGACTGTGGATGACATGCTGGCGCGTTGGACGATGTTCGGGACGTATCAGCAGATGGAGTTGCAGAAGTGACCAACATCAACATCGAAGTCCACCATATCACCCGTGTCGAGGGACACGGGAACATCGTGGTGAATGCCAAGAACGGTGTGCTGGAGGAATGCCGGCTCGATATCGTCGAGACCCCGCGCTTTTTCGAGGCGATGCTGCGCGGCCGGCCTTACACGCAATCCAGCCACATCACCAGCCGCATCTGCGGCATCTGCGCGGTGGGCCACGCGACGGCCAGCCTGCGCGCTACCGAGAACGCGCTGGGCATCGAGTTGTCGGAGCAGACGGCGCTGTTGCGCAAGCTGATCTTCCACGGTGAGATGCTCGACAGCCACGTGCTGCACGTCTACATGCTCGTCGCGCCCGATATGCTGGGCGTCGGCTCGGTGATCCCACTGGTCAAGATCGCGCCGGATGCGGTGCTGCGCGCGCTGCGCATCAAGAAGCTGGCCGGCGATCTGTGCGCGGCGATCGGCGGCCGCCACACGCACCCCATCGCCATGGCGGTGGGCGGCTTCACCCACTTCCCGTCGGTCGCCGAGCTGAAGGCGCTGCGCGGCCGGCTGGTAGATGCGCGCGCGGATATGGCTGAGACGATCAAGCTGGCCAAGACGCTGCCCTGGCCGCAATTCAACCGCGAGACCGAGTATGTGGCGCTGCGCAAGGAAGATGAGTACGCGTTCATTGATGGTGTGATCACCACGACCGATGGCGGCAAGTATGAGCTGTCGGACTACCGCCGTGTCACCAATGAGCGCATGATGCCGCACTCATCGGCCAAGCACTGCGCCCACAAGCGCGAGTCGTACATGGTGGGCGCGCTGGCGCGGTTCAACGTCAACTATGATAAGCTGCACCCGCGCGCGGTGGCCGCGGCCCAAGAGTTGGGGCTAAAGCCCATCTGCACCAATCCGTTCTTGAACACCGCCGCGCAAGTGGTGGAAATGGTGCACAGCGTCGAGGATGCCATCGGCATCATTGACGAGTTGGTTGGGCGCGGCGTGCATTCAGAGCCGCTGCCGCCGTTCCCCGGCAAGGGCGGCGAGGGGGTGGGCTCGTGCGAGGTGCCGCGCGGCATCCTCTTCCACGACTATCAGATCGGCGACGACGGCCGTGTGATCGGCGCGAACTGCATCATTCCTACCGGCCAGAACCTGGCCAACGTCGAGGCCGATATGCGGAAGCTGGTGCCCGAGATCATTGATCGGCCCCAGGACGAAATTCGCCAAATGCTGGAGATGCTCGTCCGCGCCTATGATCCGTGTATCTCGTGCTCGGTGCACTTCCTGGATGTGAAGTTTGTGTGATCCGATTCTCGTCCTCGGCCTCGGCAACTCGTTGCAAGCGGATGATGGGGTTGGCTGCCGGGTGATCGAGGCGCTGATGGGACGTGAGTTGCCGTCTGGCGTCGAGGCGCTGGACGGCGGCACGCCAGGCGTCGGATTGCTTCATCTGCTGGAAGGCCGAAGCCGCGTGATCATCGTGGACGCAGCCGAGATGGGCCGGCATCCCGGCGAGTTCGTCCGCTTCCGACCCGCAGAAGTGACGCTGACCGGGTCAGCCGAGCGTTTCTCGCTCCACCGTACCGCGGTCGCCGACGCGCTGGCCCTGGCCCGTGAGTTGGCCCTGCCGATGCCAGAGATCGTCTTTTACGGTGTGCAACCCGGCCGCATCGGTTGGAGCGACGAGCTCAGCCCGGAGGTCGCGGCGGCCGTGCCGGAGCTGGTTGACGCGGTTCTTGAGGAAGCGCGGCGTGAGGCGTAGTGCGTATTGCGTATCAGCCTTCACGCTTCACGTTTGACGTATGGGAGGAACCCAATGACAGAACTCAAAGGTCATATCCTGGTCATTGATGACGACCCTGACATGGTCGAGGCGCTGCGCATGCCGCTGGAGGCGAACGGCTATCAGGTATCGCACGCGGCCAACGGCGCGCTGGGCCTGAAGATGGTCAGGCAGCTCGTTCCCGATGCCATCATCCTCGACGTGATGATGGATACGGCCACCGAAGGCTTCCAGGTTTCGTTGGTCCTGCGCAGCCCTGACCCCAAGTCGGAGTACGCGGCGTTTCGGCGGATTCCGATTCTGATGTTGACATCCATCCACTCGACCACGCCGCTCCGCTTCGGGCCGGATCAGGACTATCTGCCGGTGGATGCATTCATTGACAAACCGATTGATCCTGATCGGTTGGTGGCCAAAGTGGGTGAGCTGCTGGCGAAGAAGTGACGGCCGGCGATCGGGCGCGCGGCGGGGCCAGATCCCTGCTGGGCGCCCGACCGACCTGCGCCAGTTACGCGAACCTGGCCGGATGCCCGAGGCCGATTTCTCGATATGACAGGCATCATTGCCCGCACACAGCCGGTGCGATTAAAGTTCAGCATACTACACCTTCCCGGCGATCCGGTCTTGAGGATCAAGCATGGCTGAAAACACGACCACCTTCGATCTGGCGCCGCTTCGACAGGTTCTCGACCAATATGGCGGCCAGAAGGGTGCTGTGATTCCGATTCTGCAGCACATCCAGGACGCCTACGGCTATCTGCCCAAAGAGATCCTGACAGAGGTGTCTCGGCGCACAGGCATCCCCGTCACGCGTTTGATCGGCGTGGCGACCTTCTATGCTCAGTTTCGCTTATCGCGGCGCGGCAAACACCTGATCCGTATCTGCGACGGAACAGCATGCCACGTGCGCGGCGCGCCCAAGAACGTCGCGGCGGTCGAGAAAGCGTTCGAGTTGGGCGATGATGGCACGTCGCCCGACTACAAGTATACCCTGGAGATCGTCTACTGCGTCGGTTCGTGCGGCCTGGCGCCGGTGGCGGTAGTGGACGACAGGGTCTACGGCCGCGTGGAGCCGGAAGATCTGGTTGAGAGGTTGCGCGAAGTCGCGCCAGAGGAGCACTGAAGATGGCGAAACTACAGAGCGTCGAGGAACTGGCGCATGTGAGCAACGCGGCGCGAAACGCGCTCGCGGCGCAGCGCGGGACCAGCACAACGATCTACGTTGGCATGGGGACCTGCGGCATTGCAGCCGGAGCACGCGACACTCTGCGCGCCATCACTGCCGAGCTGGCCCGCCTTCAGATCGAGGCGGACGTCGAGGGGGTTGGCTGCATCGGCATCTGCGTCAAGGAGCCGTTGGTTGACATCCAACAGGCGGGCCAACCGCGCATCAGCTATGGCAATGTCACGCTCGAAATGGCGACGCGCATCATCGAGGAGCACCTGGTCAAGGGCCAGCCGGTGACGAAGTGGATCGTGGGACGTGTACCGACGCACTATTGAGGGCGCGTCAGGAGTCTCGAGGGCATATGGACCGAGCCAACATGAATGACGCAACGACTCTGGTCAGCGAGATACTGGTGTCTGGCGGCGCGGGGAACGGCCTGCTGGAGGCGTTCACCGGGGAATTGACGCGCCGCGGGCTGACCGACCACGTGCGAGTCGCGTCGGCCAGCAGTCGCGGCTTCGGCGCATCGGAGCCGGCCGTGATCGCCCAGCCGGCCGGCATCCTGTATTGCCGCGTCGCAGCCGCCGATGTGGCCGAGATCGTTGAAGAGACAGTGCTCAACGGCCGCGTGATCGAGCGGCTTCGCTATTCAGAGCCAGAGATCCATCGGGCCTTGCCGTTTTATGATAGCCTGCCGTTTTACAGCAAGCAGGTCCGCATCGCTTTGCGGAATTGCGGTATCATTGACCCTGAGCGCATCGAGGCCTATTTCGCTCGCGATGGCTATCAGGGGCTTGGCAAGGCGTTGGCGATGTCGGCCGATGATGTGATCGGGATCATGAAGGATTCCGGCTTGCGCGGCCGCGGCGGCGCTGGCTTCAGCACAGGGCTCAAGTGGGAATTCGCCCGGCGGTCCAGAGCCATGCCCAAGTATGTGATCTGTAACGCCGACGAAGGGGACCCTGGCGCGTTCATGGACCGCTCGATCTTGGAAGGAGATCCGCACAGCGTCATCGAGGGGATGGCGATCGCAGGGTATGCGATCGGTGCGTCCGAGGGCTTCATCTACTGTCGTGCTGAGTATCCGCTGGCCATCGCCCGTCTCAAGTCTGCGATGGCCCAGGCGCGTGAGTATGGGCTGTTGGGCGAGAACATCCTGAACAGCGGATTCACCTTCGATCTGGCTCTCAAAGAAGGAGCGGGCGCGTTTGTCTGCGGTGAAGAGATGGCCCTGATCGCTTCGGTGGAGGGTCGCCGCGGCGAGCCGCGGCCAAAGCCGCCCTTCCCCGCGGTCGCCGGCCTGTGGCAGAAGCCCACGGTGGTCAACAACGTCAAGAGCTACGGCATGACGCCGCAGATCATCCTGAAGGGGCCTGAATGGTTTCGGGCCATCGGCACGCGTGGCTCGCCTGGTACGGCGGTCTTCGCGCTCACCGGCAAGATCAAGAACACCGGCTTGATCGAGGTGCCGATGGGCATCACCTTGCGCGAGATCATCTTCGACATCGGCGGGGGCATCCCGAAGAAGAAACGCTTCAAGGCGGTGCAGACCGGCGGGCCGTTGGGCGGCTGTTTGCCGGCGTCCGCGCTCGATACGCCGGTGGACTTCGATTCGCTCACCGCGGCCGGCGCGACGATGGGCTCCGGCGGCATGATCGTGGTGGATCAAGACACCTGCATGGTCGAATTTGCCAAGTATTTCCTCACCTTCGCCACAGCCGAATCTTGCGGTAAGTGTGTGCCGTGTCGGATCGGCGGGCAGCGTCTGCTAGAGGTGCTGACGCGCATTACCGAAGGGGTCAGTTCGCCGGCGGATTTGGATGAGATCGAGCGCATCTCGCGCAACATGCGCGAGGCGTCGTTGTGCGCGCTGGGCCAGCTCACGCCTGGCCCGGTGATGTCGGCGTTGCGTTTCTTCCGCCAGGAGTACGAGGCGCACATCCACGACAAGTTCTGTCCGGCCGGGGTCTGCAAGGGGCTGTTCGACTACTTCATCCTGGAGGACAAATGCAAAGGCTGTGGTCTGTGCAAGAAGGCCTGTCCCCAGGATGCCATCAGCGGCGAACGCAAGGGCTTGCATGTGATTGACCTGCTCAAGTGTATCCAATGCGACGCGTGCGTCGAAGCGTGCAACCTGGATGCCGTCATCGCGCAGCCGCGGTCGAAGGGCGTGCACGCGATTCCGGTGGCATGATCCGAAAGTCAGACCCATGACCATCGAAGATGAGATCCGCACCCTGGCGGCCCGACAGGCTCAGTTGTTGAAGCAACGCGTTGATACGCGGGTCGCAGAGATGCAGAGCGACGACCGTTCGCATTATCTGATTTACCAGGTACTCGGTATCACGGATGCCGAAGGGGAACTGATTGACGTTTACGAGAACAAGGGTCGCTTTCTCTACAAGTATGCGGGCGCCTTCCTGGAGGAGGCCGCTTTTTTGTGTTTCAAGGCCAGATTTCCTGATGCGAAGCCTGCGCAGATCGAGAACACCTCAGGACAGCGGCCGCGGCAATTCGGCATTGACTGTCTGATCGGCAACGATGCCATCGAAATCAAATGGCGCGATGCCACAACGGACGGCGATCATATCACCAAAGAACATACGCGGATCAGGGTCATCAAAGACCACGGACTGAACCCGGTTCGGGTAATGTTCTACTACCCCAATCGTGGGTGGGCGATGCGTATCCAGGAGACGATCAAAACGGTCTACCGAGGCATCGGCGGAGAGTGCTACATGGGGGATGATGCCTGGAGCTACGTTCACGAACGAACGGGCGTTGATCTCAAGGCCATCCTGACCGAAATCGCCGAGGAGAACCGGCGTGGGGGATAGCAATGGGAGTCTTGCAGGGGGATTGCAGGGAAGTCCTGAAATCGCTAGGCGCTGCCAGCGTTGATTTGGCCTACCTGGATCCGCCCTTTTTCACGCAGAAAACCCATTCGTTGAGCACCCGCGATAACAGCGCCGAGTATTCCTTCGAGGACCGCTGGGCTTCGCTCGATGACTATCTCGCCTTCATGCGCGAGGTGCTCCAGGCCTGCCATCGGGTGCTGAAGGAGACCGGCAGCATCTTTTTGCATTGTGACAGGTCGGCCGCGCACCACCTGCGGCTCCTGCTTGACCAGGTGTTCGGAGCGGACAACTTTCAGAGCGAGATCATCTGGGCGTACCGGCGGTGGTCGAGCGCCAAAAAGGGGCTGCTCAACGTCCACCAGACGATCTATTTCTACAGCAAGACCGACGACTATAAGTTCAAGACGCTTTATACAGACTACTCACCGACGACCAACGTTGACCAGATCTTGCAGGCGAGAGTTCGCAACGAGCTAGGGAAGGCCACGTATCGCCGCGACGAGAGCGGCGATGTAGTGATAGGCAAGGAAAAGCGGGGCGTGCCGTTGGCCGACGTCTGGAACATCCCGTTCCTGAATCCGAAGGCCAAGGAACGAGTGGGTTATCCGACGCAGAAGCCTATTCTCCTGATGGAGCGGATCATTGCCATCGCGACCGACGCGGGCGATTGCGTTTTGGATCCATTTTGCGGTAGTGGGACCACCCTCGTTGCCGCCAAGCTATTGGGCCGAAGCTACATCGGCATAGATAGCTCGCTCGATGCGGTGCGATTGGCGGAAGAACGGTTGCGCCAACCCATCAGAAGCGAATCGCAGCTCTTGACGGACGGCGAAGAGGGCTTTCTGGAGAAGAGCGACGCCGAGCGGCGCATCTTGCGGGCGCTCGACGCCGTGCCGGTGGAGAGGAACAGCGGCATTGATGGCTTCCTGCGACACTATGTTGACGGACGCCCGGTCGCGGTGCGGATTCAGAAGGCAGACGAGAACATCGAGACCGTCAAGCGCAAGCTCATCGCTGCCAGCAAGACCAAGCAGTGCGCGTTCATGATTCTGGTCAGGACAACGCAGAATGAAGGGCACGCGCTTTTTGATTGGATGGATGAAAATCTGTTGGTGATTGATTCCTATGATGTGGTGATTGCTGAGTGGCTAGAAGGCCATGGTCAGATCAACCACTCGATAGCTGGAGTCGCGTCGGCCCAAGAGAAGCCAGGTAATATACCCAAATCACGTAAGTCACTTCGCAGGGCCCTTGCGGACTTGGGGCCAGGCCCATCGGCTGAGGAGATTGATGACATCCAGCGCGAGATATGGTCCGCCTTCAAGTAGGTAGTACTATGGTGGGCCAGTATCTTTTCAATAAGTGGGGGCCGACGGGGGTCGCAGACCCCCTGAAAGCAGGCTCGTAGGCGGTCTGTGACCGCCGTTTCCCCGGATTATTGAGAAGATACGTCGTCGCGAGCTCATCATGCGTGCAACTGCTCTTGATGATGAAGCAGTGGTGGGTGAGGAATGCCATACACCTATGATGTCGGCGCTCTCAAGGCCATAAAGGCGAATCATGAGACCTGGGTGCGCGAAAAACTGAGTCCCGAACCAATAGGTCAGATCACTCCAGTGCTTTTTTCGTCATGCGACTGGGTTCGGGCAAGCAAGTTCTTGATGTGATCGGCGGGAGTGATGCTTACCACTTTATGGGTGTCAGCGAAAATGGAAGAAACGGAGTGGCGATCGTAGCTTAGGCTGGATAGTTGCTTGTGTCCGCATCTTTAGAAAAACCAATCCGATCGTTCGGTGCGGAGAAGATTTTGTCGAAAGTATACCTGATGTGAATCAGAGCGAACTCCTCTAGCTTTCTTGTGCTCAGCTATCGTCGTGGTTGCATCTAAACACACATCCATTGGTGGATAGTTCGGAACGCGAACTGAGGTAATGACTGTATGCCTAAAGTAGACATCACCATTGACGGCAAGAAACTCAAAGCCGAAGCCATGCAGACCGTCTACGAAGTCGCGACGGCCAACGGGATCTACATCCCGGCGCTGTGCCATCATCCGGCGCTGCCGCCGGAGGGCGCGTGCCGCGTCTGCCTGGTGGAGATCGAGCGCCAGCGCGCGCTGCAGCCGGCCTGCACCTTCCCCGTCACCGAGGGGTTGGTCATCCACACGAACTCCCCGAAGGTGCGCGAGGCGCGCAAGTTCGTGCTGGAGCTGATCATCTCGGACCACCCGCTGGACTGCATGACGTGTGAGGCGACGGGGGATTGCCGGCTGCAAGACCTGGCCTATGAGTACAATGTCAAGGGCAATGAGTACGCTGGCGGCGTGCAGCACGATTACCCGATTGACGACCCGAATCCGTTCATCCAGGTGGATCGCAACAAGTGTATCCTCTGCCGGCGGTGCGTCCGCGCGTGCAATCATGTGAACGGCGTCGAGGCGATCGGCATCGTCTACCGCGGGTTCAAGGCGCGTATAGCGTTCGGTATGGATTCGACGATGGCAGACAGCCCATGCGAGTTCTGCGGGAGCTGCGTCGAGGTGTGCCCCACCGCGGCGCTCTGGCCCAAGATGAGCCTGGGCAAGGGCCGCGCCTGGCAGCTTGATAAGGTCGAGACGACCTGTTCCTATTGCGGCGTCGGCTGTAGGATCAACCTGCACGTTCGCGACAATCATATCGTCAAGGTGACGGGAGCGAATGGCCCGGCCAACCATGGCTTCACCTGCGTCAAGGGTCGTTTCGGCTACGACTACGTCAATCACCCCGATCGGTTGAGCCGGCCCCTGGTGCGCCGGTATCTGCTGGAGGGCGGGACGAAACCGATTTTGGATTTTGGATTTCGGTTTTCGGATTTCGATGGCGGGAATGGTCACGGATTACACAATACGCAATACGATTTCGTCGAAACCGACTGGGACACCGCGCTCGACCTGGTCGCCAGGAAGTTCGCGGAAGTCAAGCAAATCCATGGCGGGGATGCGTTTGCGGCGTTGGCTTCGGCGCGCTGCACCAATGAGGAAAACTATCTGATCATGAAGCTGGCGCGTCAGGTGATGCAGACGCATAACATAGACCACTGTGCGCGGCTCTGACACAGCGCAACCGTCACCGGTCTGGTGACATCGTTCGGCTCCGGTGCTATGACCAACCCGTTCGAGGACATCGCCAGGCACGCGCAGTGTCTCTTCATCATCGGCTCGAACACCACCGAGCAGCACCCGGTCTTCGGGATGCAGTTACGCCAGGCGGTCAAACAGCGCGGCATTCCGCTGATCGTGGCTGACCCGCGGCGCATTCCGATTGCTGATTATGCGACGCTCTATTTGCGCCATAAACCGGGCACCGACACGGCTTTGCTCAACGGCTTGATGCATGTCCTGATCGCCGAGGATCTCTACGATCACGAGTTCGTGGCGAGTCGCACCGAGGGCTTCGAGGACCTGAAAGCCAAGATCGCCGAATATCCGCCAGAACGCGTGGCCGAGATTTGCGGCGTGGATGCCGAGGAGATTCGCCGCGCGGCGCGCATCATGGCCGCCAACCGACCCGGCGCAATGATGTACGCAATGGGCATCACCCAACACACCAGCGGACACGGCAATGTCGTGGCATGTGCTAACCTGCAAATGCTGTTGGGCAACGTCGGCGTGCCGGGCGGCGGCGTCAACCCGTTGCGCGGCCAGTCCAACGTCCAGGGTGCATGTGATATGGGCGGCCTGCCCAACTACTACACCGGGTATCAGAATGTAGCGTTGGAGCCCAGCCACAGGAAGTTCGAGGCAGCCTGGGGCGCGGTCCCGCCGGCCGATAGGCCCGGACTGACGCTGGTGGAGATGATGAACGCTGCCGGGCGCGGGCAAGTCAGGGCCATGTACGTGCTGGGCGAGAACCCCGCGCTCTCTGACCCCGACAGCAACCATGTGCGGCATTGCCTGGCGACGCTGGACTTCCTGGTCGTGCAAGACCTGTTCCTCACCGAGACGGCGCAGTTGGCCGATGTCGTGCTGCCCGGCGGCTCTTTCGCCGAGAAAGACGGCACTTTCACCAACAGCGAGCGGCGGGTGCAGTTGGTGCGGCGGGCCCTCCATCCGATTGGCGAGAACCGGCCCGATTGGGAAATCATCGCCGAATTGGGTCAGCGCACGCTGATGGCCGTGTGGCCTGAGTTACCCGCTGCCATGGTCGAGGCGCCCCAGGCCGCATGGGACTATATGAATCCGGCTGAGGTGCTGGATGAAATCGCGGCGTTGACGCCGAGTTACGGCGGCATTCGGCATCATCGGCTGGAACACGGCGGCTTGCAGTGGCCCTGCCCCGATGAAAAGCACGCCGGCACGCCGATCCTACACGTCGGCAAGTTTGCACGCGGGTTGGGCCGCTTGCAGCCGGTAGACTACCTGCCGCCGGCCGAGCTGCCGGATGAGACGTACCCCTTGCTGCTGACGACCGGCCGCGTTTTGTGGCACTATCATACCGGCTCGTTGACCCGCCGTTCGCAAGGTCTGGCCGCCATCTATCCAGACGGTCGCGTGGAAATGCACCCAGAGGATGCCACGCGCATTGGCGTGGCAGATGGCGAGCTGGTAGAGGTTGCCAGCCGGCGGGGCGCGGTGCGGGCCAAAGCCGAGGTCACCGAGAAGATTCAGCCCGGCGTCGTGTTTATGACCTTTCACTTCCCCGACAGCGCGGCCAACTTCTTGACTAACCCGGCGCTCGATCCGGTCGCCAAGATCCCCGAATTCAAGGCGTGCGCGGTCAAGGTGAACAGGGCAAGATGATATGCGTTGCTTTCGATATCGTCGTTTCGAGCTTTGAGTCAGGCGTGATATCTCACAGGAGATGCTGAGGAGGCGTAAAGGATGAGATTGCGTGATGTGCTGGAAGCTATCGAAGGGAAACCGGTATCCCAGCAGATAGACTTGGAGACGGAGGTGCAGATGGGTTGCGGCGCCGACCTGATGAGCGACGTGTTGGCGTTCACACATGCCGATACACTGCTCATGACCGGCCTGACCAATCCCCAGGTGGTGCGCACGGCCGACATGGCAGGCATCCGCGCGATCGTCTTCGTGCGTGGCAAGCTACCGCCGGCCGAAACGATCGCTCTGGCTGCGGAGAAAGGGATTCCACTGCTCGCTTCGAAATACACGCTGTTCGAAACATGTGGCCGGCTCTTCCAAAGAGGGTTGCCCAGTTGCGGTCTGTTCGAGAGCAGTTTGCATCGCTGGGAGGAGTATTTTCAGCGATAGGCTTCGCATTGCGGCGAAGTCCCGCGTGCGATGAGTTGTGAGGGATATTTTGTGCCTGCGGCCAAGATTCTGATCATCGAGGATAACCCGGATATGGCTTTGGCCTTGTGCATGACGCTCGAGGCCGAGGGCTACCAGGTCAATGTCGCCTCTTCGGGAGAGGAAGGTCTCGCCAGAATCCACCAGATCAACCCCGATCTGATCATTCTGGATGTGATGATGGAGACGAGCACGGCTGGCTTTCAGGTCTCGCTGCAACTGCGCAGTCCGGATCCCAAGTCCCAGTATGCTCCCTATCGTCACGTACCGATCCTCATGTTGACCGCCATCCACACGACCACCTCACTGCGCTTCGGCCCGGATGAAGTCTACCTGCCAGTGGACGACTTTGTTGACAAGCCGGTGGACCCAGACGTTCTGCTCGACAAGGTGCGTGGTCTATTAGGGAGTGGCGAAGGATGACGCCTGGCAAGAATCGGTATCCGGTATGAAGTTACAGACGAAATTCAATCTCGGCATTGTCGCGACCTTCGTGATCCTCGCTGTCTGTATGACGGCGTTGAGCATTAACTATGTCAATACGAACACGATTCGTGAGGCGGAGAACCGGGTTCGTACCTATGCGCGCGCCGCCTGGGAGATCCACGACGCAAAGATCAGCCGGGTCTGCACGGCCCTGCAAATCCTATCTCAGGACACCGTAGTCGGCGACTTTCTGGTGAACCCCCAGGGTGAGCGGTTGTTGGCTGTCCGGCGCTTGCTCGAAGACATTCGGCAGGAGCAAGAGATGGATGTGCTCAACCTGACTGGGCCGGACGGCAGAGTGCTGCTCAGGACCCGCGCCCCGTACAACGTCGGCGACAACCTGGCCGGAGAAAGGCGAACTCCAGGTCCACAAGCGCCAGGTTGCTCTTCAGACGGACGTAATCGGACCGGCGCTCGACTCACTAGAGCGTGAAATTCAGGAGCGGCGTATGACGGTAGACAATCGTCTTCCCGCAGGCCTGGTCTTCAACGCAGACGGCAACCTGATGCGGATCGTGTACGACAACCTGCGAGTATTTCCCACTTGACGTGGGTGAAACCGATAGGACGCAGATGCACGCAGATAAACGCTGATTTTGGGCTCCGAATCTGTGAAAATCTACGTGCATCTGCGTCCAAGTCGAAAGGTTGGTACGCCTACCCACGCTATGTGGGAGATACTCGCCCGGCCCCGATGGCATCGAGCTGTCGCGGCAGTTCAGCAAGGATCCGGACCTCAAAGGCCTGCCGCTGATCATCCTATCGGGAATCAAGACCGTCTTGGGTATCAATTACGAGATCGGCCCGGACGAAACCTGGATGCCGGTCAAGGCGTTTCTGGAGAAGCCGGTCAAGCCCGACAAGCTACTGAGCGAGATCGAGAAGATCCTCGGGCCGCGGTCGTAGGCCGGCGCCCCAACTGGGGGTAGGACGTGGATCTAGATCAAGTGCTGGACCGCCTGGCGGCGGCGGCGATGCGAGTTCCCGTGGCCGATGCGGCCGCTGTCTTGCTGTTCGATGAGACCGGGGACTACTTAACTGTCGCTGCCGGGCAGGGGTTTTCAGCCGGCTTTCTGGAGGTCAAACCTCTTCCGCTAAGTGAGAGCACGTTGGACCGTGAAGCGCGATCCAAAGGGGTGGCTCTCGCAGACATAGGGGCGGCGGATCCTTTTGGTTTGGACCGGGCGACCGGTCTGACTGGTGCGTTGGCGGTTCGTCTGGGTCCAGCCGCCCGGCCGCTGGGCGTGCTGCATGTGTACAGCGCGACCGGCCGGCAGTTTGGTCGCGCTGAGATCGCTCTGGTGCAGGGATTGGCTGAGTTGGGCGGGGCAGCCATCGAGGCGGCGTATGGGTTGCAAGATCTGGCTCGGCTGGAGGCCGAGAAGGCGCAGTTCATCCGCGTCACCACGCATGAGCTGCGTTCCCCGGTCACAGTGTCGCAGTCGCTGGTCCGAACTGTGCTCAAAGGCTATGCTGGTCCGCTCACAGCCAAGCAACGGGATGTCTTTGACCGCATCGGCCGGCAGCTTGATTCCCTGGAGAACCTGATCAATGACCTGTTGGACCTGGCTGCCAGCCGCGCCCCGGGCCTGGCCGCGGAAGAAGGACCGATTGCAGTCATGGCATCGGTGGGTCGGGCGGTGCTGCTGCTCCAGCCGCGCGCGGAGGAAAAAGGGGTCGCGCTCAAGCTCCAGCCGTGTCGAGAGGAGTTGGCGGTGTGGGCCAGCGAAGAGGGACTCGACCGCGTATTCGTGAACCTGGTGGGCAATGCCGTGAAGTATACTTCTGCCGGCGGCCAGGTGATTGTCTCGCTGGGGCGGAGAGGAGACGACATCCAGATTGACGTGGCGGACACGGGCATCGGCATACCCGAGGAGGCAATCCCTCACCTGTTCGAGGAGTTCTATCGCGCGCCCAACGCTCGTAGGCTTAACACGACAGGCACCGGGCTGGGGCTTGCCATCGTCAAGGAACTCGTAGAACGCTACGGCGGCCGGATTCGAGTGCAGAGTGAGCTTGGCGTGGGCACGACGTTCACTGTACTCCTCCCTGCCCACCAGCTCACGTGAGGGGCGTCTACGGAGATCATCCGAAAGCAGCCTACAACTGACCTGACTAACCCTGATATGATCAGCATCATGTTCGCTTGTGCGCGCGGGTGATATTCTCTTGGGTAGCAGCTTCGTGCTTTTTCTTACTATACTGTTTTCGCCTTGCTCAGGCCTTTTCAGTCCACCACTATGCTGGTCGAAGACACCACAACTCATTGACATCGAAGCGTTGTCGGTCTTCCCCAGAGCAGTCGCGTTGGCGGCAGGAAGTCACGATCCTCTGAGACACGGTTCGCCAGCGGTTGCTCGCTCGTCAGACAGCGCCTTCATCCAGACCAGAAGCACGCTTGCAGATTCAAGGAGGGCATTCTGTGACCGCGCCCGAGGTTTTCAACCTGACCGAAGTACGACGAGATCCGGCGTTTGGGGACCGCCTCACGCCTGCGGGGAGGCAGCTTCGTGCCTGCATCCAGTGCGGCACCTGCACAGCCTCATGTCCCTCGGCGTCCGCCATGGATATCACCCCGCGCAAGATGTGGCGCATGGTACAACTGGGCCTGGAAGACGATGTGCTGCGCAGCAAGACGATGTGGCTGTGCAGTATCTGCTATCAGTGTCAGGCCCGTTGTCCCCGTGGCATCCCCCTCACCCAGACGATCGCCAAACTCAAACAACTGGCGATCGAGCGCCAGATCAAGCAGTGGCGGGAAAGCACGGCCTTCTATCTTTCCTTCAGCAACGTGATGCGACGCTATGGACGGATGCGCGAAGTGGAGTTCATGGCGCATTACTTCCTGTCCACCAACCCGCTCGGGGCGTTGGGCTACGCGGGCATGGGCCTGACCCTGTTGCGTCGTGGCAAGTTGCGGCCGGAGCTGCCGCGGCTGCGTGGCGAAGGTCGGTTGGATCGGCTGTTCGACCGCGTCGCGGAGTTGGAGGGCAAGAAATGAGCTATCTCTTCTATCCCGGCTGCTCGATGGAAGCTTCCGCGCTTGAATACAAAACCTCCATGCTGACGGTCCTCCAGATGATGGGCGCGCATGTGGAAGAGTTGGAGGACTGGACCTGCTGCGGGGCAAGCGTGGCTTCTGTGATGAGCGACCTGTTGGGATTAGCCCTCCCTGCCCGCAACCTGGCCTTGGCCCAGAAGGCCGGCAACGGCGCGCAGATGCTGGTTGGCTGTAGCGCGTGCTTCACCAGTTTCCAGCACACAAACGCTGCCGTCGCTGATCCGGCCACGTTGGGGAAGGTCAACCAGGCGTTGGAGGTCGAGAACTTGAGCTACAGCGGCAAGGTGCAAGTCCGGCACCTCTTAGATGTGCTGGCCAACGATTTCGGCCCCGAGAAGATCGCCGCCTACATGAAACGACCGTTGACCGGCCTCAAGGTGGCGCCCTACTACGGCTGCCAGACGGTCCGGCCTTACAGCGATTTTGACGATGGTCAGAGTCCGTTCTCGATGGTGGGCATCATTAAGGCGCTTGGCGCCACCGTCTACCATCACCTGCGTGAGGCCGCCTGCTGCGGTACAGCCTTGCTGACGACCAAATCGGAGCTCGGCCTGCAGATCGTTGGAGAGATTCTGGATGCCGCCACCGCTGCGGATTGTATCGCTGTCGTCTGCCCGATGTGCCACATGAACCTGGATGCCTATCAGGACAAAGTTTCGCGGATTCACGGCAAGCCGATCAAGATCCCCGTGCTGTTCTTGCCGCAGTTGATCGGCGTGGCATTTGGGTTATCAGAGAAGGACCTTTTGTTCAAGCGACACGTCGTGCCGGTAGAGCCTGCCCTGGCGAAGCTGGCGACCTAGAGGGAGGAGCGATGAAGCTCGACGAAGTCGTCCGCCGCCTGGTGCTGGACGTGTGCGCCGGGTCTGAGAGGCTGGATAGGACTGTGACGGGCGGCTACGCCTGTGACCTCCTCAGTTATGTGATGGCAAGGGCCAAGGAGGGCAATCTCTGGATCACGGTTCAGGGGCATCCTAACATTGTGGCTGTGGCCAGCCTGGTCGGTCTGGCAGGCGTGATCGTCACGGAGGGGGCGAAGGTCGATCGTGCTACGATCGAGAAGGCGAACCAGGAGGGCGTGCCGATCATGACCACGCCGCACACCACGTTCGCAATAGCGTGCCGGCTGTGTGAGTTGGGCGTGCGCGAGGCGAACTCGGGCCAGGCGAGCGCCGCGTAACGGGGTCTCGATCTGGATGGCCGCTGCACCGAGTGGAACGCGTCGCCCCCTCGCGGGCGATTGCGCAGCCCGAAGCATCGAATCGCCAGAGTTGAGGCACTGGTCGGCCTGTATGCGCGAGCTGAGCTTGCACATCCTGGATGTCATGCAGAACTCACTGGAGGCGGGCGCAACCCTCATCGAGTTGGCCGTTGATGAGGATCTCCCTGCCGACAGACTGACCATCACGGTCCGCGACAACGGTCGTGGCATGGATGAGGCGACCCTGGCGCGCGTGACGGACCCGTTTTTCACCACGCGCAAGACTCGCCACGTCGGGCTGGGCATTCCCCTCTTCAAAGCTGCGGCAGAACGGTGTAACGGGGATCTGCGCCTAGCCTCCCAAGTTGGCGTGGGTACGACATTGACCGCCGGCTTCCAACACAGCCACCTGGATCGCGCTCCCTTGGGCGACTTGACAGGTACGCTGATGTCGGTGATCTTGGGGGGGACGTGTGAGGTGGGGTACGTGCATCGGGTTGTGAGACGGGTAGACAAGGAAACAAGTAGACAAGGGGAAATTGGTAGATTGGTAGAGTGGGAGGGTGGGAAAGGGGAGGAGGCCGAACGTAACGAGCGCGCCGACCTCGCGGTGCGCGAGTTCGAGTTTCACACTGCCGACATACGGGCCGAGTTAGGCGATGTGCCGTTGGCCCATCCCGAAGTGCGCGAATGGCTTCGCCAATTCATTACGGAAGGCGAAGGAGAGTTGAGATAGAGACGAGAGATAGAGACGAGAGATAGAGACGAGAGATAGAGACGAGAGATAGAGACGAGAGATAGAGACGAGAGATAGAGACGAGAGATAGAGACGAGAGATAGAGACGAGAGATAGAGAGTCAATGCTTGGCTGATCAGTCCAGTTTGTCGCGCACCCTGGATGCGCTAACTCTAAAGAACATTGCCGAGTTACGCACCAGTCTTGGTCACATCTGGCAGCCGCTGAGTCGGGTGCGCACGCACGACTGGCGTCGCTACCTCTGGCTGGACTTTGATTTATCGGGTCTGCCTTGCGGACCCCAGGCCGAAGTCGGTCAAAAAGGGTACTTCGCCGGTAAAAAAACGTGCGCGGCAGGCAGTTAGCCCGTGTGAGTGCGATCCAGGAAGGTGAAACCATCTGGTCAGCGGTCTATCCTGGCAACTACCATACCGTGCACTGCCTGCAACCGGCCGTCGAAGCGACCGAAACTGCTTTAGAGTTCTCGCCCCAGCAGCGCCAGCGCACCGTCTGGCGTCTGGATGGTGGGGCCGGCTCGGATGAACAGCTGATCTGGCTGCTCGCCCGGGGCTACCAGATCCTGGCCAAGGGCATGTCCAACCGACGGGCCGAAGCCTTGGCCAGGCAGGTTCAGCGCTGGGACCCGTATACGGACCACGCCTGGCTTGGCGAGGTAGCGCCACCGACCGACTATGGGCGTCCGGTACGCGTTTTCGTGAAGCGCCGCTGGCAAGATGAGCAGTTTCTCCACAGCTACTATGTCTCGACCCTGGCGTTACCCTCCAAAGGTAGCTTTCTGCGCCTCTATGATGACCGGGGCGGCGCCGAAGTGGAGCAATTTCGCCATGACAAATCCGGCTTGAGCCTGGAGGCGCGGCGCAAGCGTAGTTTTACCGGTCAGCAAGGCCATATCCTGCTCACCGATCTGGCGCACAACCTGCTGACCGACTTCGCTCACCGTGGGCTGGCGGGATCACCTTTCGCAGGGTATGGCCCCAAACGCATCGTGCGCGATCTGCTCAACATGCCCGGCCTGGTCACCCTGACCGAAAACCAGGTGCAGATTGACCTGCTATCTCAAAACCAATTTGCTGAGGCGCTGGCTATGTGCTTGGTAAAGTACTGTTCGGGCTAACGCAAGCGACTAGAAACTGCCCCTGTTTGCACTCAGAAATAGAAATGGCTTCTATTTGCGCAAAAATAAGGTCTATCTCTATCTCTATCTCTATCTCTATCTCTATCTCTATCTCTATCTGATCATGCCCTTCTTCACCGCCGACCTCCACGTTCACACCGTTCTCTCCGCCTGTGCCGAGCCTGAGATGCTGCCGGAGTTGATCTTGGAGCGCGCAGGAGAGTTGGGTCTGGATCTGATCGCCGTCACCGATCACAACTCGGCGGAGAACGCGGCGGCGATGCTCCACGCGGCCGAAGACACAGCGATCACCGTGTGGCCTGGCATGGAAGTGCAGACCCGCGAGGAGGTTCACCTGCTCTGCCTGTTCGACCGGCTGCCGCAGGCGCTGGCCTGGCAGGAAGTGGTGTACGCGAACCTGCCCCCCCTGAAGAACAGGCCGAGTGTCTTCGGACAACAGGTGGTGCTGGCCGAGGATGGCGAACCGCTCAGCTACAACGACCGGCTGTTACAGACCTCGACTTTCCTTTCGGTTGACGAGGTCGCGACGCAGGTGCAGGGGATGGGCGGTCTGTGTATTCCTGCCCATGTGGATCGGCCGGTCTACAGCATCATCGCCAACCTGGGCTTTGTCCCGCCGGAACTCTCGTTGCCCGGCGTGGAGATTTCGCCTCTGATCACTGCCAGGGATGCTCGTGCCCGATTTCCGCAGTTGGCGCGCTACGGGCTGATCGCCAACGGCGACGCGCACCGTCTGTGCGAGATGCTGCGGCGCACGACCCTCAAGCTGGCGCATCGCACCGTGGCCGAGCTGGCCCTGGCGTTGGCCGGCGAGGGGGAGCGAGGCGTGTGGGTGGATGGGATGCGGTCGGGGCCGGTGTAGCCACGAATCCCCAAACTGCGGGGACAGGTTGCACGAATTATCCGAAGATTTCCAATGAAACTGTGGGTCGAAAGCCGCATATCAGGTTTGCCGGTAGGTGATGGTGCGACTGCCGACGGAGTGAGCACTTTAAGAACTGAAGATCAGTTTGTAGCAGCCGTAGTCGGGGGTCAGGAGCCAGGGGTCAGGAGTCAGGGGCCAGGGATCAGTACGGACATGGCGCGGCGAGTGACTGCTGAGCTGGTCTCCGGCGTCCCGATGGACGGCGTCGTGGCTGACGTGCTCGCCGCACTGCCAGCGGGCGAGCACGTCGCTGCAGCTCTGCTGCGCATCGGCTGCGACGGGAGGGCGGAGCTGGTCGAGATTGACGCGCCGCCGCTCTTCATGGCGCGCAAGGGCGAATTCATCCTTCTGCCCGTGGCCGAGGAGGAGCTGAGCGGTCGGCTGGTGCGCCGCTGCGACTTCACGGTGCAGGCCGGCGGTCATCTGGCGCTGGTCAGCGAAAGCTACATCCAGGCCAGGGGCGGCGCTCGTCCGTGGAGCTGGCGTGATGTCGCCCTTTCCGTCCGTCGCTTGACCGCCACCGGCTGCGATGCAGAGCAGTTGGCGGGCGCGCTGGCCCGGTTGGCGAATCAGCAAATCAGCAAATCAGCAAATCAGCAAGTAAGCGAACCTGCATTCCGCATTCCGCCTTCTGCCTTCTGGCTTCTGGCTCTGTTCGTCCGTCCCATGCGCACCGTCACGGTCTGGACCGGGCCGCCGGCCGACCGGGCGGCGGACGGGGACGCGCTGGCGAAGCTGTTCGCCGAGAGGGGCGGCCGGATCATCTGCGGGGATACGACTGCCGAGATCGCAGCGCGGCTATTGGACGCGCGCCTGGTATTGGAGCCGCGTCCGCCGGATGGTTGGAAAGAGACGCCGCCCACCTCGCGGCTGATCGGCCCAGATGGCCGTGAGCCGGTGACCCTGGTCACCGAGGGCGTGGTGACGATGCGCGTGGCGGCCGAGCGTCTGGCCGCGGTGCAGCGGCCCCGCGACCTGGCAGGCCGCGCAGATGGCGCGTCGCGCCTGGCCAGGTTGTTGCTGGAGGCGGACAAGATCACCTTCCTGATCGGGCTGGCCGTCAACCCCAGCCAGACCGAGCGCGATGGCACGCCGTTGCGCAAGGCCGCGGTCGAGGGGCTGGCGGAGGAGCTGTGGGCGCGGGGGAAGATCGTGGGGGTAGAGTATCAGTGACAGCCGATGTTGTATAATGGGTGTGGATGAACGAGTATGGATTCAGGAGAAGTGGACATGCGTGTGGTTGATCCGAAAAAACCAACTATAGTTCGTACCGAGCGTGGCCTGACTATCGCCGGAACGCGTATCACGCTGTACGACGTGATGGACTACGTGACCGCTGGCTGGCCGCCCAAGCTGATCCGTGATCGCCTGGAGCTGACCGATCGGCAGATCGTGGACGTGATGGCTTACATCGAAGATCATCGCGCCGAAGTCGAGGCCGAGTACCAGGTCGTATTGCAGGAGGCGGAAGAGAATCGGCGGTATTGGGAAGAACGCAATCGGGAACGGTTCGCCCAGATTGCCGCGCAGCCGCCCAAGCCCGAGTTGGCGCGGATTCGCGAGAAGCTGGCCGAATGGAAGATCCAAGACAAGGCCGAGGACTGACCGTCCTTGTTGATGAGCATCTGCGCGGCCAGGCTATCCTTCTCCAAGGCACACTGGCGGCCCAGGGCTGGCTCGAACTCTTGGGGTTGCACCTGGCAACGTTCGAGGAGGTTGGGCTGTCGGAAGGCAGCGATGATCGTGCCATCTGGCGATTTGTCCAGACCCATGGCATGTTGTTGCTGACGGGAAATCGGCAGATGAAAGGGCCGGACTCGCTAGAGCAGACTATACGGGAGGAAAATTCATCCACGGCTTTGCCCGTGCTTACCATCGGGCGGGTTGATCGGCTGGATGAAAGAGCGTATCGCGAAGCATGTAGCCGACGGCTCGTTGAGATCGTGGTTGACATCGAGAGTTACCTTGGCACGGGCCGGGTCTTTATCCCGTGACGTGCAGATGACAACGAACCCGCCGGATTGACGGAACCCGATTCGTTTCATCCTATGATTCGTTGCTCTATTCCCTTACCAGGTCATCGGTTCCAGGAGGTACTGCGATGAGCGTAGAAATCGTTGCTTTGAGATGTCCTTCCTGTGGGAATGCCGAGAACGTTCCCGAATGCGAGGCGCGACTCTGGCGTTTCTCTCTTGCTCATTCAGTGCTGATTGATAGTGTCAGGGGGCGTATCTTCCCGATAATTACGTTCGTACCGCATGACTTCGTCTTCGGCTGTTGGTTTTTGTAATCTGCTATCTGCCATCTGCAAGGAGGCACTCGTTCATGGAACAACCCAAAATCGGAGTCTACGTCTGTGACTGTGGCGTGAACATCGCGGCCACGGTCAATGTGCCCGCGGTCGTCAAGTTCGCCGACGGGCTGCCCAACGTGGCTGTGGCGCGAGA
>Ga0194113_10002573_pt1 | contig 24684 bp, 22 predicted proteins | sample TA2MahC200mmetaG_FD_146193 | JGI IMG/M metagenome (GOLD analysis project Ga0194113, IMG submission 146193) | Freshwater microbial communities from Lake Tanganyika, Tanzania - TA2015017 Mahale Deep Cast 200m | ecosystem: Environmental > Aquatic > Freshwater > Lake | place: Tanzania: Lake... | reverse complement strand
TGGTCGCAACTTTCCGGCGAAGAAATGTTAAAGCACGTTCGTGATAAGGTTTTTGATTTTCTCAGAAATCTTGGCGGAGAAACAAGCACTTTCACACAGCACATGCAAGATGCTTACTTCATAATTCCAAAATCTTCCCTATTACAAGAAGCAGTAAAAATTATAGATGACCTTCACATCAGCGAACAGAATGTTGATGTGCAAGGAGATTTGTATGAATATCTCTTAATGCAGCTTTCAACCGCGGGAAAGAACGGACAGTTCAGAACACCGCGCCACATAATTAGAATGATGGTTAAACTTGTTGATCCGAAAATTGGAGTGAGAATTTGCGATCCAGCATGCGGAACCGCCGGATTTTTATTCAACTCTTATATGCACATTCTTGAAAACAATACGAGCAAAGATGTTCTTGAGTATGACGATGAAGGAATTCCGCATCATCTAATCGGTGATAAAATTGCCGATAAAAAACTTTTCAACTTTCTAAAGACACACGCATTAACCGGGTATGATTTTGATTCTACTATGACAAGAATAGGTGCGATGAATTTAATGCTTCATGGAATTGATAATCCTAATATTCGTTATACCGATACTCTTTCGAAAGGATTTAATGAAAAAGAAGTTTATGACATCGTTCTTGCAAATCCGCCGTTCAAAGGCTCTATTGATGAAAGCGATGTTAACGGACGATTCAAAATAAAAACCAAGAAGACGGAACTGCTTTTTGTAGAACTTATTTATGATTTGCTCGTCATGGGCGGACGTGCAGCCGTAATTGTACCGGATGGAGTTTTATTCGGTACAAGCAATGCACATTTAGATTTAAGAAAAATTCTAATTGATAAATGCAAGCTCGAAGGAATTATTTCCATGCCGTCAGGTGTGTTCAAACCATACGCCGGAGTTTCAACTGCAGTTGTAGTTTTTCAGAAAGGCGGAATTACTGATAAGGTTTGGTTCTACGATATGCAGGCAGACGGATTTTCTCTTGATGATAAACGTAATAAAATTGATGCGAACGACATCCCGGATATAATTTCAAAATGGAAGAAGAAAGAAGTTGCGCATAAATCATTTACTGTTGATGTGAAAGAGATTAAAGCAAATAAATATGATCTTTCAATTTCCCGTTACAAAAATATTGAGTATGAAGAAGTTGTATATGGAAAGCCGGAAGTGATAATGGAAAAAGTACTGCTTCTTGAAAAAGAAATTAGCAATGAAATTAGTGAAATAAAAAAATTAGTAAAGAATTCAACATACTTAGATAAGTAAGAAAATGGCAGTGCGAAAAATAAATGTTAAAGGAATTGATGTTTCTCTGTTTTCTAAAGAGAATGAAGAATACATTTCCTTAACCGATATTGCAAAATCCAGGGATGCCGAAAGATCGGATTACATTATTCAGAACTGGTTAAGAAACAGAAACACAATAGAATTTCTTGGTCTGTGGGAATTACTTCATAATCCTAATTTTAATTCCATCGAATTCGATGGGTTTAGAAATTCCGCCGGATTAAATAGTTTTACTATGACCTCTAAAAGATGGGTAATTGCAACTAATGCAATTGGAATAGTATCACATGCTGGTCGTTACGGAGGCACGTTCGCTCATCAGGATATTGCCTTCGAATTTGCTTCATGGATCAGTGCCGAGTTTAAGCTTTATCTGCTTAAAGAATTTCAACGATTGAAAATTGAAGAGGCAAAGTCAAAGTCACTCGAATGGAATCTTCAAAGAACTCTTGCAAAAGTTAATTACCGAATACATACAGATGCAATAAAAGAAAATCTTATTCCGCCGCATCTTACCAAAGCGCAAATAAATTTTGTTTATGCAAACGAAGCTGATCTTCTAAATGTTGCAATGTTTGGTATGACCGCAAAGGAATGGAGAAATAATAACAAAGACAAAAAAGGAAATATCAGAGACTACGCAGCTTTAGAACAGCTTGTTGTGCTTAGCAATCTCGAAAGCATTAATGCAATTCTAATTAGCCAGGGATTTGCCCAAGCAGAACGGCTTGTTAAATTAAATGAAGCTGCGATAATGCAGATAAAATCTTTGCTTAAATCAAAAACGATGAAATTGCTTAAATGAAAACAACCACACCAAACCTTCCCTCCAACCGGCAAATTAAATCTTTGCACTTCTCCCTTCTCTTTATAAGAGAAGGACCGGGGATGAGTTCGAACAGAGGTTTTAATGAATAACTTACCATCCAATTGGCAAATTAAATCTTTGGGTGAAATTATTGACTCTTTAGAATCTGGTGGAAGAGCTAAAGGTGGTGCTGTTGGAAGTGGGACCCCAAGTATTGGAGCAGAACATTTGAATGATGTTGGAAAATTTAATTTTGATTCTATGAAATATGTACCTACCGATTATTTTAATTCTATGAATAAAGGAAAAATTCTTAAAGAAGATATTCTAATTGTGAAGGATGGTGCCACAACTGGTAAAGTATCTTATGTTGATGAAGAATTTCCATTTAAAGAGTCGGCTGTTAATGAACATGTATTTATAGTTCGTGCAAAGAAGGAAATATTAAATCCACAGTTTGCTTTTTATTATTTATACTCATCAAATGGTAATTTACAAATACTAAAAGATTTTCGCGGAAGTGCTCAAGGTGGTATTTCAAGAGACTTCGTTAACAAAGTTCAAATTCCTCTCCCACCTCTCCTAATCCAAAAACAAATTGCTGGGATTTTAGAAAAAGCGGACCAAGCAAAACAGAAACGCAAAGAAGCAAACACACTAACGGAACAATTTCTGCAATCTGCATTTATAGAAATGTTCGGCGATCCGATGAAAAATCCAAAGAGGTGGGAAATAAAAACGTTAGAGCAAGTTTGCAACAAAATTACAGACGGTGAACATCTAAACCCCTCCTTATCTAGTATCGGCAAATTTATGATCACCGCTATGGATGTAAAAGAAGAAGGTGTTGATTTCTCTCGTAATAATTTTGTTAGTGAGATAGATTTTATAAAGTTTATTAAGAAATGTAATCCGGAGAAAAATGATTTATTACTTGTTAGTCGAGGTGCAACAATTGGAAGATGTTGTTTGGTAGATACTGAAAAACAATTCTGTCTAATGGGAAGTGTAATTCTTATAAAACCTAAAAACGTATTCTCCACTTATCTGTTATTTTTGTTCAGAGATAAAAATTATTTAAAGTACATATTAAATTTATCTCCTTCTTCAGCCCAGCAAGCGGTTTATATCTCAAATATAAAAACATTAAAATTACCATTACCTCCGCCCTTTCTTCAGCAACAATTCGCAAAGCTTGTTCAAAAAACGGAAGCATTAAAAGAAAAGCAGAAACAATCTGGGAAAGAATTAGAAAATTTATTCAACAGCTTAATGCAAAAAGGGGTTAAGGGAGAACTAATCTATTAAAACTATACCAAATTCTAATTATGAGTACTAACAACTAATTTTTTCCCGAACACTTCTTCAAATAAAATTTTTCTTCGTTCCAAACTCCAAAGCTCAATTTCTGGATTTCCATTTTTTTTAACCATCAATTTCATCTTTACATTTTTATTCTCAATTCTGCATTCCACATTCTCAATTATTCTTTTATGTGTTCTATCAAATGAATCAGCTATTCGCAAAATTGCAGAAAGTTTTCTAATTATTTCTTGACTCTCAATTGGGAGTAAATCAAAATCATTATGACTTGATTTAGGATGACTTTTTCTATGATACCGAGCGGTGTGGGCGATAATTGCAATTTCGTTTTCATTAAAACCAAGTAACTCACTGTTGCGTATTATATAATAACTGTGATGGTGGTGATTTGTATGAGAAATATGATACCCAATATCATGAAGCAACGCAGCGGCTTCAAGAAATTCTCTGCAATCATCATCAAGGTTATGCATATTTTTTAGTTGATCAAATATTTGAAGTGATAAGACAGCAACATGTTTACAATGATCTTTATCATATTTTGAAGACTCAGAAAGATGTTTAATACTTTCATTTCTAATATCATGAAGAACTGGTTTTTTATTATCCGGGGAATTCTTTTGTATAGTATCAATAATAATTCCCTCTCTCAAGGCATATCCTGAAATTATCATTTTATCAATTTTCAGCATCTTGAAAATTGTAGATAGAATTAATATTCCGGCCGGAATTATATCAGCACGTTTATCATCGAGTCCGGGAATCTTTTTTCTTTTTTCAACGGATTTCCTTTTAAGTATCTCCATTTCGATTTTATCAAGTTCTTTCTTTGAAAATTCAAAATTATTTAAAATGGATAGTGGAGAAATAGATCCATTCCTTTTTGCATAAATCATTAACCCCGCAGACATAATTGTGCCCGAAGAACCAACTGCAGTCTGTAAATTAAATTGACCAACTTTTTCGACAACATGAAAAATTTCTCCCTCTATCCATTTTCGACACGCATCAACTCTTGCTTTTGAAACAATACTATCTGGGAAAAATTTTTGAGAAAGTCTAACAGCGCCAATTTTCAAACTTTGAGAAAAGAGAATGTTACCTTTTTGAGAAACTATGAATTCTGTACTTCCTCCGCCAATATCCAGTATAAATGATTTCTTATTATAAATTGGTACTGCTTTAAGAACCCCAAGATTTATTAATCTTGCTTCCTCTGTTCCACTGATCACTTCAATTTGAATTCCAGTTTCATTAAAAACTCTTTGAATAAATTCATTTTTATTATACGACTCACGAACTGCACTTGTAGCTACTGCACGAATTTCTGCATTGTGAGAATCGGCAATTCCTTTAAATCTTATTAATGCAGTGACTCCTCTTTCCAAAGCACTTTGATTTATTACTTTAATATCGCCGGTGCTTCCCTCACCTAAACGAATAACTTCCTTTTCACGATCAATTATTTCGAAATTCCCATTGTTATTTATTTTAACAACAATTAAATGAAACGAATTTGTACCAATATCAATTGCGGCAATATTTTTATTATAGAGTGTCAATTAATAATTTTATTTTTGTCTAAAATGTAATTACTTAAATAAAAAACATCTTCAACTGAAATATCATTCATTATTTCAGACTTTCGAATAAAAAATTTATTCACCCCAACTGGTGCCCAATTAAATGGATTTGTTGGACCAAACAAGGAAATTTGTGGAACTTTTGTTGTCCCAGCAACATGCATCACACCAGTATCGTTTGTAATAAATAAATCACTTCTATCTATTAAAGCTGCAAGCTGTGAAATTTTTTTATCAATAAAATAACCTGATTTTGGGAAATATCTTTTGATAAAATCTAATTCAACATTATCGGCACTGCTTCCAGTAAAATAGATTTTAGTAACTCGTTTTTCTGTTAATAAATTAATTAATCTGATAAAATTTTCTAAGCTCCATCTGTTTTGAGGTTTCCCGGCGCCAACATGAAATCCCATCAAAATTTCATTATTGTTATAATTAATAGACTGCAAAAAATTATTAACATAGTCGATATCATAATTATCATATTCAAAAATCGAACTATAATTCTTTGTCTTAATTCCAAATGGACGGAGAATATCTAATATAAAATCTGATACATAAGAGTCAGGACATTTTTTCCAATTCAAATCTATTCTGTAATGAAATAAAAAATCGACTTCATTTTTTTTAAAATTTAAACTCTTGGGCCCAATTTTGAATTCAGCATCTGATAAACTTGCGAGAATACAGCTTGTTACAGAGATAGCAACTGTAACCGGTACAATTGCTAAATCGTAATTACCCTTAAGAATTTTCTTTAGTTTAAATAAATAGAATGGATTTATCAGATCTCCTTTTTTAAATACAAATATCCTATCAATTAATGGATTATTTTCAACAGCAAAAAAGTTCTCTTCACTTGCAAGTAAGGTAATTTTTGCATTTGGATACGTCTCTTTAATTGCTCGAAATAAAGACACACTAGCAAGCATATCGCCAAATTGGTTATGCTGACGAATAATTAATACATTTTTCGGAACTTTGATTTTTTTATCGTGTATTTCATCAACTGATAAAAATTTCTGAAGAAGTTTTGATGTGACTTGTTTGAATTTATTATGGGACATTCAATAAAGCTGCTCTTATTTTTTTTCTGACTCCGATTCTGATACATCTTCAAACTCAGCTTCAATTATATCTTTTTTATCAATCTTCGAATTATGATCACGCTTTCTAAACTGAGATTGCTTTTTTTTATCATCACTGATCTTAAATGCATTAACAATATTTTTTACTATTCGTAATACAAGAAAAAAGAGAAGCCCCCATAAAATGATTCTTAAGAACATTTTACAATTTTACCTCCGGGTTGAAGTACTCAATAAATCCTCTATCCTCACGAAATATTTGAGAATAAAGTTCATCAAAGTCTTCTTCCCGATTTACAAAATCAATTTCGGATGTATTAACAATTAATAGTGGTGTGCTGCTGTACTTGAAGAAAAAATTATTATAAGCTTCTGATAATTCTGAAAGGTAAGCTCGTGTTAGATTTTTTTCAATTGACCTTCCTCTCACCTTAACATTTTCTAATAATCGATCAATACTAGACTGTAAGAAAATAACCAAATCTGGGTTTGGAATGTCTCTTTCTAACAATGGGAAAAGACTTTCATATAGTTTTATCTCTTCGCCGGAAAGATTTAAATATGCAAAAATTCTATCTTTCTCAAAAATATAATCAGATACTATATAACTTGAGAATAATTCTTGTTGATTTAGTTGAAGCTGTTGTTTATAACGGTTAATTAGAAAAAACATTTGCGTTTGAAATGCAAATCTTTTTCTATCATCATAAAATTTTGCAAGAAAAGGATTCTCTTCAAATTGTTCAAGTATTAAGTTTGCACCAAGTTTTTCCGAAAGTTTTTGTGCCAGCGAAGTTTTACCAGCTCCAATTACTCCATCAATAGCGATATATTTTATTTCAGACAAATTAGCTTAGGCTATATTCTAATTTTTGAATAATATGTTTTTCAATTGACTTTAAATCAAATTGAAAAAGCTCTTTTTTTTCAATCGGATGAAAAAAATTTTTATCTATTTCCAATAATGGAATCATAACAAAATCTCTTTCCAAAATTCCGGGATGAGGAATATTCAACTTATCACTCTTATAAATTAACTGATTATAGAAAAGAATATCAATATCAATTTCACGCGGTGCCCATTTTTCTTTTGATTCTTTTCTGCCAAGTTGCTTTTCAAGTCTTTTTATTAAATTAAATAAATTATCAATAGTTAAAGAAGAACTGACTTCCACAACTGCATTATAAAAATTCTTTTGTTCTTTATTTCCATATGGAATTGTTTCATAGACTGATGAATAATTAACAATATTAACATTGAATGATTGTAGCTCTGCAACAGTCTTCTTGAGAAAATAAAGTCTGTCTCCTTTATTTGACCCAAGTCCAAGAAAAATTTTATCTGCCATTTTCTTTTATAACTTCAGCTTCAACATAATCTAAAACACCACCGACCGGAACATTATGTTTTCTTACACGAACAGCAATTTTTGAAATATTTTTATATTTCTTAAGTAATTCCTCTGCGATAACAGAAGCGAGTGTTTCAATCAAATAATATTTCTTTTCATGAACAACTTTATTGATGAACTTATAAATCTCATCATAATTTATAGTTAATTTTAAATCATCTTTGCTGGCTGCTTCAGAAAAATCAGTATAAATATCAACATCGGCTTCAAACTTCCCTCCAATATTCTGTTCTTCTTGCAGAGCACCATGATAGGCATAAAATGCAGCGTTTTTAATTCGGATAATATTAATCATAGCTAAAACTTTTTCTTTGTTGATTCATAATAGTTGATAAGCCCTCTAAAATTAGCAATTAATATTCCGATAAGCACTAATGAACTTCCTATAATATCTTGAAATGATAATTTCTCATTAAGAAAAATCCATCCTAGTAGTACTGCAACTATTGGAGTAATAAGTGAAGTAATTGATAAAATGACAATATTAATTTTTTTCATCAGCCAATAATAAATAGTAAATGTAACTAAGGTGCCAAAAAATGCTAGGTAAAATATTGAACCAATTGCAGAGACAGTAAAATTCCAAGTGCTGCTCTCTTCTAAAATAAAAGCAAGCGGAATCATAATTATACCGCCAATTAAAAGAGGAACAAAATTAAGTGAAAGAGAATTAATATGTCCTCCATATTTTTTAACTACTACAGCAATCCCCGCTTGCATGGTTGCACTTAAAAATACTGCAATCATTCCAACAAAGTCATTTGTAAAATTAATTGAAAGATTTCGAGAAAAAATTACTACAATTCCAATAAAACCAATCGTAACACCAACAATTTGACCAATAAAAATTTTATGATTTGGAAAAGCAATTTTTGAAAATATAATTACAAAAAATGGAAAGACTGCAAATAGAATTGAAGCTAAACCAGATGGTATATATTGCTCAGCCCAATAAACTAATCCAAATGGAATTGCGAATGAAAATATTCCAAGTACAAAATAAAGTTTCATCGAATGAGGATCAGTTTGAAGCGAAATATGCCGAATCTTCATCAATCCGTAAATCAGAAACGAGGCAAGTAAAAAACGAATACCGGCAGAAAAAATCGGAGTTAAATAATCAAGCCCAACTCTAATAGCAAGCCAAGTTGAACCCCAGATTAAACTGATTAATATATAGCCGCTGCCAATTTTAAATTTAGCTGATTCCATTAATTTTTCTTCATATAGATTATACCGAGAGCTCTTCCTGATTTTTGACCATCTCTTCTATAAGAATGAAGCAATTTATTTTCTTCAAATGTGCAAAGTTGCGACACTTCAATTTGTTTGTCAGGTATATCAAAAGCTTTAATTAAATCAAGATTTACTAGAATAACATCTAAAAAGAATTTGTTTTCTAATTCTAAAATATATTTATCGCTGAACAACTGAGCTACTTCAATCCCAACTTCGTAATTTTTTTGAGTAATTGAAGGTCCAATATATACTAAAAGATTTTCCGGTTTGGAATTGAAATCAAATACTAATTTGTTAAGAGTTTTTCTGACAATCTGTTTTTGACTTCCCCGCCAGCCAGAATGTACTGCAGCAATTATTTTTTGCGCATAATCATATATAAAAATCGAAGCACAATCTGCAGTAGATATTGCCAAACCAAGATTATTTTCTATGGTTATCATTGCATCACTTTCGCCATGCAATCCTGGTTGATCAATAATTGAAATGATTTCTGAATGGATCTGTTTCTGATGCGCAACTTGAGAGGATCTGATTCCGAGTAATGAATAAAAATAATTGCGATTTTCGTTTACTTGATCAAGTTTATCTCCAACATTATAAGATAAGTTGAAATAGAAAGGTTTCGCTCTTTCTAAACCTATTTTAGTACTAATGCCAAAAATGATATTTTCATATTTTGATAGAAGTTCACTTTTAATTATTTCCATATTCCCTTTGAAAATAGTCCCTTGAACTTCAAGGGACTATGGAAGGATTAAAATGATTTTAATGAAACATCAAGATCGAGTAAGATATCGTCAGGATTTTCTAATCCAACTGCTATTCTTATTCCGCCGGCATCAATCCCTCTCTCTGCTAATTCTTCTGGCGGAACAACTGAATGAGTCATAGATGCTGGATGTTCTATCAGAGTTCTTGTATGTCCTAATGAAACAGCGAGTGTCATTGTGTAAGCATGATCTGCAACATAATCCATAAACTTTCTTCCATTCTCTTTACTCTCTACTGGTGAATTTCCTTTTAAACAAAAATAGAGAAGACTTCCTGGAGCAAAATTCCCATTAAAATCGACCATCTGTTTTTTAGCAATGTCATGATATTTGAAATTCGGCAAACCCGGGTAATTTACAAATTCAATTTTTGGATGCGCGTTTAAATATTCTGCAATTCTGAATGCTGTTTTAATTTGATGACGCTGCCTGATTGCAAGTGAAGGTAAACCATATGTAAGAATTGACCAAGCGCTTTTAGGATTTAGCACAGCACCAAAATCTTTGCGGTACAATTGTATCATATCTTGGAAATTTCTTTTTCCAATTACTACTCCACCCATATCCGTCCCGAAACCACCAATACCTTTTGTGAGTGAATGAATCACAAAATCAACACCAAGTTCGATCGGTCTTTGGCAAAAGGGAGTTGCAAATGTGTTATCAATAACAATATGAATCTTGTTTTCTTCGCTTCTATTTTTATTAATTTCATCAACAACTTTCTTCACTTCAGCAATGTCAATTATTTGAATATTAGGATTTGCGGGTGTTTCAAAATAAATGACTTTTGTTTTTTCCGTCACGTTATCGAAAATTGAAGTTGCGTTAGTTAAATCTATTGGAATCCATTTTATTTCATATCGAGGATACCAATTTGATAAAAGCGAAAGGGTGCACCCATACAATGTATTATGCGTAATTATTTCGTCACCTGATTTTGTTAAAACACCCAAAACAGCCGATATTGCTCCCATGCCGCTTGCAAAACTGACTGCCATTTCTCCCTTTTCAACATAAGCCAAATTCTCTTCAAGCATGTCTTTATTTGGTTCACCTAAACGATCATAAATAAAGATTGGAGCTTTATCGCCAAATTCTTCAGTACGAGCAAATTGTTGAAATCCTTGCGCACCTCTCTCAACTGAATCTAACCTAAATGTAGTTGAGGAAGAGATAGGAGCTGTAACATGATGACTATAATCCCATTTATCAGAAATATTTTTCCCATAAATTAAATGAGTGTCCATAGAATATTTTGAATCATCAACCATATTTTTTTTCTGTGTCTTTAATTCATTTGCCATAAGTACCTCCAAAGGAATTTTTTCTAATGAAAATTAACGAAAATTAATACCGAATTCTAATTGAATTGAGATGTAACGTATAAAGTGGAATATTTATTTTTGAAAACTACAACAATTTATTTTTTTCTAACCAGTCATCATTATAAACAGTAGAAAAATATTTATAACCAGAATCACAGATCAATGTTACTATATTCGCTTTCCTATTAATTTGTTTTGCAATTTGTACTGCACCCCAAACATTCGCACCGCTTGATCCACCAGATAAAATACCCTCTTCAAAAGCAATCTTCTTTGTCCACCCAATAGCCTTTTTATCGGATACCTGAAGCATGTCATCCATCAAATTAAGTTGAGCAGTTTTAATCAAGAATTCATCGCCCATTCCCTCTAATAAATATCTTGAAGGCGTTATCATTCTTTTATTCTTGAACCAATCATAAAAGACAGAACCGATTGGATCGATTCCAATAAGTTTGATATTAGGATTATTTTCTTTTAGGTATTTACCAGCACCAAATAATGTTCCTCCAGTGCCAACAGCTACAACGAAATAATCAATATTACCTTTCATTTGCTGCCAGATTTCAGGCCCGGTAGTCATGTAGTGACTTTCATTATTATCGAGATTGTTGTGTTGATCAATATAAAAGAGATTTGGATTTCCCTTTGCTAAATTTAAAGCATAATTGTTGTAAGACTCTGGATTCTCCGGTGGAAGAGATGCATCAACTTGTATTACATCAACGCCAAGAACTTCAAGCATTTTTATTTTTTCTTTACTTGTTGTATTTCTAATAACAATTTTAAGGTTATAACCTTTTTGACGACAGACTATTGCTAATCCCATAGCAGTATTGCCAGAAGAGTTTTCTATGATTGAATCACCAGGTTTAATGCGCCCTTCTCTTTCTGCTTTTTCAATCATGTATAAAGCAATACGGTCTTTGATACTTCCTCCCGGATTCATGAATTCGAGCTTTGCCCATATTGTAGCTTTAAGTCCTTTAGAAATATTTTTCAACTTTACAATTGGGGTCTTTCCAATTGCATCCATAACACTCTGATATTTATTATCTCTCATGAAAATCCTTTTTGGGAATTAAGCACCAAATTTGTACCCTCTTAAAAATTCATCTGCAGTCATTCTTTTTCTGCCCTCTGGTTGAATTTCAAGTATTTGTAGAATTTCATCCTTTGTTTTAAAAAGAATTATATCATTAATTGTGGTAATAGGTTTACCGATTTCAGTTTTTCTAAATTCATTTGATATGATTTGGTTGTATAGAGTTGTTCTGAATATCTTATAATTTAATCCATTGAATGTAAAATTAGCACCTGGATATGGCGATAATCCTCTCACAAGGTTATGAATTTCAATGGCAGATTTATTCCAATCGATTTGACAAATCTCTTTTGTAATTTTTGGAGCAAGTGAAATTTGAGATTTGTCTTGAGTTTTAGGTTGATAATTTTGTGATTCAATTAAACCAACTGTTTTTAAAACTAATTCTGAACCCAGATTCCTCATTTTATCATATAACGAACCAAAATTATCTTCATCATCAATAAAAATTTTTTCTTGAAGAATTATATTCCCGGAGTCAACTTTTTCTTCAAGCATAAAAGTAGTTAATCCAGTTTCTTTTTCTCCGTTAATTAACGCCCACTGAATAGGTGCAGCACCTCTATATTTAGGTAGTAATGAGCCATGCAAATTAAATGCGCCATATCTGGGTAAAGTATACACATCCTTTGGTAATATTCGAAAAGCCACAACAACAAATAAATCTGCTTTAAATCTTTTGATCTGTTCAATAAACATAGGATCGTCTAAATTATTTGGAGTTAAAATTTCAAGTCTATTTTTGATTGCAAAATCCTTGACTGGTGTAGAAGAAACTTGTCTTCCTCTCCCTCTTTCTTTATCGGGTGCGGTTACAACTGCGACTATTTCATGATTACTTAGGATTAATTTTTCTAATGAAGGAACTGCAAAGTCCGGGGTACCAAAAAAAACAATTTTCATTTCACATTTTTATAAGTTCAAATTTTTTGAAGTTATTAATCGGAATAAAAAATTACTTCACAGTGATTTCATAATCAATTTCAACTTCACGATTTTTGATTTTTTTCAAATCATCTTTTAATATATTCTTAACATCCTCATTAACTCTATCTGGTATTAATTTGCCAATTAGATGATCATATTCATGGAGTATCACTCTTGCAAAAAGATCATCTGCTTCAAGTTCTACTTCTTTTTCATCTGTATCAAGAAATTTAATTTTTATAATGCTTGGTCTTTCCACATCAGCACGAAGATTTGGTAAACTGAGACAACCTTCTTCCATAACTGTTTGTTCATCGGATTCCAATACTATTTTAGGATTAATCATTACTATTGGTTTAAACTTTTCATAACCTTCAACACCTTTCAAATCAACTACGAAAAGAGATTCCGAAAAACCAACTTGATTAGCAGCTAAACCAATTCCCTTTGCATTTCGCATTGTATCAAACATGTTTCTAATTTTTCCGATTAATTCATCAGAAACTTTATTAACATTTTTAGTTTTTTGTCGAAGAATTTTATCTCCGAATACTGAAATTGGTAATATTGCCATATTTAAAATTAAGATTGGTGAACTTCAACTCGAATTGTATCAGCACTAAGATCTTTAAACAAATGAACCTCAGTAGCGCAGAATAACATTCGAACTAACAACCGAAAGATAATCAACATTTGCTGAAGAATAAAGGCGATTACGAGCAAATAATAGGGAGTTCGAGGTATGAATCTGCCAACGACATTGTAAATAATGACTCCTAATGCCCCAATGATTGCTACTATCAGAAAAGTAATAAAAACTTTTAGGAAATTATTTTTAATGAATAAAATTGCTGAATAAATTTCTTTTAATATCGCGGTTCTGTCATTTATAGCGAGTGAAACTTTTGAGTAATCAGTAATTATATTTATAACACCAATAAAAAAAACTAAAAGAGTATAGCGCAGCGCCAATAAAACGAATTCTAATTTAATGTTCTCCGAATTATAAAAAAGTAATCGTATTAGATCTCCCGAATAATCATTAAACTTAAATGCAACCACATAGAATAAAAGCGAGAAAAAAAGTACTTTGACAAATCTGTAAAAATATTTTACACCTCCATAAAAAAAGTCAACGATATGATTTTTTTCTGGTGTATGAAATATTGCAATTAGACCTCCAAGAAAAAAAGTCTGAAGTATTGTATAAATTGCAACAACTCCTATTATACTTAATGGCAGTTGTGCAAAGTGGATGTTGTATAAATTTCTAATTTGTACATACCACATGTAATCAAATTGAAAAGAAAGTTGATCACTTATTAATGATCTTCCCAAATTACTTGACAGCATTTCATAAAATGGTAGTGTAAGAACAATTGCAGAAGCAGCGTTAAAAATCCAAAGTAAGAAGACAATTTTGTAGTTATAAAAAACTGCCCTTACACCTAAAACAATTGTATTTTTTACATAATCTATCATCCAATACTTCCTAATATCATTAGAGCATTTTGAACCCAAAAAAATACTCTGATAGTTAGAGACCAAGGGGCCCACACTCTTTTTTCAAAAGTGTACGAATTGTTTGCAAAATTTAAATCGAGTAAATTTTTTCTTTGTGGGTCAATTTCTGCCGCAATAACGTTGTGAGGTGTTTGAAATCTAAAAATTTTCCACTGCTCATTAGTATCCCATTTGCGAGTTATAGTTCCCTTTTCAGTATGTAGTACAACATCATTTTTGAAAAAACCATCATTTATTCTTTCAGCTAGAACTTCATACTCGTCCTTAGAAATTTGCTTTAAATAACTAATTCGATAGTCAAATGTTTTTGAAGAATTATAAAAATCATTGAAAAACCAATTCAAATCTTCTTTAGTATTTCTTTGAACCAAGGAAATAAAATCTTGTGCTGTAGGATGCTTGAATTTAAATCTCTTGTAATATTGTTTTAGAATTGAAAACATTTTTTCATAACCTAAATATCGTTCAAGTGTGTGGAGTACTAATTCAGCCTTGCTGTAAGAATTAACTGTGTATGATAATCGTGATGGCAGTTTATGAGATGAATCTGCAAGTGATCCAAGATTTGTATTTCGATAGTAACTTGCCAAACTCTTAGTACCTTCTGGAATATTTATGTCAGCCAGTGTATAGATTATTGGAATTTCATTGTATGAAAAAAATTCTAGTCCGAAAACTGGGATGTGTGAAGCAATTTTAAAAGTATTCAAAATATTAGGATAATACTTATACATTATTTTTGTCGCCATGTAAGAAGCGAACCCTTCATCTAACCATGCTTCATAAGTCTCATTATTTGCAAGAATACCTTGAAAAAATTGGTGGGAAAATTCATGAGCAACTAAATATTCTGGCCAACCAGTTTCCACTGGTGAAAACAAATCTGCACTAACAGTAAACAGAGTTGGATATTCCATTCCTCCGGCACCTGAAGTTCTTGGCACATCAACAATTGAAATTGATTGATAAGGATAGGCTCCAACATTTTCTTCAAAAAAATTGAGTGAATTTTTTACACATTCCAAGTAACGGTCAAAATAATAATCGCGTTCTGGCTGTACATAAGCATTAATAATAATCTGTGAGCTATCGTTTCGAGTGTAAATATCTTTTTTATGCAATAATTGTTCTGAAGCTAAAAAAACAAAATCATGAGCACCATTTTGTTTGAATAAATAAGTACTTGAATTGAGTGTATCAACTTTTTGAGTTTGTACTCCGGTAGCCGCAACTATATAACTATTTGGTACTTTAATTTTAGCTGTATATGTACCAAAGTCTGAATAAAAATTAAGGTATGGATAATATGGACTGCAAATCCAGCTCCCATTTTCAAATACACCTACTTTTGGATACCATTGAGAAACAAAGAAAAAATTACGTCCTCTTGCGTAACCTAATCTTTTAACCGACTCTGGAATTTTCAGGATATATTTAAAATCTATTACAACAGAATCATTTGGAGCAATTACTTCAGGCAATTCTATTTTAGCAACTGTACTATCACTCAAAACTGAATTTTCAGGATGGATAAAAATTAAATCGGTTGCTTTTCCATTAACTGATACAATTGAAAAATTTAATTCTGTCTTAGTTTTAGAAGAACTGATATTATATCCTTTTGCAAATAATGTATTGTTGCTTTTATATGCATTAGGATATAAATGAAAATGGATCTCATCCGTTGAAAATTCTGTTTTATTATGCCAAATAATTTTTTCATTTACAATGATTTCTTTTGTTGATGGTTTGAATTCCACATCAAAAAAATAATTTGCGATATTTGTTACATTATTAATTTCACTATTTAATAAGCCATCAGTGTATATTTTTTTTTGATTGAATTCAGATATGCTTACAATTGAATTATTGCCTTGAGCAATATAGAGAAGAATTGAAAGTAAGAATAAAAGAGCTACAGTGTAAATCTTTTTCATAATTTTAAGTTAGAGAATAAATTTACCTATTTCAATAAAGTTAATTCATTTCAAAATGGATAAAAAATACTTTATTGTTTCTCTTAATCCTTTTATCAAATCATATTTTGGAGAAAAATCTAATTCTAAAGCAGTCAGCTCTATTGAGGCTAGACTGTGTTTAATATCCCCGGTTCTTTCGTCTTTATAAATTATTTGGCTTTTACTTTTTGTCTGCTCGAGAACTATTTTGGCTATTTCATTAATTGTGATAGCCTTTCCGGATGCTACATTAAAAACGCCACTTACATTTGAACTAGAAATAGCTTTAATATTTGCTTGCACAACATCTTCTACAAAAATAAAATCTCTTGTTTGATTTCCATCCCCATAAATTATTATTGGTTCATTTCGAATAGCATTTTTAATAAAATTAGGTATTGCGGCTGCATATTGACTTTCAGGATCTTGTTTCGGACCAAATACATTAAAATATCTTAATGAAATTGTATTTAAGTCAGACATTTCTTGATATAATTTGAGATAATTTTCCCCTTCTAATTTGGTTTCAGCATATGGAGATTTAGGCATCGGTTTAGTATTGACTGTTTTAGGTGTTTCCGGATTATCGCCATAAACAGCTGCCGAGCTGCTGTATACAAATTTTTCTATCCCAAATTCTTTTGCGGCATCTAATAAGTTTAATAAACCATTAATATTAATATCGTAACATTCATCAGGCTTAATAATAGAATCAGGAACTGACACAAAAGCTGCAAAATGATGTACATAGGAAGTATCTGGTAATACTTTGAAAACTAATTCACTATCTGTTATACTTCCATAATGAAAAGTAACCGATTTGAATTCTTCAATATTCGAAAGATTTCCAGTTCTTAAATTATCTATAATGTGAACGTCGGCTTTGTTGTCATTCCAATACTTTACAACATGACTTCCAATGAACCCGGCGCCTCCAGTAACAACTACTTTTGTTTTTTTCATAATAAGAAAAGTCTTAAAAGGAAATATCTTTGAATTCTTTTTCTAAATATTGTTTCACTTTAACAATGTCAGCTTTATCAGTTAAATCAGGAACATGTTCTTCAAGTGGGAATGCAAACAGTGATTTAGGATAATTATCAATCAATAGTTTAACCGCAGTTGGCAATTCTTTTTCTAATCGAACTGGATGTAATGGAACAGTTTCCAGAAATGGAAATATCATGTTATAACTAAATTGAAAAATATTCATGCTCACACCAATATATCCATCCTTATTCAATATGATTGCAATTTCATCTTTGGAAGGCTTTTCAATTATATTTGTAATAAATCCTTCATTATCTTTTTGTGTAATTGAAAATTTATCAGTCCTATCAGATTCATATTTCAATCCGTTTCGGTTATAATCAATCATTGAATTAGAATAATTAGAATCAAGCATTAACATGAGTGCAGATACTGAATATAAATTATCACTATTACACATTGTAAATTTTTTTCCATTCCATTCCGGTTTTGACTTCAAAGCATAATAAAGTGCATCAGCAGTGCCAAAAGGTTTTACTCTTCCTTCTGGGATTGGCTGAATTGCAAAAGTGAATTGTATTCCAAGATTGCTAAAATTTTCTAACTTAGTTGAATAATATTCTCTTATTGAATTATCTTTATCATTAGTCAGAATCACAATCTCCTTATAACCAGCCTTATAAACATTGAATAAAAGATAATCTAAAAATGGTCGGTCGTTATCTCCTAGTCTTATCATCGATTTCGATTTTTTGTTAGCATCTTCAATCAGCATTTGATCAACATTTTCAGAACTTTGATCCGACTTTCTCATTCTGGAAGAAACTCCACCGGCAAGAATTACTATTCTCCCCATATTTTTCCTTTATTATGAATATTCTATTTGAACACCACTATCAATATTTACAATATAAGATTCTGATGCAATTTTTTTTAATTCATCCAATACTTTTTCATTATTCTCACTAGCATATGCAAACATAGATCCGCCTCCTCCTGAACCATTTATTTTTGCTCCATAAGCACCAGCATTGAGCACAGAATCTATCATTCTATCAATTTTTGGAGTTGATATTTTTAATTCTTCCCTCAAAATTGCCTGATGCTCATTTAACAATTCACCAATTCGTTTTTTATTTGTTTTTTCATTCATCAATTCTTTCAATGCTACTCTTGTAATATCCCTATTTCTAATTGTTCCTTTTAATAGACAAAACTCGTCATTTGAAAAATGTTTTTGAAACTGATCAATTTCATTTAAGTTTATTTTGACTAATGAAAAGTCTCTATATAAACTTGATAGTGTTTTTGAAATATTCACTAATATATTTTTAACATTGGCTAAAATTTTTGTCGTTTCTTTTATTTCTTTTGAATTACCTAAAATGAATGAATCGATAGTGGATTTTATATTTGTAATTTTTATTTGAGGATTAAAATCAATAAAAATCATTCCGCCAAATGAAATTGAAAAGTGATCCATCATTCCACCGGGTTCTAAAAATTCAATCACCTCTGCTTCATGTGCAAGTTGAGCGATTTCATATTCAGAGAGAGATCCTTTTTGATCTGTCATCCCAAGTAAAAAACTAATCCACGCAACAACTAATGCCGTTGAACTAGATGCTCCGGCATTGATAGGAATATTTCCATTGACAACACACTCAAAACCATTTGAAAAATCATATCCATTTCTTTGTAAAACATTTATCGAACTCTTTAAGTAATCTCGGTTTGTTGAATACTTTACTCTGTCAGATAAATCAAAATCTTCTATTAAGTTTATATCGGGTAAATGAATTATTACCTTTTTATCACTCCTTTTATAACCTTCAATATGGATTCTCTTTGATATGGCACATGCAATGACGGGAAGATTTAAATAATCCTGATGTTCACCAAACAAGCAAATTCTTCCAGGCGCTGATACTTTTAACGATTTGATATGAAACCTTAAAAATTAAACTAGACTATATTTTTTTAACTGTACAGTACCAATCACTTGATTGTTCAAGTAGTTCATTAATTTTTTTAACAAGTGAATGAGGATCTTCTAAATTCCCCTCTTGTAGTAAGGAAGATTCATAAAGCTGTTCTGATACTTTCTTAATATAATCATCGTTTGAATCAGCTTTAAACACTTTTAATAAATTGCGGACCAACTTATTATTTCTATTCAATTCTAATATTTTTTTATCTTTCTCTACGTTCTGATTCGTCATTTTCAATATTTTTTTCATTGAAGCTGACATTCCATCATCTTCTGAAACCAAACAAGCAGCACTATCCACAAGCCGATTTGATTCTACAACATCTTTAACTTTTTCACCTAAAATACTTTTTATTTTTGAAAGTAAACTGCTGAAATGTTTCTCATCATCATCACTTAATGAGTCAAACTCTTTCTTTGGAATATCGGTATCAGATAGCTTTTCTAATTTTTTGAGATCAACTGTATCGACAGATTTTATTTCATATTCTTTGTATTTACGTATTGAAGATATTACGAATTCATCAACCGGATCATATAAATACAAGACTTCTAAATCTTTCTTCTTGAAAATTTCTAAATGAGGATCATTTAGGACTGCATCTCTACTTGAGCCGCTAATAAAATAAATTTCTTTTTGTTCAGCTTTTATTCTTGAGGTATAATCCTCAAATGAAATCAATTCATTTTGATCCGAACATTTTGAGGAATTAAATCTTAACAATTCAACATACTTATCGTGGTTAGCAAAATCCGAATACCCAAGTTTAAAAATCCTTCCATGTTCTTTCCAAAATTGAATGTAATCTTCTTTGTTTGTTTTTGCTTTATCATATAAATATGAGAGAATAGTTGTTGTAACACTTGAAGCTATTTTATTGAAAACTACATTTTCTTGAAGCGTTTCTCTAGAAATATTCAACGGCAGATCTTCAGAATCAATAACACCTTTTACAAAACTCAAATATTCCGGAAGCAAGTCTTTGTTTTTATGTTGAATTAAAACTCGTCTTACGTATAAATCCAAACCATAATTTTCTCGATCATACCAAAAGAATTCAAAACTGCTTTTAGGGATGAAAAGTAATGCATTAAATTGAATTGGAGCGTCAACTGATTTATGGATCGTCTCCATCGGCTCTTCACTTTCATGCGAAAGAAATTTGTAAAATTCAACATACTGTTCCTTTTTGATTGAACTTTTTGGTTCTCGCCAGATAGCAGCTACAGTATTTATTTTTTCTTTATCAATATAAATTGGGAATGAAATAAAATTGGAGTGTTTTTTTATTATACTTTCTAGTTTCCATTTTTGAACAAATTCCTCAGAATCATCTTTAAGATGAATTTCTATTTTTGTTCCTCTTTTTACGTTTGATTCAATTTCTGTAATCTCATAATCTCCCAAACCATCCGATCTCCATTCAACTGCTTTTGATTCTTTATGAAATGATCTAGTAGTAATAATAACTTCTTTTGCAACCATAAAAACTGAATAAAACCCAACTCCAAATTTCCCAATAATATTATTCGCCTCTGACTTTGCCTCAGATAATAATTTTACAAATTCTTCTGTCCCAGATTTTGCAATAGTGCCAATATTTGAAATTACTTCCTCCTTTGTCATCCCAATACCAGTATCTAATACAATAAGAATTTTTTTCTTTTCATCATATATGATCCTAATTTCCAGAGGTAATTCTTTATCAATTAATTCTGTGCCTCTGTTAAGTTCAAATCGTAGTTTATCAAGAGCATCTGAAGCATTAGAAATCAATTCACGTAAAAATATTTCACGGCTCGTATAGAGGGAATGAACTAAAATATCAAGTAATTTTTTTACCTCAGCTTTGAATTCATATTTAATTTTTGGTTGATTTGTGATCATATTTATCTCTTTATTAAATATTCTTTAGAATATTAACTTCAGTGAAATGGATTTTCTCGAAGAATTTCATGTGGTGAGTTAATTACTCTTTTAAAATCTATTTTAAAATTAATTTTAAAAATTATTATTCTTTTGGTTTTTCTTCTTCTTCTCCGCTCAAGCCTTTTTTAAATTGTTTAACACCTTGACCAATTCCTTTCATTAATTCTGGAATTTTTTTACCGCCAAATAGAAGTAATAAAATTAATGCAATAATAATTATTTCAGTTGCGCCTATATTTCCCACTTTACAAATCCTTTTTTTGTTGACGAAATATAAAAAATTATATTTTATGATGTAATTCCCCTTTTGATCATTCACCCGCTAAATTTGGCACAACATAAGGTGCATATCTCTTTAGCCATTTCAATTGATGAATCATTTTTCCAAAATCTTTACGCTCATTATATATTTTATACATATAAAATCTTGACACCATATTGATAGAGTCAGATTCAAGACATTTCAAAAATTCTAATTCTGCTTCTAGTTTATTATTAGAATGATAATATGCCATTCCTCTAATCATTTGGATATCAGAAACTCTTTGTGGACAAGCTGCTAAAGAAGAATCAGTTTTTCCAATTATGTTTTCAAGTAAATTATTATTGTCTGATTCAATCAATTTAAGAAGTAAATTATTAGATTCAATAAAATATTTAACAAATTTTACTTCACATGTCGGAGTTGAAAAAGCAATTGGTGTTTCTCTTAATGAAAATATTGGCAATAATTGTTTTAATTCTTGAGAATAAATTAACTGTAAATAATAATTTTTTGAAAAATCACTTTGCACAAATATTGCACATTCGGCAAATGCACTTGGTTTTGCTCCAGCCGGGAATATAATATAATCCGGTTTACGAGATAGAACATATTCAGCGTTGTAAACTCTTTCTTTCCATAGAACCGGAAGCTCGACATTGATTCCAACAACTTCTTTGGGATTATGGGCAATGTATTCATCTGTTAACCCTACTAGATCGATAACCCTTGCATTAGATACATAAGAGAATGCACCGATAGTAGAAAGTGCAACTGTAAGATTTTTGCCATCAGTTTCTTGTTTGTATTTGATCCAATCACCATAAATTTTCATTTTTTTTACTAATCCAGCTTCGTAAGATCTTTTCAAAAGAATAGAATTTTTTTGCTGTTCAAAATTTTCCAACGAGTAAAAAATTACTGTAATAATTATTAGAGCTGAAAATATTTTTTCATACAGTGCTTTTTTAATTCTTGTTAATTGGAATAAACCTAAAACTGAGAAAGTAAATAGTAACGGTAATATTGGTAAGAAAAATCGATGTACTGGCAATACATCTCCGCCTATAAACACAATTAATAAAATGTAAACAGCAATGAAGTAATAGAATAAAACAATTCCAATACGTAAAGATTTTTGTACAAAATTTAATAGAGGTATAATTAATACAACTCCATATAATAAATTTGATTTTGCAAAATCTATAAAATAATCCAAGCCCCTTATTAGATATTCAGTACTAAAATTGGTTTTAGCATAGAAAGTATTTGGAAATAAATATCCGTAATAATAAACTCTAAAAAGGAAATAAATAACAACCGGGATAAAAAAGATTATTAAAGTTTGATAAATATTTTTATCAAATGATTTTTTAATCCTCAGAGATGCATTTAATGATTTGTGGGATAAAAATTTTAGCAATAACCCAAAAAATAGTAGCTGAACAAAAACAACAAATCCTTCCGGACGAGTCAAAGTATTTAAAACAGAAACGAATACAAAACTGTAACATTTCTCATTTAAATAATTGCTTTTAAGAAATAAAAAAAAAGAAATCATCGTAAGAAATATGAAAAATGAAGTTTCCATACCGCTTACACTCCAATAGATCATAGGAGCTGAAAAAGTTAAGAGAATACTTGGTAAAGAAATAATGAATAATGTTAAGAATTTATTATTATCATCTTGTTTATTTGTAATTTTATAGATATTTGAGGAAAAATAATAAGTAAACCAAATTGTAAGAATTCCAAAAGTAATTGAAAATATCTGAGAGAATGTTTCCAGATTAAATTTAAATAAATAAGTAATTGCTAATATTAAAACCCATAAGAAATTGGTGTAGCCTTCAACAGTTTCATTAATATTGAACACAAGACCATTCCCTTCAGCTAGGTTTCTTGCATATCTAAATGATGTGTATGCATCGTCTTGGATAAAATTTAACTGTAAACATTTCTCAATGAAAACAAATGATAGAGTTATTAAAATTATGAGTGGTGCAACTCTAAAAACAATCTTTCTATATTTTTCATTAAAATGCATATATGAGATTAGATAGAAGTAATGTAAATTTTGCTATATAATAATTAAATATACCAAATTATTGATTTCCTATCGCCAACATATTAAGGAGACAATCAAACTAGCGTTTCCAATTTCCGTTGGACAGCTCGGCCACATTATGATGGGCGTTGTTGATAGCGTTATGGTTGGCAAAATTGGCTCAGCTCCTTTAGCAGCAGCTTCATTGGTCAATGGACTTTTTTTCTTAATTGTAGTATTAGGCTTTGGAATGACTTTGGCAATTGCTCCATTGATTGCAATCAGCAAAGGCGAAAATAACCCGAGCGAGTGTGGCAGAATATTAAATCATGGAGTTCTTGTAAATTTAATTTTCTCAATAATCTTAATGATATTAGTAATTATACTAAGTTATTTCATCCCGTCATTGAATCAGCCCCCAGAGGTAACTGAACTTTCTATTTCGTATTTGCAGATTCTTTCTTTATCGATAATGCCATTCATAATTTTTTCATGTTATCGCCAATTTTTAGAAGCTTTGGCTATTCCAAATCCACCAATGTGGATTGCACTAGCAGCAAACATTTTAAATGCTTTTTTGAATTGGGTATTGATTTTCGGAAATCTGGGATTTCCACAACTTGGTTTAGATGGCGCTGGATTCGCTACTACGCTAACAAGATGGACAATGATGTTGTTTCTTATCTATTTCGTTTTGAAAAATGAAAAGCTTAAAGATTTTTTTCCTAAAATTAATTTCAACAAAATTGATCGTGCACTTATAAAAAAAATTACAAACGTTGGTATCCCAAGCGGATTTCAATACTTTCTTGAAGTTGGTGCATTTTCATTCGCTACAATAATGGTTGGCTGGCTAGGCAAAATTCCATTAGCAGCAAATCAAATAGCTCTTAATTTAGCTTCTATATCGTATATGGTTATTTTAGGAATTTCTTTTGCTGGCACAGTTCGGGTTGGAACAGCTTTCGGTGAAAAAAACTTTGTAAAAGTAAGAAGATCAGGATTTTCAGCTATTGCACTTTCTACATCAATTATGTTTTGTTCAGGAATCATTCTTATACTATTTAGAAAATTAATCCCTTCAATATATAT
>Ga0194113_10002568_pt1 | contig 24703 bp, 19 predicted proteins | sample TA2MahC200mmetaG_FD_146193 | JGI IMG/M metagenome (GOLD analysis project Ga0194113, IMG submission 146193) | Freshwater microbial communities from Lake Tanganyika, Tanzania - TA2015017 Mahale Deep Cast 200m | ecosystem: Environmental > Aquatic > Freshwater > Lake | place: Tanzania: Lake... | reverse complement strand
TGCCCGAACCCCGCATCGTGCGAAAGACATCGTAGGAGCGGTTTCAAGAATCAGGAAGTATTTGAAGATTGGCCGGGGAGGCCCTTTTTGCAAAAGGGCCTCCCCGGACCCCTCCCCAAAAACTCCCATGATTTTGAAACCATACCTACGAACTTCAGTTGCAGATCGCAATACGTTTGTGGCCGCGTTCTCAAGTAGTTTTAGCACACGCTTCTGGGGCTTATGTTTAACCTGGATATTGTCATTCCTGTGTACAACGAGGGCTCGAACATCGGAAAGGTGTTTGACGCCCTGATCGCTCAGGTCAGCGCTCCGTTTCGGGTGGTGATCTGTTATGACCGCGATGAGGACAATACCCTTCCCGCGATTCGCGAGTACCACAAGCGCAATGAGATCGCCGTCACGTTGGTGAAGAACGCCGGCAGAGGCGTTCATGCTGCCGTGATGAGCGGATTTCTGGCCACCACCGCTCCCGGGGTTCTGCTCATGCCCGCGGACGATGATTACAATGCGGGCATCATAGACCAGCTTTACCAAAAGCTCGAACAGGGCTGCGACATCGTGGTGGCTTCCCGTTTCATACCCGGCGGCTGCATGGTAGGCAGCCCTCCGCTCAAGTCCTTCCTGGTTCGGTCCGTCGCGACCACCCTCCGACACCTGGCAAGGATTCCCACGCATGACCCGACCAACGGATTCCGACTCTTCTCACGGCGGGTGGTGGATCGGATCATGATCGAGAGTTCCCAGGGATTCACTTTCAGCATCGAACTCCTCGTGAAATGCCATCGCCTCGGTTGGAAGATTGATGAGGTTCCGGCAAAATGGTTTGAACGAGCTTCGGGCCGTAGCCGGTTCAAGGTCTTTGCATGGGCGCCGTCGTACTTGCGCTGGTATTTTTATGCGTTCGCCACAACGTATCTGCGCCGCGGGCCCGGCGCCGTGCCTCTCAGGGACTAGCCTCTGTCCTCCATAACGGAAGGGCCAAATGGAAGCGGTAGGTTTTTTTGCCAAAAAAATTCTCAGCATCTTCGCGTTCCCGCTAGGTCTTGGGCTGGTTCTGATCTTCCTCGGTTTGGCCCTTTCCGCGCTCCGGTCTCGCACGCGGCTGGGTCAGCTCTCCATTCTGGCCGGCGCAGTTCTTCTTCTGGTCGCGTCTTCCTCTCTTCCGGGATACTTCATGCTCCACCGTCTGGAGGAGGAAGCCGGGCCGTACTGTAACCCAGAGGAGCTCGCTCGGAGCGGAGTGCGTAATGTGGCGGTGCTCGGAGGAGCAATCGTGACGAAAGATGCAACCGCTGCGGATAGGTACGAAGAAGCTCTCTTCCGAGTGATGGAGGGAATACGTTTGTTCAAGGGCATCCAGGGCAGCCTGCTCATCATTTCGGGGGGATCCACTCCGCTGAAGTCGAGTGACGCTGAAGCCATGGCCGACCTGCCCTTGGAGATGGGGGTGTCTCCGTCGGCCCTGGCGCTGGAGACTCGCGCCTGGGACACCCTCGACGAAGCTCGGCTCTTCGCGGATAAGCTGGGCGACGCGCCTTTTGCTCTCGTGACAAGCGCGGGACATATGGCGCGGGCGATGAGGATTTTTCGTGACCGCGGGCTCAAACCGATCCCGTGCCCATGCAGTTTCAAAGCCCAGGAAAAGCCACCCTTTCATCTGTGGTTCTTACCGACTGCGGAAGGGCTGATTCGTTTGACCGCGGGGATGCACGAGTATCTTGGCAGGCTCTGGATCAAAATCAGATCGTCAATCTTGTGGAATGCGAAGGATCTATCCTAATTTGGCAGGCAGAAAAGCGAGTGTTTAGAAAATAGGGGCTTCTGATACAGTTCCATTAGTCGCGATAACCCCGTTGGCGCCGCCGGGCTTTATCGCTTCGAAAATCCCCCTGTATCCCCATAGGCGTTAAGTTAAGCAGCCCAGTTCTTTCATCCGTCATTCCCGCGGAAGCGGGAATCCAGTCTTTTCAATATGTTCTGGACCCCGGATCAAGTCGGGGGTGACGGGTTGGATTTGAGTTAACTATTTGAAATCACATGCCGAGATCCTTTAAGTTAACGCCTATGCCCTGTATCCCCCTTTAGAAAAGGGGGAAAGCGCTAAATATCCTCCATTTCCTAAAGGCGGGCAGGGGGATTTTCCCTCGGATAACTTAAAGCATACACCGCGGGGCGGTTTTTCGTTGACACCATCTCAGCTTCTTCCTATTAGTGAAATCCAAGAGATCTCAAGCTTTCTTTTGATTTCCAATTGGACGAGCCCATGCGCCCCGCGACCGGAGGGGCAGGGATGCAACGTGAAGGCTTTTGCGATTCGACTTGCGAAGCTACACGCACGTCATGGGGCGCATTCGCGCTTTTTCCGCCTAATAGAACATCCGAAAGAAGAATCCGGAGGGGGGTGAGACGCTCAAGACTTGGAGGCCCGATGTTCGCGTCGATTATCCTGCAATTCACATGAGAGGAGAGATCTTCATGAATCAGCGAGAATCCGGCTCTTCAATGGAGTTCCTTAAAAACTGGGGCGACGGCCTCACCCGATGGACCGAGCGCTGGATACCCGATGCTCTGGTGATCGTCTGGATCTTGAGCATCGTGACATTCATCATGGCGCTCATTTGGGGCAACACCACGGTCTCGGGAGCCGTAGTGGCATGGGGTAAGGGCTTTTGGGAGTTGCTCGCGTTTGCCATGCAGATGTGTCTGATCATGATGACTGGATACATCCTTGCCTGTTCCCCGCCCGTGAAATGGCTCCTGGACAAGCTGTCCAGCATCCCCAACCCGGACAAACCGCATCAGGCGATCGTCGCCATGTGCCTCTTCTCCATGCTCACCGCGTGGCTCAACTGGGGTCTCAGCCTGATAGGCAGCGCCATGTTCGCTCTGTTTCTTGTCCGGCGCAATCCCAAGACCGATTATCGGCTCCTCGTGGCAGCAGCATACTTGGGCCTGGGCTGCACATGGCATTCCGGAGTGTCCGGCTCAGCAACCCTGCTTGTCAATACTCCCGACAACTTTCTGATCAAGACGAAGCTTTTGACCACCACGATATCGACGTGGGAGACGATCTTCACGCCGTTCAACATTATTCTCGCGGTCATCATCATTGTGGTCGTGACATGGCTCATGGCGAAGATGCATCCTTCGGAGGAAAAGACGTATAAGGTCAAACCCGAGCTACTGGAGAAACTCAAGCTCTACGAAGGTCCGGAAAAGCCTTCCGGGCCGTATACGGCTTCGCTGTGGATGAACTGGTGGCCGGGCTTCAACCTTATTGTCGCTGCAGCGGGATTGGTTTGGCTCGGAATGGAGATGAGACAAAAAGGGTTCTTCGACTTCATCAACCTCAACAATATCAACCTCTTCTTCCTTATGCTTGGTGTGCTCTTCCATTGGCGCCCCTGGTCATTCCTCAAGGCAACCGAGGACGCGGGCAAGGCCGTATGGGGAATCATTATCCAGTTCCCCTTCTACGCGGGTATCTTCGGGCTCTTCAAATTCACAGGCCTGGCTACGGCGGCGACCCAAGCGTTCGTGGCCATTTCCACGCCGTCGACGTACTTGCTGATCGTCTACTGGTATTCGGGGCTGCTGAACTACCTGATCCCGTCCGGAGGGTCCGAATGGGCCGTGACCGCGCCTTACCTCATTCCCGCGGCCCAGCAACTCGGCGTGAGCATCCCCAAGACCGTGCTCACCTATGCTTGGGGTGACATGCTCACCGACATGATCCAGCCGTTCTGGGCTATCGCTATGCTTGCGGTGGCCAAACTGGAATTCCGTGAGATCATGGGGTGGCTGCTGTTAGTCTTCATCTTGTACGCAATTATCACGTCTGTGGCATTCCTGATCTATCCAATGATCTGACCCCTCGGGGGCCCGAAACGTGGGCCCCCAACCATCTTTTTCACGAAAATCTTAGGATTACCCGCGCAGGCGAGCCGTCCGCGCCGACTATCCTGAGGGGCAGGCAATAGATTTCGCACGGTCCGACCGGGACCTCCAGCAGGCGCACGCCTTCGACTACCAGGACCCCGGCTCGAAGCAGCGTCAGGTGCACGGGCGCGCCGGGATTCCGGTAACGCTCGATGGAAAGGTAATCGATCCCCACGAGTCTCACCTTTTGCTCGACGAGGAATTGTGCGCCATCTTCGGTCAGACTCACATAATCTTCATAGAACGTGGTTTCCAGGAGCCTCGGACTGTTGTCCGTCTTCAGGAGCACCCGCTGGATGCCCGCGATCCAAGCAGCCTCCAACGCGGCTCGATCCACGCGGGCCCGACCTCGTAGATCCAACACAGCGCCCGGGCCTATGAGCACGTCCAGGGGTATCTGGTCCACGGTCGAGCCTCCGTCCAGATAATGAGCCGGAGGGTCCACGTGGGTGCCCAAGTGCGTGCCAAGCGATAACAGAGCCAGGTCGAATGGCGCTCCCTTCTGCCGCTCAAGAAACGGTTTCATGGAGAAAGGCGGATCACCGGGGAAAGTCACCATGCCCTCTCTGATCGGCAAGCTCGCGTCATACAGGGTCATATTCATGCCTCCTGTCCTGCGAATAGGTATCCGGAGCGCGGCCAAGTATAGAATAGACACTCTATTTCAACAATCGAGAACATTCTGATGAGCCGTGATCGGTCTCATGGTTCTCTGAGGGGCGCGTCATGGTATAGTTGAATGGATCTCTTGAACCCTCTTTCAAGACACCTGCGCCGGGGTCGCGGTTCTTGCGACAATTCCCGTGTTTTGAAACGGTTCGCGCCTGAGGAGACGATCATGACCGATTCAGCCACCCTGTCGGATCCTGCGGCCGCATTCGGCAGGATGCTCGAGCTGATACGGACCCTTCGCGCTGAGAACGGCTGCCCGTGGGACAAGAAGCAGACGCCTCACTCGATCCATCCGTATATCCTTGAGGAATACCACGAGCTGGCGCAGGCCATGAATGAAGGAAAGGCTGCGGAGATCACCGACGAGTTGGGCGATCTTCTCTTTCTCGTGGTCTTTGTCGGCTATATGTTTGAGCAGGAGCGCGTGACCACGCTTGCCCGGGCCCTCAATGGCGTGACCGAAAAGATGACCCGACGCCACCCCCATGTGTTCGGCGACGTTGAGGCTGCCACTCCGGAGGACGTGATCGACAATTGGACCAGAATAAAGGCATCTGAAGAAAGCATCGCGGAGAGGGAATCGATTCTGGATGGGATTCCCCGAAGCCTGCCTGCTCTGGCGCGGGCGCAGAAGCTCTCCCGCCGCGCTGCGAAGGTGGGGTTCGATTGGATACATGCGGACGATGTCCTGGCTAAGGTGGACGAGGAATTTCAGGAGTTCAAGGAAGCGGTGGCCGAGGGGGCGCTCCCTGCGATTCGAGAAGAGTTGGGCGACCTCCTCTTTGTCCTGGTGAATGCCGCTCGACATCTGGGAGTTAATAGCGAGATTGCTCTCAGCGAGTGTTCCGATAAGTTCCAAAGACGTTTTCGCCACATAGAGAATCGGTTAAGCGCTGCGGGGAGGTCTCTGGACAAGGTCGATTTGGCCGAAATGGATCGTCTCTGGGACGAAGCAAAGGCCCTGGAAAAGCTGCCTGCGCAGGGAGAACCGGCGTCTTGAGGGATCTTGATTCGTTTGTGAATCTCCCCTATAAAGTCGAATGAGAGTCGATTCCGGAGTGTGAGGGAGGCGGCGCTTCCGCCTGTAATACGCCAAACTCGGAAGATACGCGTTCCGTGCGAACGGAGAGACGCCGGAGAGTTCGAGATAACTTCGGCTTAGGGAGAGCGGAATGAAGTCACCAAACGGACAAGCACAACAACAAAGCCGATCCGGAGGAGCCGGAAAGGCGGCCCAAAAAGCTGAAGTTCAGAACAACCGCGCATCGGGGGGGATGAGCGAGTTCGCGATAGATTGGGCGTTCATGATTCTCGTGGTCGCCGCGGGAGTCCTGATGCTCTTCCTGGTGCTCCGATAATACGAAATCAAGAGGCTTTGCCGCTCAACGGTGAAGGTGGGTTCCCGCGCCGCAGTCGGCCGGGGCCTTCGCTTACGGGGCGCGCGCGGCCGGGATGTCTTCTCCGGACGATCGTTAAGTGACTGTTAGAGAATCCGGGATGCGGCACTTGTCGTCTTCCTCTCTGCACCATTTACGCTTGTACGCGTCTTGAAGCTTGTACAAGAGCTCATCAATCTCAACCGGCTTCATCAAATAATCGAACGCGCCGAGCTCAAGACCTTCCACCGCTACCTCCACATTTGCGTGGCCCGTCAGGATGATCACCTCCAGTCCCGGGTCGAGCTTCTTGATCTCCTTGAGCGTCTCCATTCCGTCCATGTCCGGCATCTTCATGTCGAGCACGATAACGTCCGCGGGAGATTCGCGAAGCGCTGCGATGGCCCCGCGGCCGCTGGTGGCCGCCCGGACTGCGAGCTTGCGTTTCTCTAATCTCTTTAGCAGCGTATCGACGAAGTCTTTCTCGTCATCTACCAGCAGCACCCGGAATTCTTCCACCTGCTCTACCTCCCTCATCGGGCTGCGGACGGGCAACCGTATTCAGTGTGCGACCTCAGATCAGCGCGAAACATAATACCACGGTTGCATGGTTCCGGCGCTTTTTCTTACTGCTGCGCTTTGAAAAAAGCCCAGGATCGGGCAAGTTTTATGCCACCAGCGCACGTGTCAAAGTGTTTCACGGGGCTCGCCCCGTTCCGATTTACGGCCTAATAGGAAGCTTGAAAAAAGCGCCATATCAATCTGTCCCGCAAGTCATGGACCCTTTCTCTCATCATCGTAAAGAGGCCCGCAACCGGGACATAGGGCGGCTCCCCTGAAAAGAGCGGCCCTGGCACAGGCCGCCCAACCTGAAGCAATGTGAAATAAGCTCAACGGCTTGAAATGATTCTCCTTGCAAACTACTCATAAGATATTATACCTTTTGCACTGGTGGCGCAGCGAGGACGTCCGCCATCCGTCTCGTCTCTTCCATTACAGGGTTCGATGGGTTCCGTGGCGCACTGATTGTGGGGCAGCTCGCGAGAGGAACTTGTGTGTCGCGATTTCAGCGTAGAGGGCTGTCTTCTCGGCGCAATTCCGTTCCAACAAAAATTACAAGAGCTTGAGGTGGAGGGTTATTGCAGATGAAACGGGGTGAAAAACTGTACCGGATGTTTATGGCCGCGTCCATGGCCCACGCCCGGTGGGACTATGAAGTATCCATGAACATATTGTCCAACAAGAAGCGGCTTTACCTGTTAGGGTTTATGTTGCTTCCTATCGTGCTTACGTCGGTGGCCTTCGCCGCGGATGTTGTGGGCGCCCTGGGGGGGTACAAAGCCTATACGCCGGCGTATTATTCAACCTCCATTTTCGTGGTATCCATCGTCATCGGCATGTGCGCGGGGTTGATCACCGGCGCGATCGGCGCGGGGGGCGGTTTTATCATCACGCCGGCCCTGATGAGCGCCGGAGTAAAAGGGATCCTGGCGGTGGGCACGGACTTGTTTCACATCTTTGCCAAGGCAATCATGGGCACCGCGGTGCACAAGAAGCTCGGGAATGTTTCCATCGCCTTGGCGATCGCCTTTCTGGTCGGTTCCGGTATCGGCGTGACCGTGGGTGGAACCATCAACCGAGCTTTGTACGAGGCGAACCCGGTCCTGAGCGACCTGTTCATCAGCTTAGTCTACGTGGTGCTGCTGGGCTTCCTGGGCACATATGCGCTCCTAGACTTCTTGAAACTCAGTAAGGCCGGCGTGGATGTGGGGGCGCATTCGGGTGAGAGCCCTCACGGCGCGGAGGCTGCATCCGGCAAAGTGGGCTTACCCGCGAAGCTCCAGGCTGCGAAGATTCCGCCTTTGATCACGTTTGACGAGGACTTGGCGCCGGGTGGAAAGCGCATTCCCGCTCTCTTCGTCGCGATCTGCGGCGCCATTGTCGGCTTCGTGGCGGCCATTATGGGTGTCGGCGGGGGCTTTCTGACCTTCCCCATGTTCGTGTACGTGTTGGGTGTCTCTTCGTTTACCACAGTCGGGACGGACATTCTCCAGATCATCTTTACGGCGGGGTATGCGTCAATCGCGCAGTATGCGGTCTATGGATACATCTTTTACACCCTGGCTATGGGGATGCTGTTGGGTTCATTGATCGGAGTCCAGGTGGGAGCGTTCACCACGAAGGTGGTCAAAGGGATCCACATTCGGGGATTTTATGCTATCGCGATTCTCGCGGGATTTGTGAACCGGCTCTTCGCGCTTCCGGAAAAACTCAAGCAAATGGAATTGATTGAGATATCGGATGCGCTTGCCAAGGGCCTCAGCCAGGCAGGCACCTGGATCTTCTTCATCGTTATCGGAATCTTCTCGGTCTGGGTGATCAGCAAGTTCCTGGGCAATCTAAAAATCTTGAGAGGGGAGGTCTGATACCATGGTCGTCAAGAACAAGAAGCCGTTCGCTGTGGGAATCCTTTTGACCGTCTCCTTTCTGGTAGTTCTGGCGCTCATGTTCATGCCCCTCTTCGAAGGACATAGTGCGCTGGTGGCCGCGGACCAGCTTTTTAACTCGATCTCCAAAGGCTCGACCTATTTTATTCCCAAACTGAAGAAGGAGGGCGAGGTCTTCGCGGGCCAGAACTTCGACGTTGCCTTGAAGGCGAAGAACAAGGAGAATGCCGAACAGATCGCCAAGCAGCTCAAAGCCGCAGGGGCCACGGTGAATGTGACCGACGAGAGCCTGAAAGCCAGCGGGGACTTAGGGAAGGTTATTGCCGCCGCGCTCGCGGACAGCGACGCGATGTTTCACAATCGAGAGGACGAGCTTGTCAAGAAATACGGATACGCGGGCAAGACTGCGCTCCTGGCCTGGTGGAACGCGCTGAAGGAGATGGACAAAGACCTGACGAGGCAGAAGAGCTTCAAGGCGGCGGCCTTCATCGCGGAAGCGATCAAGAAAGGAGTGGAGCCTGCGTATAACTTCTTTGGGATTGCGCCCCAAACCGCGTCTTCTCGCGCGGGTATTCTTGTCTTCTCGTTGGTGTTCTATGTCGCTTATACCCTCTGGTGGGGAATGGCCATTCTCTACCTTTTCGACGGGTTTGGCATGGAACTGAAGGCAGGAGCAAAGAAAGAAGTGTAGAAACGCTTGCAGACCCGGTGTTTGTCTAAGAAAAGGACCGAGGAAGCTCGTTTGTGGGGACGCATGGCCGTGCGTCCCTACATGGCTTCCGACGACCGCGCCAAGGCGCGGGCCGCAGGCAACCCTTGATCGAGCCCGAGTGTCAAAAAAAATGATATAGTAACAATGCGCTTTCACAGCGGTGATGTCGCCCCAGTTGCGAGTTTATGAACCGGATCATCTCGTCTTTCAGGAGACTCCTGACCGAAATCGGCCTCGGGTCTGATTCACCATACACCGAGGAAGATCTGCGCGCCGCTTTCAGAACGCGCTACCACAATTTCCGGCTCCTCCTGACCGCCAATAATAAGGCCCTAGAAATCATGACCGATCTGGAAAAGGCTCTCCAGGGAGAGCAGCCGTTCGGCATGTCTTTCGTGAGATCCCGCTCCACCGCTGTTTGCGTAAACGTATTCCGCATCGTCAAGCATCTGGACGAAATCGCGGGGGGAAAATACAACGAGCTGTACGACCGATTCAGAATCATCCAGGCTCGGATCAACGAAGCCTTGGAAGTGAAGCGGCCGTCGGCCAGCGGCGAGCTGGTCCTCCCGTTTGCCGCCATAGACCGGAGCATGGTTGATCAGGTGGGGAGCAAGATGGCTAATATCGCTATTCTCTCCAATGAGATCAGCCTGCCGGTTCCCCCTGGGTTTGTCATAACCGCGACCGCATACGAGCGCTTCCTCCAGCATCACGCGCTGCAAACGGAGATCGACCGTAAGATCCAGGCCGCGTCCTCAGAAAAGATGGAGGATCTATATAGCCTGAGCGCGGAGATTCAGCAGCTCATCATGGCGGCGGAAGTTCCGCCGGAACTGGAGGCGGATATCATGGCCGCGTACGCCGAGGTGGAACAGCGGACGGAACCGGATGTGAGGGTCTCTCTGAGGAGCAGCGCGCTTGGGGAAGATGTTGCCGGCCACACGTTCGCCGGCCAATTTCGCTCCGAGCTGAACGTGAGCCGTGAGAATATCCTTGAAGCGTACAAGTCGGTTTTGTCGAGCAAGTACGACCTCGCGGCTATGGCGTACCGCCTCAATCGAGGCATACCCGACGAAGAGGTTGCTATGTGCGTCGGGTGCATGGCCATGGTGAGCGCGATGTCCGGCGGCGTGATGTATTCCAGGGATCCTCTCAACCTCAGAGACAGGCGGATCTTTATCAGCTCCGTGTGGGGCCTGCCCAAAGCCGTGGTTGACGGAAGCGTGGACCCGGATCTGTTTATCGTGAGCCGTGAGAATGGCATGTCGATTGTGGATAAGCTCATCAAGGCAAAGGAGCTCCAATACATCTGCTATCCGGACGAAGGCGTGTGCCGCTTGGAGACCGGCGGTGACCGAAAAGCGGAAGCCTCTCTCACTGAAGAACAAGTGTTGGAGCTGGCTTCTCTGGCAACCAGACTCGAAGAATACTACGGATGGCCCCAGGACATAGAATGGGCTGTCGCCGCGGACGGATCCATACGCATCCTCCAGTGCCGCGCCCTGGAACAACACGAATCCGCGGCTGCCGATTCCCGCCCGGAAGTGGAGAATGCGTCCCAGGCCCTGATCGCGCGTGGAGGCGTCACAGCTTCGCCTGGTGTAGCGTACGGTGAAGTCTTCATCGTAAAAAGCGACCTGGACAGGCTGCGTTTTCCGGACAACGCGATCCTGGTAACGTCCCAATCCCTCCCCCGGTGGGCGCCGCTTCTCAGTCGGGCCGCTGCCGTGGTGACGGAACTTGGAGGTGTGGCCGGCCATTTGGCGAACGTGGCGCGAGAATTCGGCGTGCCTGGGCTCTTCGGTCTGCCTCTTGTCACTGAGCTGCTCAAGAACGGCGATCGCGTGACCGTGGACGCGGACGGCCTGAGCATCTATCGAGGCCGTGTGGAGGAATTGCTCGCTGTCCGAAGCGCGCGAAAGAACCTGATGCTGGGCAGCCCGGTCTATGAAATCCTCCAGGCCGCGACAGAGCACATTGTCCCCTTGAACCTGCTGGATCCGGACGCGCCCGAGTTCCATCCGAAGAAGTGCGAGAGCCTCCACGACATCACGCGCTTCTGTCACGAGAAATCAGTCCACGAGATGTTCAATTTCGGCAAGGAGCGCCATTTTTCCGAGCGAGCGAGCAAACAACTGGTCTGGCATGTGCCCATGCAGTGGTGGATCATCAACCTGGACGACGGGTTCAAAGAAGAAGTCAAGGGAAAGCGAGTCCATCTGGACAACATTACATCCATTCCCATGCTGGCCATATGGGACGGCGCGATGGCAGTGCCGTGGGAAGGCCCTCCTCCGGTGGACGCGAAAGGGTTTATGTCGGTCCTGGTTCAGGCCACCACAAATCCCGCGCTCGAACCGGGGCTGGATTCGGTCTATGCGGTGCGAAACTACTTTATGATCTCCAGGAACTTCTGTAGCCTCACTTCACGGTTCGGCTTCCACTTTTCCACTGTGGAAGCCCTGGTGAGTGAGCGCGACCAAGAGAACTATATCAGCTTCGCGTTCAAGGGCGGGGCCGCGGATTACGCTCGACGGGTAAAGCGGGCCATGCTGATCGGCCAAGTCTTGGAAGGGCACGGTTTCGACGTGGAAGTGAAACAGGACAACCTCTTCGCGAGGCTTGTGGGCCGGGACGAAGCTTACATGAAAGATCGCCTGAAGATCCTAGGGTACCTGATTATGCACACCCGACAGTTGGACATGGTCATGTCCAAGGATGCGTCGGTAGCCGAGTACCGCAACAAATTCCGCAAAGATATAGCCCAAATCCTGGGAAACCTGGCAACAGAGCTTCGCGCAAACGCTTAGCAACCACTTAGCGCCTGTTCAAACTCAAGCTCACGGCGAGGACAACTCAAAATGCTGTTTTAGAAAAGGACGTGAGAAAGTGATTAACAAGCTGATTCGCGGGCGCGCACTCAAGCTCGCCGGGCTCTTTCTCGTGCCTCTGCTCATAGGTCTGTCGCCGGCAAGCTCACCTTTGTCGGACGCGCAGAGCCCAAAGAGACCGAATATCGTGTTCATCCTGACTGACGATCATCGCTGGGATTTCATGAGCCGCGCGGGCCATCCCGTGGTCAAGACCCCGAGCCTCGATCGGTTGGCTTCTGAGGGAATGCTCTTTTCCAATGCGTTTGTCACGTCCGCGCTGTGCAGTCCGAGCAGGGCGAGCTTTCTGACCGGCCTGTACGCGCACACTCACGGCGTGCAGAACAATCTCACGCCCTGGCGGGATGAAAGCGTCACGTTCCTGGAACTTTTCAAGCAGGCAGGTTATGACACCGCGTTCATCGGAAAGTGGCACATGCCTGGGCGGTTGCCCAAACTGCGCGGAGTGGACCTGTTCGTGAGCTTCACGATCCAGGGCGGGCAAGGGAGGTACTGGAACTGCCCCCTGATTGTGAACGGCGTTGAGACCCCGTCCCGCAACCCATATATCACGGAAGAGCTAACCGACCGCGCCATTGAGTTCATATCCCAAAAACGTGACAACCCGTTTTGCCTGTACTTGTCGCACAAAGCCGTACACCACGAATGGAGCCCCCCCAAAGACCTGGCCCGCTTGTATGAGGACGTGAAAGTCCCCTATCCCAAGGAGGCGGACACCTGGGTTACATCTATGAACGGCGCGGTGTACGCGGGCACGTTTGGGAGGCTGGACTATCATTACAAGAATTACTGCCGCGTGGTGGTGGACGTGGACCGAAATGTTGGTCGCTTTCTGAACAAGCTTGAAGAATTAGGGTTCGCCGAGAACACCATCGTCGTGTACGCGGGAGATAACGGCTATTTCTGGGGCGAACATCGTCTGGTGGACAAGAGATGGGCTTATGAAGAGTCCATACGGATTCCGTTCATCGTGCGTTTCCCGCGGCTGATCAAGGACCCCGGCAGACGCGCGCACCAGATGGTTCTCAACATAGATCTGGCGCCAAGCCTGCTGGAAGCCGCGGGCTTGCCTGTCCCGGAACACATGCAAGGGAAAAGCTTCGTGCCCATCTTGAAGTCTGCATCCGCCCAAGGAAGAAAAGCCTGGCTGTACGAATATTCCAAGGACTTCCCGTACAATACGCCAGGTATCGAAGGAGTGCGAACCGACACGCACATCTATATCGAATACTCGAGCAAGCGGCCGCCGGAACTGTACGACGTAGTCAAAGATCCGCGTCAGCAGCGCAACCTGATCGACACGGAAGAAGGGAAGCGCCTTCTGCCTGAAATGAAGAAGATGCTGGGAGACCTGAAGAAAGGAAAGAAGTTCGATTAAGGGGGCTCATACCACTTCTTACTCAAAGAAATGAATCGCCTCGTTCCGGTGGGACAGTCCCGCGAAACGCGGAATTGCCCGTCATTCCTGGACAGGCGGGACGCCTGTCCCAGCAGGACCCCTGACGAACTGCGCACGATGTTTCCAAGGTTGATGCTGAAGCGCATTCAAAGAGGCAAGATTGGGGAAATCTTCTTTTTGAGAGAGGTGCCTCCACGGCTCGGGCAAGAAATTCTCACGGTTTTCGGAATGCTCATTTCTCCAGAGGAGAAATGAGCATTCCGAAAAATGGTGAAAGTTCTTGGGGAGGGGGTCGGGGAGGACCTTCTTACAGGAAGGCCCTCCCTGATTCTTACCTCTCTGAAGGCGAAGCGGCATGAGAGGTTAGTAATGCAAAGAGGGACTTTCGCACGACGTTTTGTCTTTCCTACGGCCCTGGGGCTGGCGATCATGTTGGGCACGCTGTGGATCTACAATGTGTCCTGGCGCATTGAAAACGATACAATACATCAGTGGTTGGCGTTTGTGACCGGTCTCGGGCACATGGCCATGCTCTTGGGTGGCTCTTTGCTCATTTATCCGATTGCTTTTTTCCGAGGTGCGACCCTCGCGGAGCGAATCATCGCCTGTCTGGTGGTCCCAGTGGTTTGGTCGGCTACCGAAATCATCAGAGTCACAGAATTCTTCCCATTCGGCGAGTCCCTGTATTACGGCGTGAATAGTCAGTTTGTGGTGTACCTTGCGTGCGCTGCATTGCAGATGGGGCTGTGCGAGATAATCTGCCGCTGGTGGATACGTGGCAGAGCCGGCGCGCCCGCGAAAGTTGTCCCACGTGGAGCTGTGATTTCTATTCTGGTAGGCCTGGTTGGCGTGTATGTAGTTATGATTTGGGAAGGCGGAGTCCACTGGTTCTATTTGTACCAACAGGGCTACAAGGCCCTTTTTCTATAATTCGCCCACTCCCTATCTTATAGAAACCCAATATGTCATTACGACCCAGATCTTTCTTTCCACTCTTCGTATTGCGCCATGCGCGCCAATAGGCGGACTGCGCGCTCCAGGCTTGGGATGGGCAGGGCTCGACCCTGCGCCATGACCTGAGAACGAACCAGAGGCGCGTCCGGCCCATAGAACCATACAATAACGGGTTTGTTTGCCTTTTCAGAAAGCTCCTGAATGATCTCCACCACGCCCAAATGGGCCTGTTCCGCAGCTCTCAGAGCCAAGGCAATGCAGATAATCGCGTCAACTCCCGGATCTTTAAGCATTTCGGTGAGGGCTTTCCGGTACACGCGCTTCATGCCGTGTTTCATGAGAGCGGGCCAGATATCCAGGGGGTTTCCCAGAGGCATCCAAGGCGGCGAAAGCTCTTGGATAGGCGCTAGAGTTTGATTGTTCGGATCCGCAGGAGAAAGCCCCCATGCGTGCATCGCATCGAGCAACATAATGCCCCCTGCTCCGGAGAGGGTCACGACCCCGACCCGTCGCCCGCGCATGGGTGGAAGCCGAACAAAGCCCTGAACCACATCCAAAAGCTCATCCGAATCGTTGACCCGTATTATTCCACCGCTGCGCATCACCGCGTCCGCGATCCGGTCCTCGCCGGCCATGGAGCCACTGTGCGTCGCGGCTGCTCTGGCTCCTGCTGGTGAACGCCCCGTCTTCAGAGCCACCACGGGAATACGACCGGTCACCTTTCGAGCGACTTCAATGAAATCCCGGCCGCGGCTGATCTCTTCCGCGTGGAGCGCGACCACCTTCAGTCGAGGATCGAATCCTAGCCACTCAAGCGCGTCCACCATATCGAGGTCACACGCGTTGCCCACATCAACCCCAATGCCCATGCCACCTAGGAAGACGGCCGACCCGACGAAGAAAACGCCTGACTGGCAGATAAGGCCCACGGGCGGCTCCTCGCGATTCAGCGGCATGAAAGAGGTCGTGAAGCCGTGGAACGCGTTGGTGACACCCAGGGTGTTGGGGCCGAGGATACGGACGCGGCCACGCGCGGCCTCGTCCAGCATTGCCTTCTGGAGTTCCGCTCCCCTGGTATCCGCTTCTGAAAATCCCTGATTGGTAACGATGACCGCTGAAACACCCTTGCTCGCACATTCTCCGATTACCTGCGGGACAGTCTCACGAGGCGTGGAAACCACCGCGAGATCCACGCTCGCAGGCGCCTCCGCGATGTTTTTGCGCACGGGCAGGCCCGCGATTTCTTTGGCATGAGGATGAACAAGAAAGATCTCGCCCTGGTATCCCCAGCTCTTCAGATGGTCCACCGGATTGAGAGAACCCGGACCGCTCTTGCGTGGAACTCCGATAAAGGCGACCGAGCGGGGTTCGAGAAACAGCGATCTGATTTGGTCAGAGTTCACAGACCCGTATCCTCGCGTGAAATACGTAACAGCCGATACTGATTCAGGCTGCTGGAGGGCTTTGCCGTGGAGCGCACACCATCATGCATACATGCAGACTTTGACCGATGCAAGGAAGATATGGATTCGGGCCGTGAGAGCGCCCCGGCGTTGATGGCAGCGAATGAGCTGGCGAACATCCCTCTGTTCGTATATGTGTGAAGGTGGCTTCCGAGAGCCGAGTGAAGAGCCTCGGGAATACGACGGAAGCGCTCCAGGGGGTAAGTCATGGGGGACAGGCGCATACACTATGGCTGGATTGTGGTTCTAACCGGACTCCTGGTGGCCATTGGGGCCCACGGTTTTGGCCGCATGTCCTACACCCTGATTTTGCCGGCCATGAAGGATGGGCTGCAGTTTGACTACACGCAGCTCGGACTCCTCGCAACGGGGAATTTTGTCGGTTACCTGGTGATGGCCTTTATTGGCGGAATCCTGGCGGCTCGGTTCGGGACCCGAATCGTTATCGCTATGGCCCTCATCCTTATGGGTATAACCATGATCCTCACAGGTATGGCTCATACATTCGGCTTCGCGTTTTCCATGAGGCTTCTGACCGGTTTGGGGAACGGGGCCGCGTACGTTCCGGCCATGGCCCTGGGCTCCGCGTGGTTTGCTATCTCGCGCAGAGGCTTTGCCACGGGGATTGTTGCGGGCGGGATCGGTGGCGGGACCATGATTGCCGGGCTCGTGGTGCCTGTCATTCTCGGCGTGTATGGCGCGGAGGGATGGCGGTTCGCTTGGTATTATCTGGGTGGCGGAGTTCTGGTCATTGCGGGGATCGCCGGTTTGCTGATACGAAGCCAGCCCGAAGAGAAAGGGCTCCGCCAGGTGGGCGCAAGCGGAGACGCGGCGGCCTCGGCCTCCGGCGCGGCTCAAACCTCGGCGCTCCAATGGAGCACGATCTATCGGAGGAGAGCGGTTTGGTACCTGGGCGTGGTCTATATGATGTACGGTCTTTCATACCCTATTTATATGACCTTCTTTGCGGCCTACCTGTGTAAAGAGATGGGCATGAGCGCGGCTGAAGCAGGAGGCCTCTGGGCTCTAGTCGGAGGTTTGAGCATCTTTTGCGGCGTGATCTGGGGAGGGTTGTCAGACAAGCTCGGCCGAGCGCGCGGGGCAGCGCTGGTTTATCTGCTTCTCGCGGCCGCATATGGAATCTTCGCGCTGGCGCAATTCAAGGAAGGGTTTTATCTCTCCTCGGTGATATTTGGGCTCACAGCTTGGAGCATACCAACGATCATGGCCGCGACCGCGGGGGATTACGTTGGGCCTCGGCTCGCGCCGGCAGGTTTGGGATTCATAACGCTCTTTTTCGGGATCGGCCAGGCCGTCGGACCGGCTGTGGGAGGTTACTTGGCCGACTCGACCGGATCCTTCTTCTGGTCGTTTCTGCTCGCGTGCGGGATTGCGTTGGTGGGCGCGGGGCTTTCCCTGGGCTTGAAGCCCACACCTGCGGCTCAATGACCATGCGACGCCGGAAACACAAAGGACACACCAAAAGCAGGGAAAGTAGGGCCGTTATTCGTCACGCCCTTTTATCGGGCGCAATGAATTGCGCCCCCTACAGCGCTTTTGTCGATAGGTTTCGCTCGGAGCCATCGAGAGTAGGCCGGTTTCGACGCGCGGTTCAATAGCTCGGACATTCTTATCAGACCTATGAAAACAGGCTGTCATCGTATCCCACAGTTGATGGGACGAATACTGCTCGCCGTGCTTGTGGCAGAAGCCCTGGTGATGGCGTTTTTCAATCTCGCGGAAAACTCGGATCTCTTTCTGGGACTGGCTGCCGGCCGTGAAATCTTGGCAGGAAGCCTCGCGTCACCCGATCAATGGTCCTTTACGGCGCCGGGTTTGATCTGGGTGGACCAGAGCTGGCTCAGCCATGTCATTTTTTGCGTCTCCTATGAGCTTATGGGATTTGCGGGCCCGGTGTTTCTCAAGGCTCTGCTTCTCTTCGGATGTGTTGCAATCGTATTTATCAGATGTCGGAGGCTAGGAATTGCGCTACCAGTGACTCTGGTGTGCGTCTCCTTCGGACTCTTGGCGGCCGCGCCGTTTGTGCGCCTCAGAGCTGAAAATTTTGGCGTCTTTTATTTTCTCCTGTTCGTCATGCTGTTGTCTGATTGCGACGACAAACCCGCGTGGCAGCGATACGGCATTCCCGCGGTGATGCTTGTCTGGGCGAACTCACACGGATCGTTCATTCTGGGGCTGGGCCTTCTGGCGATTAAGACGCTGTTGGTTATCGCGAAGGAGTTTGTTCAACGCGGGAAGGCGCAAGAGGCGCCGAGCGCGCAGAGCAGGATCGCTGAATGGGCGATCATCCTGGCAGCGAGCGCGGGTCTGGTTTGTGTGGGGAGCCCATTCGGCGTTCGTAACCTCACCATGCCCTTCACCCAGGTCGGCGCGGAAGTGGTGACGGAAGTCTCGGCGGACTGGCTGCCGTTGACCGGCTTGATACAGATGAGGTGGTTCCTCGGCTCTGGGAGCGTGTACCCGTATCTCGCTTTCCTGCTCTTCATTCTCTTGTGTCTCTTGGGTTCTCTCATGGTCGCGAGAAGGCTTGGTACGCGGGCTCTATCGGATGCCGACGCCACGCCCGCGGATCGAGCGGATACGCTGCGAAAGGGCGGTTGGAGAATAGCACAAGAAGGGATCTCCCGGACCCGCATCGGCAGTTCCATTGACCGGATGAAATTCGACTGGCTCATGGAAACGATCGCGGCGCTGCTCACTTGCATGCTTGCATTCAAGTTCAGGCGCTTCCTGCTCTTTTCCGCATTTGCGCTCATACCTCTTGCGGCGATCGTGCTCCAGCTACTGGTAGAAACCCACGCGCGCACGCGTGCGGAGGCTCAATCGGGCTACGGCGCGGTCGAGCGGTTCAGGCGATGTGAGGTCATTGTTCTGCTTATGTTGACTATAGCGCTTGGTTGGGTGGTATATCGAGTCTCACTGGCGCCCTACTCTCCTGATAATCCTCTTCGCCCAAAAACCTCTTTGATGCGAAGTCTGATGAGTTATGACACTCTCTCAGAGCCGGTGGCTCGCTTTTTGACGGAAAATCGAATCAGCGACCGTATGCTGGCAGGATGGCAGATCTCTTCGTACCTTCTCTTCCAAGCGCCTGGGATTCGGCTTTTCATGGACACTCGCGATCAGTCCTTTTATCCGGAACAGGTTTTGCGGGATTACTTCAGCATTATGGGCGTGGTCGGCGGGAGAAACGCCGCTCGATTATTACTCTTGGACAAGTATAACGTCTCGACGGTGGTGATGACCACATATCCGTATGATTTCGACCTCGCGACGGACCTGCTGCGAACCAAGAAATGGGGATGCGTCTATAAAGACGATTACGCGATGGTTTTGGTCCGAAGTGACTCGCCGCGTTTCTCAGAGGTCCTGTCCAAGGCCGATTTCAGCGGCTTGCGGTATCCGGACAAGGAAACCAAAGTCCGAACCGAAGCTTTTCAGTCATATTCTCGGATCGGCGCTGTGCGTCCGGAACTCCTGGAGGACCTGAGGCTAATGGTTCGACGCCGCCCCTGGCCCAATTACTATCTGTTTATCGGTTCAGGAATGGACGACATAAACGGCTGTTTCAAGAGTGAGACCCGGCGCTTTCTTAATTCAGAAGCAACGCGTCTCGGAAAGATCGATCCCACTTACGCTCATGCCGCGGAAGAAGCGCTCCAAAGCCGTATCACGATACTCGAACTTCTTGAGCAAAGCGCCCTTCGCTGCGGAGAGCCACGCGAAGCGGAAAAGCTGAACGCCGCGAGACAAACGGCAGCCGAGCGATACGAGGCGCTCGCGGATTATTATACGGGTAAGCTGTTCTGAGGTTCGCTCTCTCTGGCCTTGTGTGGGAAAGAAGCGAATTCTCGAGAACTACAGGCCCATTGGCCGCATCCCTCCCGCTTTACACGATGTAAAAAATACTGACACTGATACACGCGCGAGCAAGGAGCTTCCCAGCCAATGAATTGGAGAACCGGTCTGTTTCGATGCCGATCAGAGATCTAGGAAATACGCTACGCTGCTGGCACAGCGATTGCACGCCGTCGCGGTGAATTAGACGGAGGACCGGCTCATGGACGCGGCCTTGAAGATCCTAATTGCTGACAGGAACCCTCGTGTGCGAGAATTCTTACAGCGTGAGTTCAGGGAAGCGGGATACAGGACGCAGACGGCGAAAGATTGCCTGGAAGTTATGACCGTGATGGACGGCGCGGACCCGCCGGCTCTGCTCATTATGGACCTCGAATTGCCGCACGGAGACTGTTGTCAGATCGTTCGCCAGCTTGGCGCGCTTGAGGCGCCTGTGCCGGTGATCGTGCATTCCTTGCCGGGTCAACATCCGGAGCAGCTCGGGATAGAGGGCGCCGCCGCGTTCGTGGAAAAGGAAGGCGATACGCATAGTCTGAAGCAAGCGGTCGCGAGGATACTGAAAAGATGGTATCCTGAACGGCGCCACCCTCCAACACTTGCCACGGCGGAGTGACGCGAGAACGGCCGCGACCCGGGGATTTGCGCCCTTGCCGATCACTGTCGGCGGATGAGTGAAGCGACCGGGCCGGTCAAAGGGAACAGCGCGGGCAACCCCGAAGGAGGCGCTGAATGCTCACTCGGCACTATCAAGAACTTCGACTCAAGATGGTCGTCACGACCCTCTGTTTCGCGCTCATACCGCTTCTTGCGCTTGGCCTTACAATTTACTATCAATTCACCACCGCGTACGAACTGAGAACCATCGAGGCCGTGAGAACGATGGTTCAGAACAGGGTGAATTCCATAGAGCTTTTCCTTGACGAAAGAATCGCCCAGCTCGTGACGGTCGCGAACACCCATACCTGCGAGCAACTGTGTAACGAACAGTATCTGCAACAGGTCTTTAAGATCATGCAGCATCGTTCGAAGTCATACATCGATCTCGGAGTGATAGACCAGAACGGTGACCACATTGCGTACACCGGTCCGCACTACAGTGAATTAAAGGGGGTCAACTACGGGAAAGAGGCTTGGTTTCAGGCAGTTATGGCTTCCGGCCTCTATGTGAGCGATGTGTTCTTGGGGTTCCGCAAGGTGCCGCATTTTATTATTGCGGTGACCAACCACGAGGGGAACAAAACCTGGATCCTGCGGGCCACCATCAACTCGGACATCATTGACAACATGGTGCGCCGCGCGCAGGTGGGTCGAAAGGGAGACGCGTTTATCGTTAACAGGGAGAATGTCCTCCAGACGACACCCCGTTTTAATGGTAAAGTCCTTGGGAAGCCCAACGCTCCCAACTTCTCCGCTGTGGTTGACACTATCGTTGAACGCGCGGAATCGAGAGGAGAAGAAAGCCTTTTTGCCGCGGCTTCCATATCGAACCCACGATGGGTTCTGGTGATCAAGGAGGATCTGCGTGAAGCCATGGCGCCGCTCTTTCGAGCCCGCCACGTGGAGGTCATGATCCTGCTGGCCGGCGTGGCCCTCGTGGTTGCCGGCGCGCTCATTATCACGCGTTCTTTGACCAGTGAGCTGATGAAAGTTGAGACGGAAAGAGCCAAGAACGATGAACTGATGGTGCAATCCGCCAAGATGGCCGCGCTCGGGAAGCTGGCGGCGGGGGTGGCCCATGAAGTCAACAACCCGCTCCAGATTATCAGCGAGCAGGCGGGGTGGATGAAGGACATCCTCGAATCGGAAACGCCTGCGTCACAGGAGAATCAGCAAGAGTTGAAACAGTGCATCCGAAAGATCGAACGACAAGTCGATCGGTCAAGGACGATTACTCACCGGCTGCTAGGATTCGGCAGAAGGATGGAGCCTACCCAGGAGATGGTCGACGTGAACGGCCTGGTGGCTGAGACTGTGAAATTCCTGGAAAACGAAGCCCACCATCGAGGAATAGACATACAAAGCGACTTTGATCAAAACCTCCCCAAGATCACCACGGATCCCAGTCAGCTCCAGCAGGTGGTCCTCAACGTCATGGATAACGCCATTGACGCCAGCGGAAAGGGAGATGTGATCAAAGTGGCTACAAGCTATAATTTCCAGGATCCCCGTGTGGTCGCGGTAAGAGTCTCGGACCAGGGGATCGGCATTTCCAAGGACAAGCTGAGCAAGGTTTTTGATCCCTTCTTCACGACCAAAGGGTCCAGCGAAGGCACAGGACTGGGTCTCTCGATAAGTTACAGCATCATGGAAAAACTAGGCGGGAGAATCGTTGTGGAAAGTGAAGAGGGAACCGGAACGACGTTCACCCTCTTCATCCCCACTGAATCGTAAGGGAAAATCGGAGAACCCAGGAGAGTTCTTTACCGTAGGGTGAAGCGGTGTTTGCAGGAATCCAAGGAGCCGGTTCATGGAAAGATTCAGAGTTCTGATCGTGGACGACGAGGTGGATTTCACTGAAACGATCGTCAAACGTCTCAAGGGAAGAGGCCTGGACGCGGACGGCGTCAACAGCGGAGAAGAAGCCCTTCGTGTTATGGAGACTGAGGAGTATGACGTGGTGGTCCTCGACGTCAAGATGCCGGGGTTGGACGGCATAGAAACCCTTCGAGAAATCAAGAAGCGGAAACCTTACACGGAAGTGATCATGCTCACGGGGCATGGTTCGGTCGAGTCAGGCATCAAAGGATTACAGCTCGGGGCATACAACTACATCATGAAGCCCGTGACTCTCGACGAGTTAATGGAACACATGACACAGGCATACGAGAGGAGGATCATCGAAGCGCAACGCAGAGAAGACGTGAAACGGTCGGAGCAGCGGCCCTGATCCGGGAGGCGCGCTGGAGCCACGATAGCGGTGAAGACGTATGAGGAAGGAACCTGATACTGCGCCTGAGGTTTTTTTATCTCTGGACCAGCTCTCCGGAGAGATTGCCCACGAGATTAACAATCCGCTTGGGATTATTGTCCAGGAAATCGAATGGATCCAGCATCTGTTGAAGAGCGACACGCTCACGGAATGCCGCGAGGCCGAAGATCTCAAAGATTCGGTGAGAGAGATCGAAGCCCAGGTGCAGCGATGCAAGGTTATTGTGCAGCGATTGCTGAGCCTGGCCCGCCAGATAGAACCGGTGCTTCAGGCGGTTAACGTTAACGCGTTGGCGGAGAAGCTGATCGCGCTCGTATCCATCGAAGCCAGGGAGAAGAACATCAGCATCCAGAATCGACTCAAGCCGGATCTTCCCGTCGTCTACACCGATCCTCCCCTGGTGCGACAGGTCCTCCTCCATCTCCTGGTCAACGCGGTCCAGGCAATAGAGCGGGACGGGATAATAACGGTGACCACTTCGGCCACGCCGGACGGATTTGCAGAGGTCGCGGTCGAGGACAATGGATGCGGAATTCCCCAACAGAACCTGGAGAAGATCTTCACACCGTTCTTCACCACCAAGCCGGAAGGGAAGGGAACGGGACTGGGGCTCGTCACTTGTCGGAAGATCATCGAACGACTCGGGGGGCGTATCTCGGTTCAGAGTGAGATGGGGAAATGCACTATGTTTACGGTACGGCTCCCTCTAACCGGGCAGGTGGACAAGGAGGACTTCCACGATGTTGAACAAACCAAGAGTGCTGATAGTCGACGATGAGGAACGGTTCCGGTCAACTATGCGCAAGCTCCTCACCGTTCGAGGCTTGATCGCCGAGACTGCGGGAAGCGGAGAGGAGGCGCTCCAAGTACTTGCCGCGAATCCGTACGATGTGGTGATTCTCGATGTGCGGATGCCGGAAATGGACGGCGTAAGAGCGCTGACCGAGATCAGAAAGATAGACCCGGAAATCGCGGTTCTCATCATGACGGGTTATGCTTCAGTGGACACGGCAAAGGAAATCATCAAGCTGGGCGCACACGACTATCTGCTCAAGCCATACGATGTAGAAGATCTTATGGAGAAGATCGAAGCCGCTTACGACCGTAAAGTGGCCAGAAAACGCTTGCAAGATTCCGGCCTGAACGCTTGATCGAGCGGGCATGGATCAGGTCGGGGGACCCGAGCCGTCACCTCGAGGCCGATGACCCCCGGGGCGCTTGTGTTTCGCAGAACTTCACGAAATCGCGAGCGCCTTTGGTGATTCTGTTTTCGTCCCAGTACAAAAACATGGGAATGATGAGAGGATACGACTCGTCAGTGAGGGAAGCCGCGGAGGGTTTGATCCCCGAGCCCCCTGATTCGGGCCTTATGGCTACAATCTTCACCTGACCTCGTTGCTCGGCCTGCAGAGCCGTAGTATAATCTGAGTATCCAATGGCCGGCTCTTTCACTCGCGGGATGTCGCGGATAATGTGAGAATAGAAATCCCTCACATGGACATCCGACGCAAACAACCCGTTGTTGAGCAGCTTTTCCTTCAAGAACTGCGATACGCCGGCAACTTCCGGGCTGCCCACTAGCCCAATCGGGGCATTAGGCCCCCCAACGTCTTTCCAGTTCGTGAGCTCGCCGCTCCAGATACCTCGGAGCTGTTCCAGGGTAAGCTCATTGACCGAATTGTCCGGCCGGGTAAAGAAGGCCACGCAGGAACGAGTCGTAAAACATTCGGCAGGCTTGGCTCCGGCCAGCGCAGCCGCCTGCATCTCCTTGATAAGGATTTTCCTCGAGGCCATGATCAAGTGCGCAGACTTTTCAAAAAGGGCCTCAAACCCCGCGTCGGTGCCTCCTCCGGAGACTACCACCGAATACGCCGGGCTGACGCTCGAGAACTCCCGGCCCAGTCGATCGATGATCGGGGCCATGGCATTCGCGCCCCTAATAATGATGACTTCCTTTTCCGCCGCGAAAACCGTGGGAGCCAGCGCACACACAAACAACACCATGGCGCCGATCATGGCGTCTAAGGAAAAACTTC
>Ga0194113_10002565_pt1 | contig 24716 bp, 18 predicted proteins | sample TA2MahC200mmetaG_FD_146193 | JGI IMG/M metagenome (GOLD analysis project Ga0194113, IMG submission 146193) | Freshwater microbial communities from Lake Tanganyika, Tanzania - TA2015017 Mahale Deep Cast 200m | ecosystem: Environmental > Aquatic > Freshwater > Lake | place: Tanzania: Lake... | reverse complement strand
CTTCTCCAAGCCTCTCTCCTCCCTAGAACGTCTTGCTACAAGATAGGAAGACCCATGAGCAGCAAGAAAGGGAATAATACCTATCGCAATTACAATTAATAAGGTAGCTATGACCCGCCCGGCAGCCGATACAGGATAAAAATCACCGTAGCCGACAGTAGCAACAGTAACAATCAACCACCAGAATGCGTCTCCTAAAGTGACAATCTTGCCACCGGCGTCCCGTTCTATAAAGAATATGCCGATTGCGCAGCCGATAAATATCAAGAATAGTATTATGACCAGTTTTAAGGTGAAGCTTTGCTTAATTAACCGGGGTATAAATTTAACAGAGGATTTAAGAATACCGAGCACAGCCTTAACAATCTTCAGCAGCCTCTCAGCCAGTCTTATCACTATGTCACCAGTTAGTCAGGAGATAACCTGCGAGTGTCTTTTTGCAAACGTATACGGGATTTTCTCGTCATATCCTACATCTCAGCCAAGTACTAGTCAAATCATATCAATTAGATGCGCCGGTGCGCGAACATTGCCTCGAAGTCAATGCATATTTTATCCGCTGCCTTCCTTTACTCCGTAATTTAGTCGAAAGAAATTTCACACGATATCTTTACACCACTGCCCGAGTGCGATATACTTGAGAGCAATATACTCCTTGACGATATGCACCTCCCAACGGGAATTGTTGAGGCACAACTGATTGTAACACCTGATGAACACATAATTACTATGACTATATCAAAATAGGTATCAGGCTCTCGCTACGTCATTGTAGGCAGTACTAAACAGGCTAGCGAACTATACCTGAAACAAGAGATTCATTAAAGGAACTCAAGCTATGTTTACGGAGATGACATGAGTCAATCGAATGAATCGACCAAGGTCGAATACAAGATGAAATATACGCCCAAGTCGGTTCTCTCCATCGTTGGACCCTATTTTATCGACAAACTGAAAGATCAGGTCAAGGCTATCCTTCCGATAACGCTATTCCTGCTTATATTCCAGTTTGCTATCTTTCGCATCCTTAACCTCGAAGAGCCAATTGGTATCGCTCTTGGCATGTGCTGCGTGGTCATTGGGCTCATGTTCTTCATCGAGGGCTTGCGAGTTGGAGTGATGCCGTTAGGCGAAAACATCGGTGCCACCATGCCGGCAAAAGCCCGCATCTGGGTGATTCTCGTGGTGGTGTGTGTCCTTGGAACCGCCGCCAACATGGCTGAGCCAGCTATAAGCACTTTGCGCATCCTCGGCGAAAAGATAAGTCCACAAAATGCACCCCTCCTGTTTGATTACCTCAACGTACGTACGGAACTGATGTTGTGGATGGTATCGGTTGGAGTCGGTCTCGGGGCATGCCACGGGATACTCCGCATAATCAAGGGCTGGAGTCTGAAATTCACCCTCCTTCCCGTGCTAGCGCTCGCATTCATTATGACGATCATAGCTGCATTTGATAAGAACGCATCCTCTCTGATCGGGGTGGTGTGGGATGCCGGCGGCATTACCACCGGAACGGTCACCGCGCCGTTGTTGCTTGCACTTGGCGTAGGCATGGCGACGGCGCTCGGCAGAAACAAGAATGGATTGGCGGGGTTTGGCATTATAGCGCTCTGCTCACTATGGCCCATTGTGGTCGTGCTCGTTATGGGCATCATCCACTCATGGACGGGAAACTTCATGACACCCGAACAAGGCGAGGCGCTCCTGGCGGCGAAAGCGGCTAATACCGATGCCGCTATGGCGGGGAACAATGTTTTCTCGCTCATCGGACAGCTCTTTATTTCGGCAGCTCAAGCAATTCTTTTGCTCATGGCCATTCTGCTGGTGGTACAGCTCGTAATCCTCCGTGAGAAAATCCGTGGTATCAAGCGCGTGGTGCTTGGGATTGCGTTCGCTCTCATCGGTCTCCTGTTCTTCAAGATCGGTTTGGAGTGGGGATTGAACCCGCTTGGCGATCAGGTTGGCCACAACTCAATAATTTCGTTCTCCAATCAGGGTTTTGAGTCGCTACTTCCAGGTCTCTCAGCAGATGGCCGCTACGGATTATTATGGGGAAAGGTAGTGGTGATTTTGTTCGGGTTTATCGTCGGCTACGGCGCAACCCTTGCAGAACCTGCGCTGGTGGCGCTAGGTTTGACAGTGGAGGACGTCACAGCGGGTGCTTTCAAAAAACGCCTCGTTATGCACACCGTGGGGATCGGTGTGGGAATTGGTATGGTGATTGGCGTGGCAAAGATACTGTACGGCTGGCCGACAATGTGGGTCATTGGACTGAGCTATGTGTTGGCAATAGCACTTACATTTTTGAGTGACGAGAAATACGTGAACATCGGCTGGGACTCCGGTGGCGTTACTACCGGCGATATCACGTCGCCAGTGCTGATAGCGCTCGGCCTTGGTGTGGCGACGGCAACAGGTGCGCCTGACGGGTTCTTGCTGATCGCTATGGCATCAATATGGCCTATCATTGCGGTGCTCGCGATGGGTATTTTGGTGAATAGAACAACGCCGTTCATACGAATACGAAAGACTACGCGGAAAAAGAAACAACAGGCAGATGCGGTTTCCCTATAATAGTTAAGGAGAATGCTATGGAAAACGGCAAGAGCAAAGCATTAAAGATGATTATGGCTATCGTACAGCGGGGACAAGCGGACGATATCGTATCGGCAGCGATCAAATCCGGGGCACCTGCAGCTACCATTTTCTTCGGGCGTGGACGGGGAATCCGGGAGAGACTTGGGCTGCTCGGTCTTGCCATTCAGCCGGAAAAGGAGATCATCATGATCGTCGCGGAGGAACGGTTAGTCGATCAGGTGATAACGGGCATGGTCAAGGCCGGAAATCTGGATCAGCCTGGCATAGGGTTTGTGTTCGTGGTGCCGGTCGAACGAGCACTGGGCATGCTGGAAGCCAAAGAGCCGCAAACGAAAAAACAGGATTTATGAATACGCCGACTTTCATTGACTGGTAATCGAGGATTGAGACGTACCCCGACTGAGGACTTCTGCGGCCGAATACCCCTTAAAAATATCTGCCCGCCGTTCTAATAGCAGCGATACGATTGTCAAAAGTTGAGAATAAGATGAGTAAAAAACGACACAGGCAAGAGCACAACTGCAACCACAAAATAAAAAGCTCGGTAAAAAGGTAGACAGCGCACTTAGGGTAATGGTAAAATCGGATACAATAGAATAAGCTCCAAAGAAAAGGGCTGGAGGAATCTGAATGGGCAGGAAAGAGAAGAAGGCACAGCAACGCGCTGCTTATAAGGCCGCTTTCAAAAAGGTAAAGCACGGCCACGGCGGTCGAGCTATCCGCAAGAAGGAAGAGGCAGCTCTGGGCAGGTAGATACCTGACGATTAAGACCGAAAAGAGGTCGCAATTAGGGATGTTGGCGGGCAGCTATTCCGGTAACCGTGAACAAGGTTGCGAAAATTTCGAGCTCGCTTATTGAACGTCCCTATTTTGTTTTCATTCGAAATCGGACTATGTAATCTAAGCTGGAAAGGAGATGAGCGCGATGGCTAAAAAGACGGCGGTTGCGAAAACAAAGGGGTGCTCTGCCAGATGCTGCGGCGCTGCGGCGAAAAAGACTACGAAAGCCGCCAAGCCCGCCAAGAAAAAATAGTTGACAGAAGCTGTAGGAAATAGCCGAAGGTCGCTCTCGGAAAGGGAGCGATTCTTCTATTATCTCGAGGAAGCAGAATAAGTGGCTCTCACTCTATCCATATTTGCCCTGACTATCATATTGATTATGACCCGTCCCAGGCCACTTAACGAAGCTACAGCAGCTTTGTTAGGGGCTGTTCTCATGTTAGCCACGAGCATTATTTCGCCCTCGCAAGCCTTCGGCGTACTCAAGGACGTAGACAACATCCTTTTGTTCTTTTTGGGACTGATGGTTATTTGCGTGGTAGCGGACCGCGCCGGTTTCTTCGAATGGTGCGCCTCCAAAGCGGTCAAGCTGGCTGGCGGCAGGGGACTTAGGTTGCTTCTAGTGCTTTTCGGTCTGGGCACGTTGATAACCACCTTCTTTTCCAACGATGCTACAGCGCTGGTGCTGACACCCATCGTCTATGTAACGGTTACCAGGCTTAAGCTCAATCCCCTGCCCTATGTATTTGCCTGCGCCTTCATCGCCAACACCGCTTCCATGATGCTGCCCATATCCAACCCGGTAAACCTGCTGCCTGTAGATGCATTCGATATTACCCTCGGCGAATATTTGCGATTCCTGTTGCTGCCTACAATTCTGGCGATTACGATAAATGTGATACTTTTCATACTCATTTTTCGCAAAGTTATCTCGGCTTCGTTTAAATATGACTGCGCAGAGTTTTCCATCAAGGTTGACCGTTTTTTTATTTTCACCTGCATCGGTCTGACATTAACCGCCATCGGTTACATAGTTACCTCAGTTTACGGTTTGCCCCTTTCCTGGCCTGCCCTGGGAGGCGCTTTCCTCCTTCTTTCCGGCAGCTTCGTCTTTCGCCGCATCAACCTGAGAGGAGTCAATTCGGGCATCTCTTGGTCAATCCTCCTTTTCATTTTCAGCCTCGCACTTCTAGTGAAAGGTCTGGAGAATGCAGGAGTAACCGAAGCACTGGGGCGGGCAATGGCCGACCTTTCCTCACAGAATACCCTGGGGGCAACCGTAGCCACCTCATTTGGCACTGCCGTAGGCTCAAATCTCATCAATAACTGGTCGATGATGATGGTTTCCGTGTCGAGCATAGGCGAGATAGGCAACTCCGTTGCAGCTTCAGGGCAAGCTCTCATTTACTCAAGCATAATGGGTGCCGACCTCGGCCCCAACATCACCATAATCGGTTCACTATCATCCATGCTCTGGCTGGTTTTACTGAGACAACGAGGGCTCAACATCCATCCGATGCAATACTTAAAGCTCGGACTTATTGTCACTCCGCCGATGCTCATCATAGGCGCTTTGAGCCTGTATCTTTGCAGTTTGCTTTGAAGCTAAAGCACTCTCGGAAATTCCAGGTAGTACTTTTTGGGGATTTTTTGAAAATCGCGTCAAAAACTATTGACATGCTGTTGCATAAATGATATTTAGTTAATCAAAAGAAATATAAATGTTACGCTATTCATGAACTGTAGTTCATGGATAGTAGAAAAACTTAATAGAGTTAGGAGGCGGCTATAAGGTGACAAACTCGTTCTCTTCACTGCAGGAAAAGCAACTCATCTCAGCAGAGGAGGAACCCCCAGGTAAAGTTATCGGCGAGACTGAAGAACCTCCAAGTAGTAGAAGCGAAACAGCCTCGGAGAATCGACGGAGCTTATTCGGTCATGTTTCGGAGGAAAACTGGAAGGACTGGAGATGGCACTTCCGCAACCGCATTACCTCCGTTGAAGAGCTATCGAAATTCATCCCCTTAACGAGCAAGGAGCAAGCAAGGATAAAGCTCGTAATCACTAAATATCCCCTGGCAGTTACCCCTTATTACCTTTCTCTCATCAAGGTTGACGACCCTAATGACCCGGTAAGAAAACAGGCTATACCCTGCTTCGACGAAGTGGGGCTTGCCGGCATGGGACGCGAAGACCCCCTGGAAGAGGGCAGAGACTCTCTTGTACCCGGGCTGGTACGACGTTATCCCGATAGGGTACTGATGGTGCTCACCGACATCTGTCCCATGTTCTGCCGCCATTGCACGCGAAAGAGGGAATGGCGAAACGGGGGCTGGGTGCGCACGCCGGGCGAGATTGAGACAATGCTCGAACAGATTCGCAAAAATAAGGAGATCAGGGATGTCATAATCTCCGGCGGCGACCCCCTTACATTGTCAACGCAACGCCTGGAGAGCGTAATCTCCCGGATACGGCAAATTGAACACGTGGAAATCATCCGCATAGGCACGCGATACCCTGTGGTGCTGCCACAGCGTATAGACGACGAGCTATGCGAGATGCTTTCCAAATACGGGCCGATATGGCTTAACACCCATTTCAACCATCCCAACGAGATAACACCTGAGGCTGCTGCAGCCTGCAACAAGCTTCTCCGCAGCGGCGTTCCCGTAAACAACCAGTCGGTGCTGTTGCGCGGAGTAAATGATTCCGTTGAGACACAGACGCAGCTATGCCGCGGTCTGCTCAAGATAAAGGTGCGACCATACTATCTGTTCCAGGCTGATGAGGTGCAGGGCACAGAGCATCTTCGCACGACCATTGAAGCAGGTATCAAAATAATGGAGGGACTGCGCGGATATACATCGGGTCTGGCAATTCCAACCTATGTCGTAGACCTGCCCGGCGGCGGAGGCAAGGTTCCCGTTCAGCCCAGTTACCTGCTTTCGCAGACTGACGAAGTGCTCAACTTCAGAAACTATCAGGGCCGCATCTACCATTACCACGACCCCAAGCCACTGGGCAACAATGGGAAGGCAGGTCAAAGAAACGGCCGCAAGGCGCGTTCTACTGCGATACAACCCATGTTAATTTCGGAAGAGCCGGTAACAAGAAATGAAGATAGGGCTGGCGTACGACCTTAAAGAGGAGGTGCCTCTAAACAAAGAGCAACCCGATGATGCTCTGGAGGAATATGATTCTCCGGAGACAGTGGAGGCTATCGCCTCGGTACTGGAATCGCTGGGGCATTCAGTTTCCAGACTGAGCGGCGGCAGAAGGTTCATCGATAACATCCTCCGGAACGATGTGGATTTTGTCTTCAACATCGCTGAGGGGAGAGGAACCTACAGAAGCAGGGAAGCTCAAATACCAGCCCTTCTGGAGATGCTGGACGTCCCCTATTCAGGCTCTGACCCCCAGTGCCTCGCCGTGTGTCTGGATAAACCGCTGACCAAGAGGATAGTCCATACGGCAGGCATCCGCACACCCAGATGGCAGCTTATCACTAACGAAAAAGAGCTGAATGAGCTATGCCGGGATAGCTTCCCTCTGCCTGCCTTCGTAAAGCCCGCCTTCGAAGGCTCGAGCAAGGGCGTGCGCCTCAGCGGCAGGGTGGAAACCAACAAACAGTTGGATAGGGTAACCGGCGCTTTGCTCGAACAATATCACCAGCCGGTAATGGTGGAGGAGTTTATCCCGGGCGATGAGGTAACAGTTGGTATGGTGGGTAACTCCCCTCCGCAAGTAATCGGTATGATGCGTATTCTCCCCAAGGGGAAGAGCGATTATTTTATTTATTCATTAGAGGTGAAAAGGGATTGGCAAAACCAGGTAGAATATGAGTGCCCAGCGCAGCTTAAGGCAAAGATTCTGCAGAAAATCGCAGATTTCAGCTTGAAGGCTTTCACGACCTTGGGATGTCGCGATGTAGCCAGGATAGATTTCAAGCTTGACCGGGAAGGGATGCCCTACTTCCTGGAGATTAATCCGTTACCGGGGCTCAACCCTAAATCGAGCGACCTGCCGATTATGGCTGCCAAGATGGGCTGGGATTACCATAAATTGGTATCGAGTATATTTGGGGCAGCTCTGGAAAGATATCCAGCGCGCCTGTTTGCCAGTTAGAATAATAATATACTGAAACAAAAATAGAACGAGGGCTGTGCCATGAAGATAGCCATCATCTTCAACGAGCCGAAGCCTGACCGCTATAGCGAAGAAGGAGAAGGAATAGCGGTAGCCAGCGTAATGGAGGAAGTCAATCCGGTCTGTCGAGCCCTGCGCAGACTGGGACATTCTACCACTAAGGTTCCTCTTTCGCCTCCTCTCGAACAAATCCCCACCGTTATCAAGGCTCAGGAAGCGGACGCAGTGTTCAACTTATTCGAAGGCTTCGATGGCGTACCGGAAACCGAAGCCGCTGTGGCAGATATTCTGGAGGAATCAGGCATACCGTTCACAGGCAATCCTCCGTCAGCCCTGTCCCTGGCACTGGATAAAGCAAGAGCGAAACAGGTTCTACAATCCGGGGGCATCAGAACGCCAAGGTATCAAGTCCTGCGCCCCGCTGATATAAACCTTTTTGACTTGAACTATCCCTGTATTGTCAAGCCGGCACGCGAAGACGCCAGCCACGGTCTGTCGGAAGAAAGCGTAGTAAACGACTTCGAGCAACTCAGAACACAGGTGCAGAGAGTAAGCCAGGCTTTCCGGGGTGACGCTCTTGTCGAGGAGTTTCTGGAAGGACGGGAGTTCAACGCAACTGTTATCGGCAACGGTCATCCTATCGTATTGCCGATAGCTGAGATGGTGTACTATCTGCCTCCCGATTTGCCCAGGCTCCTGACATTCGCTGCAAAATGGTATAAGGAAACCCCGTACTATAAAGGAACTAAAGCCAAATGTCCTGCTCATATAAGCGACGAAGCAATTGAGCAAATTTCACATACTGCAGCTACTGCTTTCACTCTAATAGGTTGCCGCGGCTATGCCCGCGTGGATATGCGTCTGGACGATAACGGAGTACCGAATGTCCTCGAAGTGAATCCCAACCCCGATATTTCCCCAGGTTACGGTGTAGCCCGCCAGGCAAGGGCAGCAGGTATGACCTACGACCAGTTCATCGAGCAGATACTCACGATGGCGCTGGAGAACCAGCCATGCCTGCAAACATAAGGCAGCTTACCGTAAAAGATAAGCCGGCATTGATGCAGATTCTGCATAACACCCCGGAGTTCAAACCCGCCGAGGTAACCATAGCTGAAGAGCTGATCGACTGCCACCTGGACGACCCTGATGGCTCGGGATATCATATTCTGGTTGCCGATGTTAACTCGAAAATTGCAGGCTATATCTGCTGGGGTCCCACGCCGCTGACTGAGGGCACCTGGGACATATACTGGATAGCCGTTGCCAGAGAGGTGCAGAGCAAAGGCACCGGCAAGGCTCTACTGGCAGCCGCCGAGGATAAAATAAAAAAATCCAGAGGAAGATTAATCCTTATAGAGACATCGGGCAAACCCGAATACGAAAAGACCAGGCAATTCTATCTGGCGCGCGGTTACGATACGGTCAGCCTGATCCCGGACTTCTATGCTCCCGGCGACGATCTGCTTACCCTGCAAAAACGGCTGACGCCGTAAGAGCAAACTCAATCAACCTGAGCCGATTGACTGCCAAACCTGTTCAGCCCGCAGAACAATCAGGGCAAAGCAATAATAGAACACCTGTTCTCTTGTTGTCAAGAGGAAAATGTCGCAGCGATTTCTCCTTACCCCCACAAACAGGTGCCAATTGCAGTCAATACCATATCAACTTCAGGTCAATATTCTGTCAATATTAGAGCTTCTGTATGAAATACATCAGGTCTATGAATTATTCCTGAACAGGGTGTCAAAGAGACCCATTTCGGGTGGTCGCGGCTTCAAAACGGCGTAGATGGGAGACCTGCGGTTTTCCAATCATCGGCTTCTTCTGGTGCTGTTCCCGAACATCTCTTTGAGAAGAGAAAACTGGTGCCGGCGTTGCAGCAGCTGCTAGGCTCTTGCTCAGGGCAGCGATGATTCTACAGGGGCTGGGAGGTTTCCTATTCCTTGCAGCGGCCGCAGTCACATTCATATTGGCATTAAAAACAATAGTGACAATGCCTGGCTAAAGGACGCGACCACACGCCTCGGAGCGCCTTGCGCCGAGACTAACTTAACAAGCGGTATCAATATTGGGGGCAGGCCAACTCCATATGCGTGTCCGTATATAATCATAGCTAACCTAATATCAACCTCGATATTTTACTGCGACATGTATACTAGCCTGACTTGCTTAGCCTTTTGTTAATCAACTTTTCAAGTGCGTTGAAGAATTCCCTCTTGGTTTTTTCTATATGAAGCGCCTCGTGATATTCAATTAAGGCCTTGTCCTTATACATATACTTCTGTGGTTCTACTTGCAGTACATAAGTATTTGGATCAGTTTTCCAGAACCAGTCTGCGCATCCGAATTGGACGTACGCTGGGTCGATTGCCGGGATCTTTGCCAAATCTTCAAACAGGGATCTTCCAGAGACGTTGTTCTGTATACACAGTGCTATATAGGCTATTCTATATTCGACTGTTAGGATACTACTCGAAATCGGCAATGGCTCTAGGTTTGCTGGATTCTTCTGATCACCGTGCAGGAAATGCCCATAGCAGCTTTGGAGAGTAAAGCAGTACGGTAGTTGGGCAAATCCACTAATCAAGTCAGCTATCGGGGCATCAATAGTGTTAAGGTTCAGCTTCCCGAGGTATTCTTGCCTTTTCTCGAGGTAGTGAGGATCATCAGTGAATTCCTTGAGCTCTGTAAAGGTTTCCAAACTTGTAACACCTCTTCAAATATCATTATGCATCGTATGTTTTTTAGATGCTATTGGCTGCTCACTAAGTGATCTCATTCTTTAACGTCCGCCTTTAAAGCCCAAGTATGTTTGGTCATCAAGCATGATGTGACTATGGTGCTGCGCCCTCTACTGGCAATCCACATATTAGCTTGTCGTTACCATAGACTATACCGTGGGCGCGGCTAGTCGTCAATCGCAACCATTTAGTCAAGAGGCCATACAGGCCATGCTTAGGTATTTGAAAAGGCAACACCTTAATCAATGGTCAGGGAGTCAGGGCTCTGAATCTGAGGCGACACCTGATTATGATTTTGCCCTTCTGACTTGGCATCTCTGACACATAGACCTGATGCATTTCATACAGAAGGTCAACCATTCGAGGACAACTGAAGAAAAGGCATCGCTGGGCTAATCGGAATAATGCAAATGCTTTGGGCATCAGCAGGGCAACTTGGCAGCAACTGATTTGGGGTAACAACACTACCAGAACTGATTATATTCCTTCCGAAGATAGACAATAGTGTTATTCGATCAATTGACACTGAGAGCTCTTTCACTTCGCGGAATCGGCTTTCTTAGTTTGGTTCTTCCCAACAATCCGTACAGGAAAACAAACATTAACTCTCTCATCAACCCTGCACTCTGCTCAGTGCCGGTAACCAATCTGGAACTGGCGAATATGCCCTTCCTCAGTATATCGTAGTAGCAGAGGATAGCTTCGTCGGAAAGTCCGGGGTCTACATAGCCCTCTCTTTTGCCCTGGGCAAACAGAGCTAGCACCAGCCTATTTCCTTTCTTTTGCGCGATTTCCTCAAAATATTGTTTTATCTCAGTATCGCTCAGAAATGCTGAGAGGATCAATTCACCCTGGTACTGACTGAGAAGCTCTGTTTTGTCAGTGAAAATAGCTGCCAGTTTTTCTATAAAAGTGCCTTTCCCCTCCACTATGGCTGTATATTTCTCGAGCCTTTCTGCCATGAACGATTTGACAACTTCACGTACCAGGGCTTCTTTACTACCAAAGTGATTATAAATGGTGACATGAGATACCTTGGCCTTACGGGCGATATCGTTTACGCTCACTTTGCCGTAGCCATAGCCTTCAAATAGCTCCGCAGACGCTCCATGCATGCCCACAGCCTCCTTGGCCACTTCTTCACTCACCATTTTTGCCACGGATTTGAAAAGCTCCAGCGTTGCCCTGCGGATGCTCTCCTTCTTTTGCCCTTTTCTACGCTCGAAACCGTTCATAGACCCACTCCCTTATTCCTAAATTAGATAATTTTGTAATATTCATATTAATTTTATACAAAAAGTATTGACAATGTCAAGGCTCATAGTTATAATTATGAAATAGATGTATAAATCTATTACAAAAATATTGCACGGCGTCAGAAGGAGCTATAGAACATGAATTCCATCTTGACAAACACCCGCGAATACGAGAGACGATGGTGGACACTGGTAGTAATCGCCATAAGCGTTCTCATTATTGTAATTGATGCCTCTATTGTAAATGTCGCTTTGCCCACATTGCAGCGTGAACTGAATACCACCCTCTCGGAACTGCAATGGATTATCAACGCCTACATAATGGTATTTGGCGCCCTGATGCTGACTACAGGTGCCCTTGGTGACCGTCTGGGTAGAGCCCGCATGTTGCAGGCAGGGATAATCGTATTTGCCGGAGCAAGTCTGGCTGCAGCGTTATCTCACAGCGGATGGCAATTGATATTGTGGCGTGCTGTCATGGGCGTGGGTGCTGCTATGATGTTGCCAGCAACCCTGGCCATTATCACTAATGTCTTCCCTCAAAAAGAACGCATAAAGGCTATAGGCGCATGGGCTGGCGTGAACGCCATTGGTGTTGCACTGGGCCCAATTGTTGGAGGTCTCTTAATTGACCACTTGCATTGGAACTGGATATTCCTGATTAACCTGCCTATCGCAGCAGTAGCGCTGGTCGCCGGATGGTTTTTGATTCCTAACAGCAAAGACCCGAACGCAAAGAAGCTTGATGTCCCTGGCACAATGCTCTCTGCAGCAGGACTATCAGCTCTAGTTTACGGTCTTATCACTGGGAGTAGCAAGGGATGGACTTCGCCGGAGGTTATGGGTACGCTTTGCGGTTCGGTTGTTTTGATTGCTTTGTTCGCCCTATGGGAACGCCATACTTCTAATCCCATGCTGGAATTAGGGTTCTTCCGTAATCCCCGCTTCTCGGCAGGAGTCGGCGCTGTCAGCATAATGGGGCTCGCCCTAATGGGGATAAACTTCACTCTGACTCTTTACTTGCAGTTTGTACATGGTTACACTGCACTTCAGACGGGAGTTCGTTTTGTGCCTCTGGCGTTAGGCATCTTTGTGGGGGCAGGCTCAGCCCATAGAATCGTATCGCGCTTTGGTTCGTCTCGCACCATAACTATAGGTTTTATCGGTACTGTAGCCATGCTTGTTTTGGCTTCCTTCTGGCAAATTGAAACAGCTTATTGGCAACTTGGCTTGATATTCTTCTGGCTGGGTTTCTCACTAGGTTACATTGCTGCTCCGGCCACCGACGCTGTAATGAGTGCTCTTCCTGAAGCAAAAGCAGGTATAGGCTCAGCTATGAACGCCGTATCGCGCATGGTGGCGGGCGCTATAGGTGTAGCAGCGCTGGGTACTGCTCTGAGCAGCATATACTCGTCAAGCTTCAAAGAGGCTGCCTCGTCGATTCCCGGGCTTCCACCAGAGGTTGTAGAAGCTGCAAGCGATTCAGTTGGGGTCGCAGTGACCATCGCTGAAAAGCTGCCACCTAGTATAGGTGAGCCTTTTGTACAAGCAGCCAAAGATAGCTTTATGGATGGGTGGCAGGTCATGACCATCGTGTCATGCTGTATTGCTGCCCTGGGAGCACTCTTTGTACTTAAGTTCATGCCAACTTGGCATAAGCCGGAATCAGAACCAAAAGAAGAGCCGAGCATGGTCAGCGAAATTGAAGAAAGTGCAAAATAGAGAGAAGTCAGATAGAAGCAGTCCGAGCAATAAGACCTGGCTATCTGAACTTCAGCCTCGTCTCTTTCGCCGCGAAGAGGTCTTGCTCCTACAAATCACCCACATGAGCCGTATCATGTAGAATGGTGCCCATTTGACAAGATTTGTCAAGAGCTAGATGGTTATATCTGACCATAATCTGAGACTGTAGAGAGCGCCCTGCTAAAGTATATCACTCCTCACTGGCCAGCAGATATAGCGGAGAATCCCTACTTGTGCACAAGACTACTATCAATGTGTAATACCTATTCAAAGTGGAGCGGTTTTGGATCGGTCTACGGTTCTATTCAAATACCAGCACAACACTGTTTCTGGAATTATTGCTGCGGGCAAGTCATATCTCAGTGGCTATTGAGGTAACAGCACTGCCATTCTTAGGCTAATTACACTCCACCCAAGGTGTTCGTGTTGCCAAGTACAACCTACCCCACAGGGGACTCGAACAAGTAGTTTCTGATTTATAACTGGGCTCTGAAGACTAGCTCCTAGCGAAAGTTCCGAGACCTTGCCGCCGTCTTGCGGCATTGATTTTTTCTCTATTTCCTTTACAATATCCTCGCAATTGGTCAGGAGGTTGATACCCTAATCCGAAGAAACCTGAAAAAATGCAAGGGGCGTTAGGCACAATATATTGTATTCCTGCATAAACAAGATACTATATGTTGTGCCTTTGGCCAGCGGCGGTGATAAGTATCGAATTTCTGCTTCGTAAACCGCCGGTCGGGTTACTTAATCTCTAAAACAACTAAATTCAAGGCAAGGCGTTCCCCTGGCCCTGTGCTTAGTTGTTTTTAACCTGGAAACCCGTTAACTCAGAAGCTCATACTCGGAGTAACTCAGAAGGTCTAAAATGAGGCACTTAGCTTCAAACGCCCGAAAACCTAGCTTCGCCACGAAGACCATTTGTTTTACACACAGAAGGTCTCGGATTCGTCGCTTCCGCACAGTATAAACGGTGTCACTAATCATGTGGACGAGCACAGACACTTGACAGGTTACGCTATTGGTGGTATCTTCTACAGGCACCCTTGAAAAAGGTGCTTTTTCTGTCAAGTCCCTTTGGTACCATAATCAAAAGCCGGCGGAAATAGATGAAAATATGCCTCCTAACCTACCGCGGCAACATGTTCTGCGGTGGGCAGGGGATATATATCAACTATCTGTCCCGGGAGTTCCTGCGCCAGGGACATGAGGTTCATGTAATATCAGGACCTCCGTACCCCAAGTTGCCCGAGGGAGTAAAACTCCACCTACTCAAAAGCCACAGCGTGTATGTCTCCCGATACCACATGGACAACCATTTCGGGCCGATTAAAAATCCCATCGATTTATACGAGGCAGCCGCAACCCGCATGGGCATGTACTCGGAACCCCTCGCATTCAGCCTCAGAGCCTATCAGGAAGTAAGAAAGCTCCATCCCGAAATCAAGTTCGATGTAATTCACGACAACCAGTGCCTCGGCTACGGGTTAAATCTCATTAAGAGGATGAATATCCCCATAGTTGCCACCGTGCACCATCCCATGGCGCTGGACCGCGATTCCGATTTCGAACAGGCTAAGAACCAGATTGAGAAACTACGCCGCTGGTGGTTCTACTCTGTCTATGTCCCCATGCAGTCTGCTATGGCGAGGCGCGCCGACCGCGTGATTACAGTCTCGGAGTGCTCGGCAAGGGAAATAACGCGACTGATGGGTGTGACTAACGACCGCATCAGGGTCGTCTACAACGGCGTGGACACCGATGTATTCAGGGGAGATGAAGGCTTAGCCAAGAAATCCAACAGCCTTATTTTCGTAGGCAACACCGAGGACAGGAAGAAAGGCATTAAATACCTGCTGCAAGCCATCAAAATGCTGGAGAACGAATGCCCGGTGAAGCTCACTATAATCGACGGCGGAGCGCCCGAGCCGCAGTATGTGCCCGCCCTGATGCAGCAGATAAATCTCAACGGACGCGTGACATTTGCCCGCAGGCTGAGCGGAGACGACCTGGTGAGATGGTACTCAGCAGCAGACATAGCCATCGTGCCCTCGATGTTCGAAGGGTTCGGCTTCCCCGCCGCCGAAGCCATGGCGTGTGAAGTGCCCGTGATAGCGTTCAGCGCCGGCGCTCTGCCCGAGCTGGTGGCAGACGGTGAGACCGGCTTGCTGGTGCCCCCCGCCGATGTACCCGCGCTGGCTAAAGCCATCAAGAAACTGGTGGAGAACAAAGAGCTGCGCCTGAAGATGGGTAAAGAAGCCCGCAAACGCGTGGAGCGCATGTTCAACTGGGAGACAGCGGCCCGACAAGTCCTCGACGTGTATAAAGAAGTCGCCTAATCCCTAATAACAGGCTTTCTCCTGAGGAATTTCCCCGCAAATCCACAAGCTGTATAGGCATATCAAAGCATGACCCGTTCCTCGTGGCTGATAACATCCGCAGCGAGCATTTAATCAGGGCGCTCTGCCATAGATAACGGTTAGTTCTCTCAGCCGATCCTTCATGTCTTTGGTTAGCATGTCCCGGGTGAAACGCCAGACCCAGTTGCCCCTCTTTTTGGCAGGGCGGTTCATCCGCGCCTCGCTGCCCAATCCTATGACATCCTGCAAGGGGATAATAGCTGTGTCGGCAAGCGACATCAGCGCCAGACGGATGAAGTCCCAGTTAATCTCCGAGCCGTCCGTGCCGATGTATTTCAGGGCAAACTGCCTCTCTTTATGCCGCGCCCTCTTGCCCAGAACGCTGTCCCGGTTGTCTTCCCCTCTGAACCAGCCCACAGTCGTGTTATTGTCGTGGGTGCCCGTATAGACCACGCAGTGCCGCGGATAGTTGTGAGGCAGGTAGGGGTTTGACGGAGATTCTCCGCCGAAGGCGAACTGGAGCACCCTCATGCCCGGCAAGCCGAGGTGCTCCCGCAAGGCAACGACCTCAGGCGTAATCAAGCCCAAATCCTCGGCGATGAGCGGCAGGTGCCCCAGGGCTTTGCGAACCGCTTCAAACAGCTTTGCCCCCGGTCCGGGCACCCAGCGCCCGTTCTTCGCTGTTTTGTCTCCGGCGGGGATTTCCCAGTACTTCTCGAAGCCGCGGAAATGGTCGATTCTCACGAAATCGACCATTGAGCAGGTGGTTTTCAGGCGTTCAATCCACCAGGCGTACCCGTCCTTCTCCATCACGTCCCAGCGATAGAGCGGGTTACCCCATAACTGCCCTGTCTTGCTGAAATAGTCAGGCGGAACCCCGGACACCACAGTCGGATTGCCATCGCTGTCCAGATAGAACATCTGCGGATTCGACCATACCGTATCGCAGTCCAGAGCGACGAATATCGGCATATCGCCGATCAACCTGATGCCGCGGCTGTTGCAGTATTCCTTGAGCCGCAGCCACTGGCGGAAAAACTGGTACTGCTGATATTTGTGGTGCCTGATTTCATGCGTTAGCTTTTCGCTCCAGGTCTTAATAGCTTCAGGCTGCCTTGTCCTGATATCCGCTTCCCACTTGTACCAGCCAGCCGGACCGTGAGCCTCCTGCAGTGCCATGAACAGCGCATAATCATCGAGCCAGGACGATTTCTGTTTACAGAACTCGTCGAAGCCACTCCGTTGAGCCTGCGAAGCTGTCTTCTCAAAGATCTGGAACGACTTTTTGAGGAGCGGCAGCTTGAACCTGCGCACCGATGCGAAGTCAACCGTCTTCTCAGGGAAAGCAGGAACTTTCTTGAGGTCGGATGGCTTGAGCAGGTGCTCCTCCGCCAGCGTTTCCAGACTGATAAGCAGAGGATTGCCGGCAAAGGCGGAGAGACACTGATAAGGGGAACCGGAACGGTTTGTCGGTCCCAATGGCAATATCTGCCACAGGCGCTGTCTGGTGCCGGAGAGGAAATCGGCGAAACGATAGGCTTCCCTGCCCAGGTCTCCGATGCCGAATCGTCCCGGCAGGGAGGTCGGATGCAGCAGGATTCCGCTTGCCCGGTCAGGATTCATAATATAGCTTTCAGCCTTCAGCGGTCAGTTTTCAGTGCAGGTTGGAGCAGATGCTCCAGGCTACCCAACTCATACCAGCTTGACTCATACCAACCTTGAGATTGCCACGCCCTCCGCAGGCGGGCTCGCAATGACATATTGAATCTCCACCTATGGCAGCAATATCAAGACCACTTCCGCAGGGTCGAGCGTTAAGGCCTGCTCCGGGAGCGGTTCTCCTTCCCTCGGGCTATCGTCTTTGCAGATACGGTACAGCCTGTGATTAGCTTTGTAATCTACATCGGTTATCGCCATCGATGCAGGTTTATCCCAGCTTCTATTCACTATTATCCACCCCACCTTGCCCGGGGTCTGCTGGTTCCACCGCTCCAGAACGAGGATATTCTCGCTGACTTTCGCCAGTTTAAGGTCTCCCTCACCGTGAAAGAAGGGCTGCTCCAGCTTGAGCAGATTGATTCTTCTGATGAACGACTGCAAATCGAAGGCAGGCTTCTCCCAGTCGAGCGGGCTGGTTTCGACCACATCCAGTCGGTTCTTGAAACCGAACTCATAGCCAACAGGCATCATAACCCCGGCGGAGAACATCGCAGCAAAGGCATAGCGCTGCCGCTGTACAGCCTCCTTGCCTCCGGTTTCGGCGGCAAGGCGTGGTGTGTCATGGCTTTCTGGGAAAGAAATCGAGGAGGCGATTTTGCCGAACTTTTCGTGTTGCGCCACACACCAGGGCTGCGCGAAGTCCCACCACTTGGAGCTGTTGAACAGGTAATGAAAACCCGCTTCGCGAAGTGCCAGAGTCTGCTCCTCGGGGGCGCCCAGCGTCTCGGCGAAGAACTGCGCCTCGGGGTCAGTTTCCGCTGCTACTTTAATGAGATAGCGCCACAAATCGGCAGGAACTTTATACGCCGCATCGCAGCGGAATCCTTTGAAACCCAGCCGCAGGTAATGCTTCACCAGCGCAGCCCAGAATCCCCAGAGTCCCTCGCGGTCAATCGAGCCGCCGTTGTCTATTTCGGCGAGGTCGTCCCATACCGTTATCTTCGTGGGGTCTGCGAGGTCACGGACAAAAGGACTGACCAGCTCCCCGTTTCTGCCATGAAGATACCAGGCGGGATGCTCCCTGGTCAAAGGGCAATCCCGCGAGGTATGGTTGATGATGAGGTCCATCATAGGCCAGAGCCCCATGTTAATGCAGTTGTGCAGGGTCTGCTTTAAAAGAGCCATGCCGTCGCTTGGTGTGCCCTTCGGTATGAAATCGGGGTTAATCCAGTAGTGATGTTTGACTGCATAAAGGCTGCCGGAATAGCCGGGATAATGGATGGAATTTATGAACAGCCAGTTAAAGCTCATGTCCGCAGCACGATTGGCATGAAGGAGCCACTGAGGCATGTTCCCCACAAGTCGGGGGAAGAGATTGTAAATTATGGGTACCTGTCTTTGAAAATACATGATAAACCCACTTTTAGATTAGATAATTTCTTGCTTGCGCATAGTATATATACGGACAAAACACGACGCAAGCCCGAATCGCAATAACATCGAATAATGCTAAAAGTAGTATAATATAAACGACTAAAAACTCAGCGCGGGGTCGCTAATTCAATAAATGTTCACAGCCCACGATAGTCCAGTTAAAGGGGATGATAAAATGGGCGAGAAAAGGGAATTCGAGGGTATCGGCAACCATGCCTGCGAGTATGAGGAGGACTATCTGTCGATTGATAAATGGACAAAGCGTCCCGATGATATCAAGGGGCAGGCGCTGACCATCGACGAATTGCTGCCGCCGGAGTTAAGGGTTAACCCCCAATTCTGCGCTAAATTGGGAAAGGAATACTCTCTTACCGATGTGGGGAAATGCCCTTACGACAGCGTTAGCGGGGGAATCTGCCAGCCGCCGAAATTCAAATTCAGAATAACCGTAGAGATAGAGAGAATACCGGGTAAATAGAAAAGACGCTCCTTATTCTCCGGCGTCACTTCTCGTAGCTGACCAGGTTGCCCTTATGGAAGCCCACAGATTTCCAGAACTTCACCAGGCGCTCATCTTCGCTGACCACAATGACTCTAACCTTAACACCGCGCCCCTGGCACTCTTTACAAAACGCTTCTACCAGCTTGCGACCCAGCCCCAAGCTCTGACATCTGGGGGACACCCCCATCATGTCTATCCACCCGCCCACCTCTGTCCCGTATTCCACGCCTCTTATATCGCCCAGTATGAAGCCCATCACCTCCCCATTCAACTCAGCCACGAAGTTGGGCAGTGTTCTATAAACCCACCAGTGGGCTTCGATTCTTAGAGGCCAGGAAACCGAACGGTGAGGGCCTACCAGTTCTTTATCGATTTCCTTTATCCTGGGCAGGTCAGCCTCCGTCATCCTGCGGATTTTGACGTCCCCTTTGTTAGTTGCCATGACACCTCCTTGCAGCAGTCATACACGCTGTGGGAGCAGATGCTACCACCTACCCGAGATATCGTTGCCAGTTAGCCGGTCTTGTTCGATGCCTGTGCTGCCTTAGTATATATCCGGTCAGTATATTCTTTTAACATGCGTCGAGCGCAGAACTGCGGCACCACGGAGCGTATAGTCTCTTTGACCACATGAATCCAGTTGTGAGGGATACCATCACGGTCTCGGTCATAGTAGAGCGGGACAACCCTGTCCTCCAGGAGACGATACAGCGCCTCTGCATCGGCTCGGTCCTCCTCTTCAGGGTCATAAGTCCTCGGGCCATCGCCTATAGACCAGCCGTTGCTACCGTTATACCCCTCATACCACCAGCCATCGAGGACGCTGAGATGCGGTATGCCGTTCAAAGCGGCCTTCATTCCGCTGGTGCCGCTGGCTTCCCGTAAACGTCTGGGATTATTCAGCCATATGTCCACGCCATGTACCAGATAGCGCGCCATGTGCATATCGTAATCTTCCACGAAGGCTATGCGACCCTGCAGCGCGCGGTCGGCAGCCAGCGTATAAACCTGATGCAGCAGGTATTTGGACGGAAAATCAGCGGGGTGGGACTTGCCGGCGAAAATTATCTGTACCGGCTGCCAGCGGTCATTCACTATTCTTTTAAGCCGTTCGAGGTCGCGGAAAATAAGCGCCGGACGCTTGTATTCGGCAAAACGTCTGACAAAACCGATGGTAAGCACATCGGGGTCGAGCAGTGCGCCCATGGTAAGCACCTGCGGAGCGGTGACATTGCCGTCAGCCCAGCTCTTCTGGGCGCGGTCCAGTATGGCGGCTTTGCGTTTGCGCTTCAGTAGCTGCCGCACATCCCAGATCTCCTTATCGGGTATGTCCATGACTCTATCCCACAGCTCGGGGTCGTCATGCCTCTTCACCCAGTCCTGACCGAGATACTTCTCATAGATGCGTCCCATCTCGGGTGCAATCCATGTGGGAACATGAACCCCGTTGGTTATATAGGAGATAGGGACTTCCTCCTCTCTCGATTCCGGCCAGAGCACATGCCACATTTTGCGGGTTACTTCGCCATGCAGCTTGCTCACGGCGTTGCAGTGTTCCGCCAGGGCAAGGGCAAGAACTGTCATGTTGAAAGCGTCTCCGCTGTTATTAGTCTCCTGCCCCAGCTCCAGAAATTCATCGCGCCCTATCCCTAACTGTCCCCAGTATCTGTGAAAGTATCTTTCTGCCAGTTCCATAGAGAAGGTGTCATGCCCCGCCGGTACAGGCGTGTGAGTAGTGAAGACCGTGGTTGCTCGAACCTTCTCTACGGCTTCGTCGAAAGTCGCCCCTTTCTCCACTTCCTCTCTAACTCGCTCCAGCATCATAAATGCCGTGTGCCCCTCGTTGGCATGCCAGATGACCGGATTTATGCCCAGCGCTCTGAGAACGCGCACTCCGCCGATGCCCAGAACTATCTCCTGTTGAATGCGCAATTCTCTGTCAGCTATGTATAATCGGGCGGATAGCTGGCGGTCCTGAGCGGTATTCTCCTCGAAATTGGTATCCAGCAGGTAAATATCCACGCGCCCCACCCGCACCTTCCACGCACCGATATGCACGGACCTGTCGTTCAATTGAATCGTGACAAAAGGCTTGCGACCCTCCGAGGAAGGCACCGGATTTATCGGCGCTTCGCTGAAGTCCAGATGTTTGTATATCTCCTCCTGCCAGCCCTCGGGCGAGATGCGCTGAATGAAATACCCCTGAGGATACATAAAGCCTACCCCTACCAGCGGCAGCCCCAGGTCGCTCGCCTCCTTGCAGATATCGCCGGCTAGGATACCCAACCCTCCGGCATAAATAGGAAGAGAGTTGTGGATAGCGAACTCCATAGAAAAGTAACCGACAGGCGCAGATAGAAGCCCGGGATGATTGTTTTCAAACCAAGTGTCACGGGTGGACATATTCGAGTCGAAGGCTGCCATCACAGAGTCGTAGAGAGTGAGGAAGGACGGGTCGCTGGCGGCTGCCTTCAGTTTCTCGGCGTTGATATCGCGCAACTGTTTGACCGGATTATGGCCGCTCAACCGCCACAGTGGATAGTCCAGCGCCCTGAACAAATCCCGTGCCTGGGGATGCCAGCTCCACCACAAATTGTTGATCAGCTCGTCCAGCCTATTTATTCGAGCGGGCAGACTCGGCCTGTATAACACGTTACCGTTTTTCTCTGTTTAGTCCGCTGATTAACTGGTTCTTTACATAGTATAATACATCCGCGACAGCGACACTACACAGATTATGAATGAAGATGTCCCCATTATGCAGGAGCAAGGGAAAAGAGTACCCCTGTAAATGTTGCAGTCAAGCTTGACGTGCCATAGAGCGTATGCTACAATTCATGTTTGGATGCAGGTTGTCCAACCAGCCTCCGAATTTTGTTGTGGTTTATTGTAGCTTATCCATGAGAAAATGCCTTTGTCCCCTTATGCAATGACTGTCATATAGGGACAAGGCTTTTTTTATTTGCTGTAAGATTCAAACGAACGTATCAAGGAGTGTGTCATGCCTAAAATCGAGACGAAGCTCTATCGGAAACCGGAAGAAGCGAAAAAGGCAATCCACGACCTAAAGGCAAAGGGATTCAAACCGGAGGAGATCGGCATAATCACCAGCGAGAAAAGAAAGAAGGAGCTGGCTGAAAGCCTCAAACCGGCAGCGGATATAGGCCAAGTCCTGGCGATGGGCGCTGCCACGCACATCTCCAAGGCAGGTAGCGACCTGGGCAAGGCACTGTCTGAGCTATGGGGTGTTCCCGAAGATACCGTCAACTATTACCAGCACAGTGTTGTTCTTGGCGGCATCGTAGTGAGCGTAAATGCCGATGATGCCAAGGCTGCTGAGGCTCGTCACATACTGAGGGCTGCCGCCGGACCTGTTGCTAAGAAGACCCCCCTGAACACCATAAGCCCGGGCTTCCTCAAATCCAGCAGAATGAGCGCAACAAATCCTATCGATGCGCCGATGTCAGGCGATTTCCGAAGATACTAATGGAGGCTTAGAAAGATGTCGAAATTTATTGCTACCAGAGCTATTAGAGGCGCCCATACCGCCGTCAAGATGGCGGACGATATGCTTAAAGATGCCCTGAAGATAATGGGGCCGGATACCCCCATCGCCTTTAAGGATAAGGCAGGCGGAGGTACAGCATTCCACCTTCCGACCATCTGGGGGCTTCTGGGGATTAAGGTACAGAAGTTAGGCGACCTGGTTCCTGTTGTGGAACATGCCAAAGGCTTGCTGCCCCCTGTACCGGCTGAAAATATGTGGATGCCCTATCTGGGCGAGACACTAGACGCCGGGGCAGCGACCCTGTATGCCTTCGAGAGCATAGAGGGTATACGCTTCGCCAAAGGCGAGCAGCCTGAGAAGAAGGATGGCTTCGTTTATAACGGCCCCATCAACGACTCCCAGATGAGGGGCTGGGGTATCCAGCTCGTCGACGGGAGAATGTCCGGTTTCGCTGCTCTGGTTGGCTGTGCCAAGAGCACCGAGGTAGCGGTTAAGATTGTGCGCGAGTTACAATCCCGAGGTATTCTCACCTTTATCAGCAGTAACAGAAACGGGCGCACTGTTGCCGACCAGTTGCGGGAGGGCGGGGTGGATATGGGATATGAGACCTTTATCGTGCCCTTTGGTTCCGATGTCATCTCGGCAATCTACGCCCTAGGATTTGCTACACGCGCCGCTTTAAGCTTTGGAGGCGTCGAACCGGGTGAAGCCCGTCGGATTCTGCTCTATAACAAGTTCCGTGCTTTTGCGTTCGTACTCGCGCTGGGCCCGATTACTGACATGGAGTACGCAGCAGCAGCCGGTGCCATCAACTACGGATTCCCCGCGTTTGCCGACACCGTGATACCCAATATTCTGCCCACAGGAATCACCAGATTCGAACATGTGGTCAGCATGCCATTTGACGACATACCTGGGAAAGACGACATGGAGAGGGCAGAGAAGCTGGTGCAGCGCTGTATTGAACTGCGCGGCATCAAGATAAGGATTGCCAAAGTCCCCATCCCCGTCTCATATGGTCCTGCTTTCGAGGGTGAGGTAGTGCGCAAAGCCGACCTGGCATGCGAGTTTGGCGGCAAGGGCGGCATGTGCTTCGAGTGGCTGCGAATGAAACCTATGGATGAGGTCGAGGACGGCAAAATAACAACAATCGGTCCCGATATGGATACCTTCGCTGTAGGCTCTAAGAACCCGCTGGGCATCGTGGTAGATGTAGCCGGGCGCAAGATGCAGAAGGATTTCGAACCGGTTCTGGAGCGCCAGATACACCATATGCTCAATGGTGGTGAGGGTATTTCCCACCAAGGCCAGCGCGATATCACCTGGATACGAATACACAAGAACGCAGTCGCCAAAGGATTGAAGCTGCGGCACTTCGGTGATATTCTGCATACCTGCCTGAAAAACGACTTCGGCGCTATCGTGGACAAGGTGCAGGTAACGCTATACAGCGAACCAGCCAAGGTAAAAGAGCTATTTGAACAGGCACGCGTAGTATACAGAGAGCGGAATGCCCGTATGGCTGGACTCAGCGACGAGGCTGTGGATACCTTTTATAGCTGCACATTATGCCAGTCCTTCGCGCCTACTCACGTCTGTGTCATTAATCCGGAGCGCGTGGGATTGTGCGGTGCCTATAGCTGGCTCGACTGCCGAGCAGCCCACGAGATGAAACCCGCGGGTCCCAACCAGCCAGTGCACAAGGGTAGAATAATCAATGAGAAGACCGGCGAGTTCGAGGGTGTGAATAAGTTCATCCACGAGCTCTCACAGAAGAAACTGAATAGGTTCACCATCTATTCTTTGATGGATGCACCGCTGACCACCTGCGGGTGCTGTGAGTGCGTTATGGCTGTTATCCCCGAGGCTAACGGCGTTATGGTGGTCTCGCGTGACGACTACGGCATGACTCCCTGCGGCATGACTTTCACCACCCTGATGAGCACGGTCGGCGGCGGCTTGCAGACGCCGGGCATGATGGGA
>Ga0194113_10002563_pt1 | contig 24724 bp, 22 predicted proteins | sample TA2MahC200mmetaG_FD_146193 | JGI IMG/M metagenome (GOLD analysis project Ga0194113, IMG submission 146193) | Freshwater microbial communities from Lake Tanganyika, Tanzania - TA2015017 Mahale Deep Cast 200m | ecosystem: Environmental > Aquatic > Freshwater > Lake | place: Tanzania: Lake... | reverse complement strand
ACCAGGTTTGTTGCGCACGCGGCCAAAGGGCTGATCGGCCTGACCAGCCCTGCGGAGTGATTGAGTTTAGAGGACGCGGAGGCACGCGGGCTACGCACGCAGATTGTGATTGATAGCAAACGAAGAATCAGCGTCTATCGGCGTGAATCTGCGTCCGGAAGATGGGCGAAATCCCGCCCGTCCTGCATGATAGCATCCTGAGCGTCGCTTGTCAAGACGCCAACGAGGTTCTAAGTGGCCTACACAGCCACAACAAGTTGTGGCCTCCAAAAGACAGCGACAACGGAGGCAAGAGCTTGTTCTCGCCTATGCCAGGCCTACTGACCGCCCACGGTCCATAACTGGGAGCCCCAAATTAGGAATTCATGATCATTGTAATCGTAGATGTAGACGGTCGCCAGATAGGGCACGGCTCCTGGTGGCGTATCAGGGAAAGGTACACCATGGTCTATTTGGATCGAAGCCGTGCCAGAGCAGTTGTAAGTTTGCGTGATTTCATGCAGGCGATTGCCTTGTGAATCATATACTCTAACTCTTATCTGCATATTTTGAGCATCCTGGTAGTCAAAAACCGCGTAGATTACGCTCGTCCCTGTGGGGAAGTTGTCCACTCTAGGTCCACCAGGCCTATCGCTGACGCGAAAGTTGCTCCTCTGCCCCCAGCCTGTGGGCTCCGGGGAGTAGCATTTGGTGATGAGTGGCAGGTAGAGGCGATATGGCGTAGCAGTGGGTGTGCGTGTCAGGGTAGGCGTGGACGTAGCCGTTGCTGTGGCCGTGGGCGTGGGTGTCGGCGTAGCCGTGGCGCTGGGCGTGGGCGTAGGTGTGGCCGTGTCCGTTGGTGGCGGTGTCAGCGTGAGCGTCGGCGTAGGCGCAAACAGAACCACTATGCTCGTAACATTCATGATCGTGCAGATAGGGGATGGCACTAACCAGCCCCAAACGTACACATATTTACCCACGTAGGCGTCCAGAGGGACGGAGTGACTGTAGAGGAACACATTGCTTTCCGGCAGGAAATGCGTTTCTCCGGCCATGCAGATAGAATACGGGCTTCTTTGTAAAGTACCCTCCGCCATCATGAAGCGCGGTGTGGGTGTGAGAGTCGGCGTAGATGTGCCGACGGGTGTCGGTGTCTCGGTGCGCGTGGGGGCCAAGCCGCTGCTGCGCCCGACTTCAGCCCCCGCGGGCTGGATAGCAGAGGCGACCTGGGCGACGTGGGGGCGGGTAGCGGCGCTCAGCCCGGACACCGCGACCAGAAGCAAGGACAGTAGAACCAGTAAAGACCAGCGTTTCATCTTCAACCTCCTGTAGGCCTTTTCTAAAAGCTTCCGCTAAGACCTTCACTGCCCATCACCGCTTCTTCCAGACCACCGGAGGTTAGCACTGGACCGCCCCGCGCGAGTATGAGACCTGCCAGGTCTTGGCGACCTGTCAGGTCTGGCCGCTAACTGCCGCCCACGGTCCAGGGCTTAGAGTCCGTGAGGACGGAATTCACGTAGATGACCGTCAGGTAGTAGGTCAAGCCTCCAGGTGGTGTATCCGGGAAAGCCAGGCCGTGATCTATGGGGAGCGAAGCCGTGCCCACGCCATCGTACGTGCTCGTGACGGTATGCCAGTGGAAATAGCCTTGTGGACTGTATAAGTATAACCTGACTTCTGCCAGCATGTTCTGCGCATTCTGGTAGTCAAAGTTAGCGTATACCACGCTGGTCCCTGTCGGAAAGTTGCTCACGGCAGGGCCGCCAGGCCGATCACTGACCCGAAAGTTACTGATAGAACCTGCTGGCGTGACCGTGCCAGTCGGTGTGGGTGTGCCAGTCGGCGTAGGTGTGGCCGTAGGCGGCCCGGGGTAGTTCTTGATGATGAGCGGCAGGTAGAAGCGATAGGGTATGGTGGTGGGGCTAGGTGTCCTGGTGGGCGTCGGCGTAGCCGTGGGCGTTGGTGTGTGCGTCGGTGTGGCGGTTGGCGTGTTCGTTGGGGTGGCCGTATTCGTCGGCGTGGATGTTGGGGTGTGCGTCGCTGTGGACGTGGGCGTGTGGGTGGGTGTAGCCGTGTTGGTCGGCGTGGGCGTCGGCGTATTGGTGGGCGTGGGCGACGGCAGGGTGGAGAGGCCCAGTACTTCCACGTCGTCCACGTACCAGCCATCGTCGGTGATGCTGCAATCGCTGCTCATGTGGAAGCGAATCTTGACCGCGGTCTGGCCCTCATAATCGGCGGGCAGGGCGAACTGCTGGAAGGTCCAGATGTCCTGTCGTCCCATGTAGGTGGCCAGTGGCGCATCCCAGGAGGTGCCACCATCCCGGGACATCTGGACGCTGACGAAGTCGAAGGTATCGGGGGCGATAGTGTAGCGCGTCCAGAAGCGCAGTACCGGGCTGCGCATATTGGCCAGACTGAAAGCACGGGAGATAGCATCCGACTCCTCGTAGATCACGTAGCTGCCGGTGGGGCTATCCGTGAGCGCGTTGTTGCCGCTGTGGGCGTTGCCGGCAAACAACCCCCAGCGCGTTCCTTCCTGCCCGAGAGGAAATTGCCATTTATCCGTGCCGTGCTCAAAGTCGTCAAAGAAGGCCTGAATCGTGGGGTAGCCCATGGTCGGGGTAGGCGTAGGCGTGGGCAAACCACCGGGCGGGATGGGCGTGGTGTTGTAGGCGAAGGCCATACCAGTACCAGAGGGGCTGTAATCGGCCAGCTTGACTACGGCAACGATCTTGCCCGAGTCCCCGGTAGATTTGACGCGCACGCGGCCGGCGAAATCGCTCGGCACGGCCGCCTCCTGCTGCAAATCGTAATCCCATACCCCCTGGCCGCAGACCGTTTTGGAGAGCGTAGCTTTTATGTTGCCGCTCATGTCCCACACTTCAACCTGGACTGGCGCATCGTTGGCCCCCAGATTCTGCACCTGGACGCTGCTCTGCCAGCCGTTGTAGTTCTTGTAGACCAGCGAACCTTCGCTCTCGGCCTGCGCCTCGCTGCCTGGCCAGGCCCGGAAGGTCCACTTCATGAAGTCCTCGCGCACCTCGTCCACGAGTACGGCCAGCGGCTGCGTGCTGCTCAGGCGCAAGGAGCTCAGCACTGTCTGCAGGCCGGTGGGTGGCTGCAGGCGCGCTGCCTCGCCGGGGGCCAGGGTGGTGATGGTATCGGGTACCGGGGTCTGGCAGGCGCTGACTGTGCGATAGACGAGCTGCACGGTAGCACAAGCCTGGCCGGCATTCTGGACGATGATCTCGGAGTGCCAGCCGACACGATTGGCGACATTCAGCGGCGCGTAGTAGTGGAACTCGCCGCTGCCAGGATCGGCCTGGCCGAGTTCGGCCGGTGACAGGCCGCGGTAGGCGCTGGGCAGCGGAAAGCCCGCCGTGCGGCGGCGATTGACGGTGACAGCGATGGGCTCCCCCGCGGTGGGCGTGAAGGCCGGCGGGCAGGTGCCGGGCTCGGTGGCCGGCCGGACTGAGTAGGCAATGGCCGATTTGGGGAAGAAGATGCCCCCGCCGCAGGCGTCCACAGCACCGGGCATGGGCCAGTTCCAGAGGCTGCCCGGAGCGAGCACCGGGGACACTACCAGCTTTCGTGGCCCTGGTGCTGCAGTGTCACATAGGCCGCTGTAGCCTCCCCACAGTTGGAGAACGACCACCGTGGGCGCCGTGCCCACGTTCTGCACCCGCAACTGGGTCTCCCAATTGTTCTGGTTCTCCAGGGCGGGCAAGAAGACTTTAGTGCCGACGGAGCTTCCTGCTAAGGCCAGATCAGCCGCAGTGGCGGCGACGGGAGCCGGCGCTGTAGGCAGCGACAAAAGTAAGGGCAATACCGCCAGGATGAACAGGAGCAGGGGAACGAGTAGCCGAGGGAGCCGGGTTAGCCGATAGCCGATGGCCGCTAGCCGATAGTGCCTGCCATCTGCCATCGGCCATCTGCTACCGGCTGTCTGGCGGGTACGGGTGGACTTCACGAAAAACGCCTCCTGACGAAGTAGTGAGCGCCGACAAGGGGCGCAAAGCCGCCTTGTGAAAAGAAAGCGGTGGCAACGAAACAAACACGGATAAACGGACGGTGGGATGAGGCTAATTCACTTTTATCCGTTTATCCGTGTAGGTATTCGTTGCCACCGTGACTTTATTCGTTGACACCGCAGGCATTATAAACATACGCCGCCTGTTTGTCAAGGCTGGCTTTAACCTTGCTGAACCTTGCGAAGGTTACGTAACCTTCGCAAGGTTCAACGCTACTTCAGGCGCAGCGTGGTTAGCAGCACATAGTCGCCGCTGGGCTGGCCGGCGGCGTCCTGCACCGGCAGGCGCGCCAGCGTCTCCAGGCGATACAGGCCCACGACGAGCTGATAATCGCCCGCGGCGGCATCCGGCTTGAGGCGCAGCGTGTAGCGATCCACGATCACCTCGCCCGGCGCCCAGGTGGTGGTGGGGCGCGCCCCGCCGACCGGGAGGCCATCTTCCTGACCACCCAGCCGTCCATCCGGGCCGACGAGGTGGTTGAACACCGTGTACGATTGCTCTATCGCCTCCAGAGCCTGCCAGTACAGCGTCACCGTCAGGGTGTCGCCAGGGGACAGGGTTTGTCCCGGACTCAGGTCATAGCCGAGCAGGACTATTTGACTGCCCAGGGTAGCGCGCAATGGATGGGCGATGGGCGGCGGGCTGAACAGACGTCGCTTCACCTGCAATTCCAGCCGCCCGTGCTCCCGGTGCCCTGTGGCCAGCGTGGCCCAGGTGTCATCATCGTGGAGGGTGAGCCAGTAATCCTGGCCGACAAGGCGCACGGGCAGGCGCTGCGCCACCTGCGCCCAGTCGGTCTGACTGGCCGAGCCCCCCGGCGTGCCAGGGCTGCCAGCCACTACCCCCAGGCCAAGGCCAAAGTCATCGCCCACCGTCCAGGGCAGTGTGGCCATCACCAGCGTCTCTCCCGGCTGCCATTGCTGCGGCGGGTACCACAGGGCATTGACGATGGGCCGCTGGCTGGTGTCTTCAATGATCTTGCCCTCCCGGTCGTAGAAGAAGGGGTAAAGGCGCCAAGACTGCGCACTGAGCACTGAGGACTGAGGACTGAGCACTTTCCAGTACAGGCGCAGGCCGGTGAGCGTCTGGCCTTCCTCCACCTGCTCGAAGACGTCAAAGCCCAGCAGACGCAGGCTCTGGCCGAAGTCCAGCGTTACCGGGTACTGGGGGCGAGGGTCGGCTACACGAACAAAGGAGTAGAACTCATCGGGGAGCTGGGTGGCCCCGCCGGTGCCGCGGCGCAGCAGGACGTAGCCGTCGGCGGCGTCGGCGATGGTGAAACCGCCAGAGCTGACCAGTAGCTTAAAGAGATCGTGCAGGTCATTGGGGTGCATGCCGAAGCGGGCGGTGACGTCCAGCAGCACGTAGGCGGCATCGTTCAGCGCCGGCACCAAGTAGAGGCGCTGGCGGGCGCTGAGGTGCGGGTAGAGGGGCGGCTGGGTGCTCACGGCGGCATCGGCCGGAATTTGGGCCAGGAAGCGGGGCAACAAGCGGGCGTGCGCCGTCGGCGATGGCCAGCGCCAGCGCCCGCCCAGGGGCGAGAAGCCCTGCCAGCGATGGTAGCCCAGGCTCGCCAGGAGCACCCAGGCCAGAACGGCGATGAGAACCAAGCGGCGGCGTGCCCCTGCCTTCTCGACCAGCCAGCTCGCCCCGCCGATAGTCGCGGCGATGACAAAAGGGACGATGGGGGCGGAGTAGTGCGAGATGCCGGAGTACATCGTGGGATAATTGCTGAGCAGGTTGATGCCGAAGGAGGGCGCAGCGACGAGCAGGAGCGCCGGATCGAGCAGCGCCAGCCCGCCCACGGCGGCCAGCAGCCCGCCCACGTAGCCCAGCCTGGCCGGGGCGAGCAGGCTGCGCAGCACGTCGCCGGGCCGGGTGAGCAGGGTGCGCAGAACGCCCTGCGGGCTGCCGCCCAGCTCGGCGTAGCGTTCAAAGAGGACGTTGCCGCCGGGGCTGAAGGCGGGGATGATCACGTAGACGGCAAGCACGAACCAGATGGCCCCCGCTGCCGCCAGCCCCAGCCCCAATCGCCGCTGCTTCTGCATAACAGCCACGTACAGCCCCAGCAGCACGGCGATAAGGGCCATGTCTTCTTTGCAACTCACGGCCAGCAGGGTGAAGAGCAGGAACCAGGGGTAGCGACGCTGCTGCAGGAAGTAGAGGGCGGCCAGGAACAGCGGGGCGACCAGGGCCACGGGGTGGAACTCGGTGAGGTTGGCGGCTTCCAGGGCGGGGAAGAGCAGGTAGGCCAGGGCGAAGACCAGGCCCGCGGCCGCACTCTGCAGACGCTGGCGCGCCAGGGCGTAGGCGGGCAATGCCCCCAGGGCGATGACCACCGTTTGCAGCACCAGCAGGGTGTTGGCGCTGGGGCGCACGGCGTAGGCCAGGGCCAGCAGCAGAAAGATCGGCTCCACGTGCCCGCGCAGACGGGAGAGGGGCTGGCCGAAGCTCGTCTCCTCCACAAAGCGCCCGTGCAGGGTATTCCAGGCGGCCTGGCTCATCACCCCCAGGTCGTGGGCGTTGGTCTCCAGGGCCTCGTTCTGGCGAATGGAGACGGCAGCGAAGATGATTGTGTACAGGACGATGAGCAGGGCAAGCAGAGCTAGAGAAAGACGATGCATTAGTCTTTGGTCCTTAGTCCTTGGTCTTTGGTCCTTGGGACTACGGACCACGGACTTCGGACTAATAAAGCCACTCCTGTGCTGGCCAGCTCGCCGGCGATGAGCCAGAGGCGAGAGGCTACGGCCAGCACGGTGGCCACAGGCAGGGGCAGGGACAGGCTCAGCAGGTAGAGCAGCACACCCTCGCGCACACCCAGGCCGCTGGGCGTGAGCAGGCTCAGGAAGCCGATGACGTAGGCGGCGGCGAAGGCCGCCCCCAGGCGCGGCAACTCGCCCAGTTCCACTGCATAAGCGGCCCGGACGAAGAGGTAGAAGCCCAGACCGTAGAGCAGCCAGCTTATGACGTGCGCCACGAACAGCGCCAGCAGATCGCGGCTGGTGAGCGCGAAGCGAATCGGCTGGCGGCCCAGGCGGACGAGCAGGGCGTTAATCGCCCGGCCAAAAACTCGTGGCTGGAGCAGGAACAGCGCCACGGGCAGGGCCACCAGGAAGGGCAGGAGCTTGGTCGCTAGCGTCAGTTCCCAGGCTCCGCCCTGAGGCTCCACCCGAAGGGTCAGCAGGAAGTACGCTCCGGCCACGACCAGCCCAGCCCCGACGGAGACCGCCTGGTGCAGGATCACGCTGGTCAGCGTCTGCACCTGGCCGATGCCCGCCTCCTGGCACAAGTAGACCATGCCCAGGTACTGCCAGACGTTGCCCGGAATGTAGCGAATGATGTTGGACAACCACCAGATGCGCCAGGCCTGCGCCAGCCCCAGCGGCCCGCCCAGTCGCCCCAGCAGCCAGCGCCAAAGGCCTACTAGCAGCAGCCAGGTGACCACTAGCACCACAAACGACCCCGCCAGCCACGGCCAATCCAGCCGCCAGGGGTAGGCCCGCACCTGGTCCCACTGGCGATAGAGCACCCCGCCCAGGAAAAACAGCGCCGCGGCCAGGATAAGCCCTTGCAGTACCTGCTTGACGGGTAGCTGGCGCAGGCGATTGACGAGCACGCTCATCGCCACCCTTCCAGCGCCTTACGATACACGTTCACCATGCGCTGCGCCACGACCTGGCCGCTAAAATGCTGGCGCACGTGCGCGTAGCCGGCTGCGCCCAGACGAGCGGCCAGGGCCGGGTCGTTCAGGAGGCGGGCAAGGGCCTCGGCCAGGGCATGGGGATTGTCTGGAGGCACCAAAAGGCCGGTCTGCCCGTCGGCCACGACGTCCGGGATGCCGCCTACCCGCGTGGCGATGACGGGCCGCCGGCAGAAGAGCGCCTCCACCAACACCAGCCCCAGCCCCTCCCGCCGCGAGGGCAGCACCACCACGTCGGCGGCCCGGTAGTGCGGCGCCAGATCGCCCGGCGCCACGGCCCCCAGGAAGTCCACGCACTCACTCAGCCCCAACCGCTGCGCCTGAGCGCGCAGGGCCGCCTCCTCCTCGCCCTCGCCCACCAGGGCTATTCTAAAGTCCAGGCCACGAGCACGCAAGAGGCTGCCGGCTTCCAGCAGCACGTCCAGGCCCTTGTCTTTGGCCAGGCGAGCCACGGCCAGGATGGTGGGCCGCCATTCTCTCCCCTTCCCGTCTCGGGGAGGGGCCAGGGGAGAGGTCGTGAGCGCCGTTTCCAGGGCCGGGTGCACGGGCATGGGGATGACGCTGATTTTTGCCACGTCCACGCCAGCCAGGGCCGTCAGGCTGTCCCGCAAATCGGCGGAGACGGCGGTGACGGCGGCCGCCCGGCGGAAGACGGCGCGGGCCAGAGGGCGCGCCAGGCGATAGCGTTTGAGCAAAGCCACGTCCGTGCCGTGGCAGGTGACCACCAGGGGCAGGCCGCTGAGGATCGAGGCCACGGCGCCCACCAGGCCGGCGGGGAACCACCAGTGGGCGTGCAGGAGCCGCCAGTTCTCAGTTCTCAGTCCTCGGTCCTCAGTCGCAGCGCACAGGACTGGGGACTGAGGACTGAGGACTTGGGACTGGCTACTTATAGCCGCCAGGGTGGCCAGCAGAAAACTGGCCAGGAAGCTGCCCAGGAGCAGGCGATGGCCCCAGCTCGCCGCGGCCAGGTCGTGCATGGCCCCGCGGTAGGCCAGACGCTCCCAGGCGGCGGGGGCGTAGTGGAAGCGGCGCACCGGCAGACCGCCTAGCGTCTCCTGGCTGGGGAGTCCGGCAGCGTGGGGCGCCAGCACGCGCACGGCCACGCCTTCTGTAGCCAGGCGCTGGCCCAGGTGCAGCAAGAAGGCCCCGATGAGGTCGTCCGCGTCACGGGGGAAGGCCTGGGTGAGGAAGAGAACGTGGCACGGCCGTCCCGACTGCTGATTGGCGCTTTGCTGATTTGCTGATTTGCTGATTTGCGATTTGCTCATTCGCCCCGTTCCCGCAGGCGCTGCTCGATGGCCTCAATACGCTCGCCCTGGCTGACGACCAGCTCGGCCAGGAAGCCGACCAGGAAGAGCAGCAGCCCGGCCAGGATGAGCACGAAGGCCAGGAGCAGGATGGGCCGTTGCTGGGTCTGCGTGGTCAGCCAGAGATAAACCAGCCACAGGCCGGTGCCCAGGCCGGCCAGGGCAAACAGGGAGCCGATGGCGCCGAAGAAGAGCATGGGCTTCTGGCTGAAGGTGAGCAGGAACTTGACCACCAGCACGTCCAGGAAGGACACGGGGAGACGCCAGAAGCCGTACTTGGAGCGGCCAGTCTGGCGAGGGTAGTAGCTCGTGGGCACCTCAGCGATCTTGTAGCCCTTGTCGGCGGCGATCATGAGGATGAAGCGGTGCCAGTCCGAGCGCAGGGGCAGATCGTCAATCACCTCCCGGCGGAAGGCCTTGACCCAGTTCATGTCGTGAGCCTGGACGTGGAACAGGCGGCGAGAGACGAAGTTGTAGATCGTGGAAGCAACCACCTTGCCCTCGCGACGGCCCTGGCGCCAGCCAGCCACTACGTCGTAGCCCTCGGCGAGCTTGTCCAAGAGCTTGGGGATGTCTTCTTCGGGGTCGGACTCCAGGTCAGCGGGCAGGAAGACGACCACGTCGCCGCGCACCTGGCGGAAACCGGTCTTCATGGCCGCGGTGAGGCCCAGGCGGCGGCGATGGGTGAACACACGCAGCCAGGGATAGCGCGCCGCGCCGGCAGCGGCCTCGGCGGCAGTGCCGTCGGTGGAGCCGTCGTCTACCAGCACCACCTCGCCGTCAAGGTTGTGGTCGGCGAAGGTGCGGGCGATCTTGTCCAGGAGCGGCGTGATGTTGCCGGCCTCGTTATGGGCGGGGATAAAGACAGATACCAACACGGCGGAGCCCTTCTTGCTGGAGATTTGAGATTAGAGATTGGGGCCCTGTGGACTCAATCGGCAATCACATTGTACCGTGTTTGGGCGCAAAGGTCAAGCCTTCGCGGGCACAAAACAGGGCCCTGTCAAAGTCAGCATCGCGTCATTGCGAGAACCCCATGCCGTTGGGCGGCATGCGCCAAGACAGAAACTGTCATGCTGAGCGCAGCGAAGCATCTCAGCCCATGTGGGGGCGAGACTCTTCGCTGCGCTCAGAGTGACAGGGGGGAAGTTTCTGAGCAGCATCGCGTCATTGCGAGAACCCCATGCCGTTGGGCGTCATGCGCCAAGACAGAAACTGTCATGCTGAGCGCAGCGAAGCATCTCAGCCCATGTGGGGGCGAGACTCTTCGCTGCGCTCAGAGTGACAGGGGGGAAGTTTCTGAGCAGCGAAGCGAAGCAATCTCTTTGTTGCGCCACGAGGGAGATTGCTTTGCTTCGTTCCTCGCAACCGCCTCCCTTCGCCGCCCCCTCACTGCGTTCAGGCCGGCGAAGGGAGGCTCCTCTGAAGCGCCATCACGCCTTACTTCCCGAAACGGCGGTGACTTGCCATCACGCCTTACTCCTCGAAACGGTGGGCGTGATGGCAAGTCAGGGCGTGATGGCGCTTCATCGCAATGACCCCCAAAATGACTTTGACATGGCCCTGGGCACAAAAATCCTCCCGCAGCCCAGGACAGGACGGCGGGCGCCGCGCCCGCCCGACCGCCCAGACTGCGGGAGGGTGCAGTTTCAAGCCTGCATGAACTCGCTGATGGCCGCAGCTACCTCTGCGATCTGCGCCGGGGTCAGCTCCGGGTACATGGGCAGCGACAGGACCTCGTTGGCGGCGCACTCGGTGGCGGGAAAGTCGCCGGGCCGGTAACCCAGGTGGTGGTAGGCGGGTTGCTGGTGCAATGGGATGGGATAGTGCACGCCCGCCCCGATGCCCTGCGCCTGGAGGTGCTGCAGCAGCTCGTCGCGACGCTCCGCGCGCACCACGTAGAGGTGGTAGACGTGGGTGCGGTCTGGCGCTTCTATCGGGCGGATCAGCTCCAGATCGGCCAGGACTTCGTTGTAAGTAGCGGCGTGGCGACGGCGCTGCTCGTTCCAGGCGGCCAGGTGGGGCAGCTTAGCCCCCAGGATGGCGGCCTGCAGGGCGTCCAGGCGATAGTTGTAGCCTTCGATCAGGTGCTCGTACTTGTCCCGGCGGCCGTGGTCGCGCAACAGGCGAGCGGTGGCGGCAATCTGCGGGTCGCGGCTCACCAGCATGCCCGCATCGCCGTAGGCCCCCAGGTTCTTGCCGGGGTAGAAGCTGAAGATGCCCACGTCGCCCAGACCGCCCACCTTTTTCCCACGATAAACAGCGCCGTGCGCCTGGGCAGCGTCCTCAATGACCCGCAGACCGTGACGCCGGGCGATGTCCAGGATGGGCGCCATGTCGGCGGGCTGGCCGTACAGGTGCACGGGGATGATCGCTTTGGTACGAGTTGTGATGGCCGCCTCGATTTTAGCCGGATCAAGGTTGTAGGTGTCCAGGTCAATGTCCACGAAGACCGGCCGGGCGCCCAGGTGGGAGATGTTGGAGGCGGTGGCGATGAAGGTATGGCTGGGAACAATTACCTCATCGCCCGCGCCGACGCCGCAGGCCAGGAGCGCCAGGTGCAAGGCGGCCGTGCCCGAGTCCACGCCCACGGCGGCGGCCGCGGGCAGGTCGCATAAGGCGGCGAAATCGGCCTCAAAGCGGCGCACCTCCTCGCCCAGGATGAACCCGCAGTGGCCGATGACGCGGGCGATGGCGGCGTCAATCTCCGGCTTAATGGCCTGGTATTGGGCCTTCAGGTCCACGAGGGGGATGGGCATGGCAGACCTCCGTTAAGCGTGATGCGTGAAACGTGATACGTGAAGTTTGAAGCGTCGCTCATCACGAATCACTCGTCACGTATCACTCATCACTTTCGCCCTATGCTCTTTGCTCTATGTTCTATGCTCTGTCTCGTACGGTTTCTCCAGCAAATTGTACGGGCAGGTCAGCTCGTCAATGGTTTTGATGACCCGCGCTGGGTTGCCGGCCACTACGGCGCGGGGCGGCACGTCGTCCACGACTACCGACCCGGCCCCCACCAGGGCGTCCTCGCCGATGGTCACGGCAGGCAGAATGGTGGCGTTAGCGCCGATCTTGGCGCGGCGCTTGATCGTCGGCCCGCGCAGGCACTCTTTGGCTTTGGGGCAGAGGGGGTGGGGGACGTTGGTGAGCACGGCGCCCGGGCCGATCCAGGCCCCGTCCTCCAGCACGGAATACTCCGGCACGAAGGCGCCGGAGTGGATGCGCACGCCGTGGCCCAGCTTGACGTGATGCTCCACAACGCTGTGGCTGCCGATACTCACCTGATCGCCGATCTCGTTCTCCTCCCGCACCAGCACCCCGTGCCCCGTCTGGAAGCCCTCGCCGATGCGGTTGCCGGCGTAGATCACCGTGTGTGAGCGGATGACGGCGTTAGCGCCGATCACTGTGGGCAGCTCGCCGGGCTGCCGGCCCCGCGGCGCCTCCCCGATGACCACAAACTCGCCAATCTGTGCCCCGGGGCCGATGGTTACGTTGGGGTAGATCAGGACACGGGGCTGGAAGCCGCCGTGCTGAGAAGACGAAGCCCCTTCGGGGCTAGAATTCAGCCCGTAGGGCTTGGTTCTCTCAGCCTGCAGGCTTTCAGCCTCGGGCTGAGGCTTGCGGCTGCGAGTTGGGGTTCTCAAACAGCAATCCTTCCGGGGGTAGTCATAGCAAGTTGAGGGTGATCTTGATGGCCTGATTGACCCTGTCCATCGTAACTGCGCTCAGTAGGCCGAGGCGCTGCAGCAGACGGGATTTAGCCACCGCCCTTACTTGGCCCGTCAGTACGACAGAGTCCATGGTGAGCCCGCCCTCGGGAGCCTGGACCAGCACATCGCTAGGGTAGAACCTCGGGATATTGGCCGCAGCAGTCAGGGGACAAACAACGATGACAGGGCTATACTGGTTAATAGCCTCCCGAGAAACGATCACTGCTGGCCTGGTGCCGGCCTGTTCCGAGCCTTCGGTAGGATCAAAACGCACCAGGTAGACCTCACCGCGTCTCATGCTTGTCCCTCACCGATGCGCAGTGCTTCCCAATCAGATTTCTCGCACTCTTTGGCTATCTGGAGTTGCAGTGCCTGGTATCTTTCATCGTCTTGCATCTGGGCAAATTGGGCATCAATCCAGGCTTCTTCCAAGTGCTGGAGATAATCCTCAATGGCCTTGATGATTAGACCATTCTGCCCCCTGGCAGCACCACGGCTGACGGCAACTTTGATCCTCTCCCGGAGGACTATAGGCAAGTCTAGCGTGGTTCTGACCTTGTCACCCTGGCCGATAACAAGCTGGCTGGTCATAGCTACCATCCCCTTTCATACACTAATTTGCTAGCAAATCATATTGTATCATATGCCATCAAAAAATGCAAGCGCAAAGGCAACCCACCGGCTTCAGCCTCGGACATTAGCACTTGCTCTACCCTGCCAGGCGGCGATGAAGGCCGCGCGGGAGCGATCGTAGGTGCGCTCAGCCGCGGGCGGGAAGAGGCAGCCGGGCAGCTCATCGTACCGCCGATGGTAGGCGATACATTCGCAGCACAACCCCTTGCGCTCGCAAGGTTCGTAGGTGCAGGTGCAACTGCGGAGGTTGCTCTCTTGGGGGCATTGACGAGACATGAGGCCTCCAAATCCTTGCGAAGGTTCCGCAACCTTCGCAAGGATCAAGGATTTCAATCCAGGTAGTACGCCTGGAGTCTTTGCTCCATTAATGGGTCTATCTCGCTCGTAACGAATGTTTCGTAGTCGGCCGCGGTCGGGAAATACTGTCGCACAAACGCACGATTTACCAGAGTGCCACCTCGCCGCCCCACCCATTCCAAGTAGTTGCTGTAAGGCCACTCGGCTGGATGTGCCACCAATCCTGCCTTGATCGGATTCAGATGGATGTAGCGACAGAGGTGGATGACATACTCATCGGTATTAACCAGGATGCTCTTTGCACGCCCCTCGAATAGCGTGCCACTGTGCCCCTGCTGTTTGTTGAACGCCTGGGTATAGCTGTTGAACAGGCGCTGGATGAAGGGTGAGATAGTGTCATCTGCCTCTGGGCGCAGCAGGAAATGGTAATGGTTGGGCATCAGGCAGTAGGCAATTACACTCAGCGGATAGCCCACGAGGAATGATTTAGCGCGCTGCAGCAGGAACAGGTAATTGCCCGCATTAGCGAAGATGTATTCGCGACACCCTCGGTTGTAGACGTGGTAATAGTGACCTACCAGATGCATCTCATCCCCCTGAGCCTTGCCTTGAACCTTGCGAAGGTTTTAGAACCTTCGCAAGGATTTGGACACCTCCACCAAACTGTTGTAGAACAGCGCCCCGCCGCCCAGGTCGCTGGTGCGGTCGGAGGTGAGGGCGTTGGCGTTGTACCTGCCGGGGCTCCGCTTGTTCCACCAGACGGTGGTGGCAGAGACCACGCCCGGTGGCACGGCCTCGCCCACCCTGGCCCAGAATTGGCAGCTTCCCCGCTCGTTCCAGGCCAGCACCAAATCGCCGTCGCTGATGCCCCGCGCCTGGGCGTCGGCGAGGTGCATCTCCAGGGTGGGGCGGCCCTCTTTGGCCACCAGGGCGGGGAGATCGCCAAAAGTTGAATTCAAGAAACAATGGGCGCCGGGGGTGATAAGGTACAGCGGGTAGCGCGCCGCCAGGGCCGCGTCGCCCTCTGGCGACTCCGCTTCTGGTGTGTAGCCGGGCAGAGGATCGTGGCCGGCTTTGGCCAAAGACTCAGAATAGAACTCCACCTGGCCCGATGGCGTGGGGAACTTACCAGCGGCAAAAGGGACGGCCGGCGTCGGCAGATTCAGGCGGGCCCAGCCCTGCTCACGCAGTTGCTCCAGGGTGATGCCGGCCAGCGCCGGATCGGGGCTGGCCAGGGCCGTGCGGGCGAGGGCTTCGTCGCTGTCGTACAGGCAGGGTTCGCTGAATCCCAAAGCCGCGGCCAGGAGGCGGAAGACCTCGGTGTTGGACTTGGCCTCGCCGGGAGGGGCGATGGCTGGCTGGTTAAGCCCCAGGTAGAGCGTGCCGTAGGGCTTGTGCAGGTCGAGTCGCTCCAACTGCGTAGTGGCGGGCAGGACGATGTCGGCGTAATCGGTGGTGTCGGTAGGCAGAATCTCGTGCACGACCAGGAAGAGGTCGTCACGCCGCAGCCCGGCCAGGACCTTGGCCTGGTGGGGGGCGACCGCCGCCGGGTTGCTGTTGTAGACGTAGAGCGAGCGGATGGGCGGGTCGGCGCGGAGGAGAGCCTCCCCAAGCTGGATCATGTTGACGGCGCGCACGGGGCCGGGCCGCAGGTCGGGCCGCTCCAGGGCCGCCGTGTCGAAGGTGGCCCAGCCGCTGGTGGAGAAGAGCAGGCCGCCACCCGCCACCCCGTACTGGCCGACGAGGGCCGGCAGGCAGGCCACGGTGCGGTGGATCATGCCGCCGTAGCCGTGGCGCTGGGGGCCGTAGCCCAGGCGGATGAAGGCGGGCTTACTCGTGGCGTAGAGCCGGGCCAGATGGACGATGTCGTCGGCGGGCAGGCGGGTGATAGCGGCCACACGCTCGGGCGGGTATTCGGCCAGGCGGGCGCGCAGGGCCTCGAAGCCGAGGGTGTGGTGGGCCACGTACTCTTGATCGTAGAGACCTTCAGCCACGATGACGTGCATGAGGCCCAGGGCGAGGGCGGCGTCGGTGCCGGGAAAGATGGGCAGCCACCAATCGGCATGATTGGCCGTGAGGGTGCGGCGAGGGTCAATGGACACTACGTAGGCCCCGCGCTGGCGGGCCTGCTGTAGCAGGGGGATGTAGTGCGGGTGGGTGGAGGCGGGGTTGGCGCCCCAGACCAGGACGAGCCGGGCCAGGGGCATCGTCTCCGGGTCGGCGCCCCTGGCCGCGCCCACGGTGTAGCGCACGCCGGCCGTCCCCGCCGCCGAGCAGATGGTGCGCTCCAGTTGTGTGGCCCCCAGGCAGTTAAAGAAGCGCCGATCCAGGCTCTGGTTGTGCACCACGCCCAGCGTGCCGGAGTAGCTGTAGGGCAGGATAGCCTGGCCGCCGTGGCGGGCGATGATCTCGCGCCAATGACTGGCGATCTCGGCCAGGGCTTCGTCCCAGGAGATGCGCCGGAAGCGCCCCTCGCCTTTGGCCCCCACGCGCTTGAGTGGGTGCAGCAGGCGGTCGGGGTGGTAGATCAGGGAAAGGTATTCTCTGACCTTGACGCACAAAAAGCCCCGCGTGTGCGGGTGGTCAGGGTTGCCCTCGATCTTCACCGCCCGGCCGTCCTGGACGGTGACCAGCCAGGAGCAGGTGTCGGGGCAATCGTGCGGGCAGGTGCCGCGAATGACAGTTGGCATGCTTCTGGTGGGACGCAGATTAACGCTGATGAACGCGGAAAAAGTAGAATCATCCGCGTTCTTCGGCGTTCATCTGCGTCCTACCATCTCTACTCCTCACCTATGGCAGCGAGACTTGCCGTATGCGGTGGTTGTTGGCGTCGGCCACGTAGAGAACGTGGCGGGCTTCGTCCAGCACGACGTCACTGGGGTAGGAGAATTTGGCCTTGCCGGCGGGGCCATCGGCGTAGCCTGCCACGCCGGGCGTCCCGGCCAGGGTGCGCACCACACCGCCGCTGATGAGCCGGATACAATGGTTGAGCCGGTCGGCGACGTAGATGTTCCCCGCCGTGTCCACGGCCACGCCGCTGGGGGCGTGGAACTCGGCCTGGAGCGCCGGGCCGTCAGCGTAGCCTGGCGCTCCGCTGCCAGCGATAGTGGTCACAGTGCCGTCGGCGGTGATGCGGCGCACCCGATTGCCGGTGGGCGGGTCGCCCACGTCGCCGGAGTGGCCCTCGGTCAGGTACAGGTTGCCAGCCCGATCCAGGGTCAGGCGATTGGGATAGAAGAGCCCCGCCTGGCTGCCCACCCCATCGGCGTAGTGGCCGAAGCCGTTGCCCGCCAGGGTGGTCACGCTGCCCGCGGCGGTAACTTTGCGCACGGCGTGGTTGAAATAATCGGCCACGTAGACGTTGCCGGCCAGGTCTACCACGACGTCCATAGGACGGCTAAAACGAGCGCTGGCGGCGGGGCCATCGCTGTAGCTGCCCAGGAGGGTACCGGAGCCGCACTGCCCGGCGACGGTGGCGACCAGGCCCTGCGGGGTGATCTTGCGCAGGCAGTGGTTGTCGCTATCGGCCAGGAAAATGACGCCCACCGGGCCGACGTACAGGCCGTTCGGCTCGTCGAAGAGGGCGGTGTTGGCCGGCCCATCGGCGTAGCCGCCGGCATCCGAGCCGGTGGGGCCGCTGCCGGCCAGGGTGGTCACCTGGCCCGCCCGGCTGATCAACCGCAGGCGCTGGTTATCGGCGTCGCTGACGTAGAGGTTGCCTGCGGCGTCCAGGGCCAGGGCCTGGGGGCGGCGGAAGAGCGCCTGCCGGGCCGGGCCATCACGATAGCCGCCGCCCAGCCCGCCCACCGCGCCGCTGCCGGCCAGGGTGCTCACGGTCACGCCGCCCGGCTGGCAGGCGGCCAGCGAGAGCAGAAGGGCGGTGAGGGCCAGTAGGCAGATGATTCTGCGCACGCCGGATATCTTCATTCGCTGGCTTCGTATCACACTAAAATATCAAAGCTTTTTAGATCGCCAGATCAAAGGGCAAGTCGCTGATGTCGCGCAGCCGCTTGCCATTTACCATCAATTCGTACATCTCGCTCAAGGTTTCGTCGTTTGCTTCTTTGACTGATGCACCAAGCTCGTAAAGCGCCATGTGATACACGCAGTCTACATCGCCAGTGCCTAGCGCGATTGACGCAATCCGACTTGGTAGAGGTTCAGCGGTCACAATGACAATATGCGGTGTGTTACCTTTGCGGTTACGGATCAGATTCAGACCTTCAGTGCGTGCGTTTTGAGAACGATCGCTGCGAATAGTCCACTTGCACGATATGCTGGCATGGAGAATCGGCTTGGGTTTCTGGAAATTGCCAGCGCGCAAGGGTGTGAGCGTAGACGTATCTCCGCCACATAGGAGATTCGTGTCTCGGTTGATTTGCTGGTCTGACACAGGACTTCGCCCGATCACGATGTCTGGTTTTATCAGGTAATCGCCCAAGGTTGCCAACAGTAGAGGATGCTGCCTGAGAACCTGTGCCAGAGTAGTGAGATGTTCGTATTGGTCGAACGCTGTCACATCGCCATGAACAGAAAATATCCACTCTCCTGGGCGAAGATGCTGAATCAATCTAAATGCCTTCTCCAGATAATCGCGTGTCAAGGCTTCAAACAATGCGCCTGCTCTTTGCCCTGTTGGAGGCGCAGGGCAGGCAGGAAATCCCATCTGGGTCAATATACCCTTCGCTAACTGGATGCTTTTGTCGCTATCCTTGTCGGCGATATTTGGTACGTCTGCCCGGTATCCCAGAACTTGCCTACATATCGCCTTGTGGTATTCCTTGCGCAGTTGTTCAAGCTCCATCGCTATGTACTCCTACGTAAGTTTTGGCTTGAAGAGACCAATGACGTATTCTTCATGCATGCGTTGTTCGATCATGGAATCTGTTTTCCTGCCAAAACGAGCTGGCATCATTCGCTTGTTGCGATCCAAGGTTCGCTGCACAATCCCTATTACCTCAAAGCCCAGGCTAGCTGCAATATCGGCTAGACAATAATGGGTTTGCACGTCCATGCCACGCATCATGGACGTACCTACAACGACAATAGCAGCGGAGTCTTGACGTAAAACACGATGCATTTCTGACAACACGTGCTCCATATCGGCAAAATATTTGCTTAGGATTGCAGCTTTTTGGGCATCACGTTCCGCCAATGCTGTGATGATAGTCTCTGGACGGTTGTGTGACATGTTATGCCGTAGAGAAGAGTCCCCAATTCGCTCAGAACCAATATACTCGGCTCGCAATTCTGAGAGTTCTTTAATGGCTTTACCTAACCAGACGAGAGAGAATTTGTGTGCGCGCATATAATCTATGGCATTGGCATAGGGTGGCGAAGTCACAATAAGATCTATAGCTCCATCGGCCAGTGGCATGGTTCTTGCGTCGCCAGTCAGCAGTGTGGCGGTAGAACCATTACTTCTGAGTTGAGCTAGGCTGATTATATTCTTGCGTAACCGGAAACAAAACTGCTCTAGCGCATTTTTAGGTATCTTGTCAGTCCGATGTGGTCGGCTGTGAGCCAAATCGCGCGCCAGGGAGACGCCGCCTGATTTCGTCACAATCACAGACGAAAAAGTCAATTCTAGAAAACGTCGGATAGATGAATCAGAGACATCTTGTATGGCTAACACAAGAGCCATCAGCTCACGCTGAGTTGTGGGCAGAAACCAGTAATCAATGAAGGCTCGCGTACGCTCGTCAAACCTTTTCGCCAGATTTTGCTCAATGACTGTCCCGTCCGCCAATAGAGTATTGGCGACATTAAGTACTATCGTCCCGGCTTCGCCCGCTTCTTCCACTACCAGGGGCATTGTCTTGACCTGGCTGAGTTGCACAGCCAAGGGGTCTAAGTCAAGACCAATGCCTTGCCGCCCTTCAAGCAAAGCCTCAACGATTGTTGTACCTGACCCCATCATAGGATCAAGAACTGTCTCACCTGGCAACGTAAGCCCGCGAATAAAGGCACGGGGTAACTGAGGAGGAAACTTGGCGGCAAAGGCGTGAAGATCATGGGAAGCGTAGCTACTGCTCTCGCCATGAAAATTCAATTCACCTTGCAGCAATGCTGCCAACCTCTCACGTTTGCTCAGCTCTTGCTGAATACGTAGCACAATCTCAGGTGCAGGCTGTAACGCACCGTTGAATGCAAATAACCTAAGTTGTTCCTTCAGGAAGGTTGTTTTCATTCCCCTTGCTCTGCCTCACTGCTTCTCATGCGGCTGGCCGTCGGCTGCTGGCGGCACAGTGCAGCCGATGGTCTTTGCTCGCTGATGACGATCCAAAGTCATCCCGCATCTCTCTCCTGTAGGTGTCTCTGTACGTGCCAGGCTAACTCTTCCGGCGTGGCGTCTGGATGTCGTTGCCGCTCCGTCGTCCAGATTTCGTTGAGGCCGTCAGCCCAGGCCTGGAAAGCCAGCTTTATCTTCCGCGCCGGCGTCATCTGCCGCCAAATGGCCACCTGTTGCGGATCCAAAGTCCCCAGGCGACGGCGAAAGTCGTCTACCAGATTGCGGGTGGTTACTGGGGCCTCCGTCTCAGGACGCATAGCTGGTCCCCACTGAGGCTGGTATCAGTCCGGACAGTTCGAGCACGCGGTCGGCCATGGCACGCACGCGCAAGGCCAGTAGTGGACGCACCACCTGGCTATCTTGCTCCCAGGCGCGTCGCCATAGCCCCAATTCCCTCTGCATCGGCGCCAACTCTGTAAGAGCGCTGAGTGGTGTGCCGGGCTGGCTCCACTCAATTATCCACATACCCTCGCGCAACAAATCGGACACCGAAGCCGCCGTGCGTGGATTGCTGGCCGCGGTAGCGGCGCGGGCCAGCGTGGAAGCCAAATTACCTAACCGCTGCTGCCACGTCAGCCGAGCATAGCGGGCATGGAGTCGTTGCCAGTTCACCATCTTCACCCTCCTGCATCTTGCTCCCTCATCCGCTGACTCGCTGATTCGCGGTTTGTTGATTTGCTGATTTGCTGATTCGCTACTGCTTCTCGTACGGCTGGCCGTCAGCGGCGGGCGGCACGGTGCGCCCAATCAGTCCGGCCAGGACGATCATGGTGGCAAAATAGGGCACCATGGTCAGGAACTGGTGCGGGATGGGGGCGTCCAGAATCTGTAGCTTGATCTCCAGGGCCTCGGCGAAGCCAAAGAGCAGCGCCCCGGCGAAGGCGCCAAAGGGCGTCCAGTTGCCGAAGATCATAGCCGCCAGGGCGATGAAGCCCTTGCCGCCGGTCATCAGGTCCTCAAAACTGCCCACCGTCTCCAGCGAGAACCAGGCCCCCGCCAGCCCGGCGATCATCCCGCCGACAATGACGTTGATGTAGCGCGTCTTGAACACGTCAATGCCCACCGTGTCGGCAGCACGCGGGTGCTCGCCCACGGCTCGCGTGCGCAGGCCCCAGGGCGTGTGGAACAGAACGAAGTGGACGAGGGGCACCAGGAGCAGCATCGCATAGACAATGGGACGATTCTCGAAGAAGATAGCGCCCAGGATCGGAATGTTGGAGAGGATAGGGATTTTGGTGATGGGCAGGATCTCGCCCACGAAGTAGGCCTTGACCAGGTAAGCCCGCCGCAGGAAGCCGGAAGCGCCCACGGCCAGGATGTTGATGGCTGTGCCGCTGATGATCTGATCGGTCTTGAAGCGAATGGACAGGATGGCGTGGAAGGTGGCCATCAGCCCGCCGGTGAGGATCGCCGCCAGCACGCCGAACCAGATAGCCTGCGGCCCCAGCCATTGGCCCAGGTAGAGGTTGACGGCAAAGCCAAAGGCCGCCGCCGAGAGCATCATCCCCTCAATGGCAATGTTGATCACCGCGCAGCGCTCGCAGAGGATGCCGGCCAGGGCCCCCAGGGCGATGGGGGTGCTCATGCGCAGGCTGGCCGCCAGCATACCCACCATGTCCACGCTGGAGCCGCGAGCGGCCCAGATCATCAGGGCCAGCACGTCCAAAAAGGCCACCAGCAGAAGGGTGGGCATGGCCACCCGGCGGAACCGCTCCCCCAGGGCCACCAGGCCGCCCAGGACAGTCAAGAGACCAATGGTGACCAGGCTGGCCTGGACTCCCACATCCACCGTCCCCAGGGTACCCATCCCCAGGGTAGTCTTCTGTGCTGGTGCAAAGCCGGTGGCCCCAAAATAGGTCACCAGTAGCCCCAGGATGATAAATAGTGCCCCCAGAACCCTGGGCCGCGTAATCTTTATCTTGCCCATACTGCTTCTCCTCACCGTTTGACGTTCCACGTTCCAAGTTTCACGTTCCACGTTTCACGCTTCACGCTTCACGCCCTACCTCCCCCATCCTCTGGTGAACACCACTTCCTTGATCTCCTCCTTGGCCTTGATGCGATAGAGCCAGCGGATGATCTGGTCGGCGGCGACGAAGGCGATGACCAGCGCCTGGACGATGTTGATCAGATCCACGGAGATGCCTGCCCGTATCTGCATCAGCCCGGCGCCATTGCGCAGAATGGCCCAGAGGATGGCGGCGAAGGGCACGCCGAAGGGGTGGCTCTTGGCCAGCAGGGCGATGGCAATGGAGTCAAAACCGTAGCCGGAGACGAAGGCGGCGGGCAGGGTGCGGTTCAGCCCCAAAACCTCGCCTGTCCCCGCCAGCCCGGCCAGGATGCCGCTGAAGGTCATGGCCAGGACGAAATTGCGGGTCACGCTCATCCCGGCGTACTTGGCCGCTGTTGGGTTGGCGCCTACGGCCCGGATCTCAAAGCCCAGGGTGGTCTTCCACAGCAGCCAGTAAACTACGAAGACGGCGGCAATGGCAATGAAGATGCCGGCGTGCAGCCGATAGCCAGCGAAGATCTGAGGCAAGGTGGCGCTGGGCTGGATATAGGGGGTGCGGGGCACGGTCGAGCTGGAGTCCCACATCGGCCCTTTACGATTCACCAGGAAGTCCACCAGCATGACAGCAATGTAGTTCATCATGATGGTGTTGATGACCTCGTGGGTGCCCAGGCGAGCCTTGAGGAAGCCGGGGATGGCCCCCCAGATGGCTCCCCCCAGCGCTCCGGCCAGGATGGCCAGGGGCAGGTGGATGTAGATGGGCAGGCCCGTGACGGAGTAGCCGACCAACACGGCGAGCAGGGCCCCCATGTAGAACTGCCCCTCGGCGCCGATGTTGAAGAGCCCGCAGCGGAAGCCCAGGGCCACGGCCAACCCGGCCAGGGTGTAGGGTGTGGCGATGACCAGAGTCTCGGCGATGCCCCGCGGGCTGCCCAGCGCCCCTTCGAAGAGGCCGCGGTAGGCGGCCAGGACGTTGGCCCGGGAGGCCCAGATGACCACCGCCCCGATGAGCAGGGCCGTGAACACCGCCAGCAGTGGCACCAGCAGCCCGGACATCCGCTCCGTCCAGGCCGTGACGAACTGCCGCCAGAGCGGCGGCGGCAGGCGCTTGGCTTCAGCAGTCATATGCGCTCCTACCTCACCTTAGTGTCATTGCGAGAACTCCATACCGCCTCGGCGGTATGCGCGTGTCACAGAAACTGTCATGCTGAGCGCAGCGAAGCATCTCAGCCCATGCGGGGGCGAGACTCTTCGCTGCGCTCAGAGTGACAAAGGCGGAAGTTTCTGAGCAGTGCAGCGAAGCAATCTCATACCGCCATGTTGCGTGTTTCGTGTTCCGTTTTGCATTACGGAACACGCACCACGCATCACGTTTCACGTTTTACGTTTCACGTTTCTATGGCCAGCCCATACTTCCCAGCCAGCCTTTGCGCCTGGGCCAGCAGGGCCTTGTGATAAGGCTGGCGATTCTGGGCCGTGAATTGGTAGCCGGCTACCAGGTCGGGGTAATGCCTCTCCAACACCTTCCTCACCCGGCCCCAGATGCCGCCGCTGAGCTTCATGCTATCCACGATGAGAGAAGAAACGCCTACCCTCGCCAACTCCCGGAAGAGGGCCGCCATCTGCTCCTCGCCGTCGGACAGGGAGGGCAGGAGCGGCCCGCAGAAGGCCCAGGTCTTGATCCCCGCCTGCGCCAGCTCGTCCAGAGCGGCCAGGCGGGCCGGTATGGGCGAGGAGCCCGGCTCGAAAACTCGCCGCACCTCATCATCCAGAGCAGTAATGGTGAAGCCGACATCAACGTCCGGGAGGCGGCGCAGGAGGTCAAGGTCTCGCCGCACCAGAGCGGACTTGGTGAGAATGGAAACCGGGAAATCGTAGGCGCTGAGCACCTCCAGGCAGGCGCGGGTGATTTGGTACTGCTTCTCCAGTGGCTGGTAAGGGTCGGTCACCGTGCTGAGGGAGATTTTGCCCCTCTTGGCTCGCGGCATCTGTTTGGCCAGCACACCGGCGGCGTTGGCCCGCACGTCCACGAAGCTGCCCCAGGCCTCCGTGTGGCCGGTGAAGCGCTTCATGAAGCTGGCGTAGCAGTAGACGCAGCCATGCGCACAGCCCACGTAGGGGTTAAGGGCGTAGTCAATACTGCTAATGCCCGATCTGGTCAGCAGGGACTTACACTCTATCTCCCGCACGATCACGGCTGAGTCTCTTCCCAGGGACGCGTTGGTTCTCCAGCTACCGCTATCGCTGCCAGGAAGTCGTCTATCTCTTCTGCCAACTCCTTGGCTCGCTCTCGATCATCACCGTGTAGGGCCTCCTGCAAGGCCTCCATGGCAGCCAAGAAGGCGGGCCACTCCCGGCTGAGGGCACTTTGCCCACCGGCAAACATCTCTAGTGCTCGCAAGTCGCTCAATGGCACCAGCGCCGCTTGGGGCCGCCCACGGAAAGTCAGAATGACGCGCTCTCTGCGCCGTGCCGCCCGGCTAATCAAAGCAGGTAGGTGTCTTCTGGCTTCCGGCTCAGTGACGATGGTTTTCATTCTATCCCCCTTGCCCGATTCCCTCGTCCCTCGTCCCTCGTCCCTCATCCCTCGTTCCTTACTCTTTCGGTTTCACCCCCGCCATCAAGAGCCCCAGCTTCTCCGGCGTGGCCTCCTCTACGGGCATGGTGGCGATGATCTTGCCCCCGTAGAGCACGGCGATGCGGTCGGAGAGGGACATGATCTCGTCCAGCTCTACGGAGACCAGTAGCACGCCGCAGCCGG